>Ga0065711_1035011_pt1 | contig 22928 bp, 10 predicted proteins | sample Hoacrofraction12_FD_59098 | JGI IMG/M metagenome (GOLD analysis project Ga0065711, IMG submission 59098) | Hoatzin crop microbial communities from Cojedes, Venezuela - Epithelial fraction 12 v2 (version 2) | ecosystem: Host-associated > Birds > Digestive system > Esophagus > Crop | place... | reverse complement strand
GAAGGAAGGAAGGAAGGAAGGAAGGAAGGAAGGAAGGAAGGAAGGAAGGAAGGAAGGAAGGAAGGAAGGAAGGAAGGAAGGAAGGAGGGAGGGAGGGAAGGAGGGAAGGAGGGAAGGAGGGAAGGAGGGAGGGAAAAAGCGACCAGGATAGCACCTGCATTTCTGAAGTGAAAACCTGGGTTTCATTCTTTCCTTGCTTTTGTCAACAAGTATTGGTCACTAGATTCAAATAAAATCATAAAGTGGAAAATGAAATCAGGGATACAATCCGCACTTGGGATCTGGCAACGGGTTAGGGTAGAAAATAATTTGCAGATTGCAGTTGAGCTTCATTTAAGAATGAACATATTTTAAAGAAAATCCTGAATATTGTTCAGGAATATTGGGTCCTCTAGCCTGTCTTAAACTCTAGAGTTTAGGTCATTATTCTGCTATCTTTAACATCTCATTGGTCTTTCAGTCTAGTCAATGAAGACCTATCCCCTGGCAATATAAAACACCAGACTGATTAATTAATCATGATGTTTGTCCAGAACTCATGTGATCTAATCATGGTGAAACTTGTGGGCTGTGTGTATTAGAGCTCTCCAGTACTAATTTATAGTTAATTAAGCTTTCTCTAGAATGATGGTATTAATTTCTGCCCACTATGCTTGTTGCATCCTTTGTTATGACTTTTCTCTTTGGTATGCTTCGAGTTCAGTGTATGATTTAATGATAAAGTCATAAGATAACATTTTACTTAATCTGTTTATGGGTTCTGCTTCAGTATGTTTGTAGTCATAAACACTATAATGAGCAAAATCAGACTCACTGCTTTACGGTTCACATTTTCTTCCTTCCTATTATAAAGTTGGTTTTAGTCTTTACAGCTTCTGGCTCTATGGATTAGCTATCAAACTTCCATTAAGGCACCTCATGAGAAGGAGAAAACAAAGTACAAAAAAGCTTCACTGGAACTAACTGGATGAAATTGAGAAGTGGAAGACAGGTCTGATGACAACGAGATAACTAAGCAACAGTGGAACATTTTATAGGTGATGACTTCAGGGAAACAGGGAAGACCTAAGCCCAAATTGATCCTCCTATGTTGCAAATGCATATCCAAGGGGCATGAGCTAGGTACCCAGTTGCTCTACAGTCTCCTTACGAGCAGTAAGTGTAGGGAGACCACCAACACCTCCAGTAATTGGGTCAGTGCCCTGAGGTCTGAACAGCTTCTCTGGTTCACCCAAAACATACCATGGTGTGCTCAGTAATACCAGAGGCAACTTGTTCTTCAGAGTGTGATCAGTGGAATTTAGTGGTAAAGACCTGCAAAAACATCAAAAAGGAACCTCTAAGGCTTTGGTAAGATGGTGGTTTCTGGTCTGTTTACTAGTCCATAGAAGGACTGCTGAAAAACTCCATTTCTGTCAAGCTGATAAGATTTTTGACCTGGCTGTAGGGTCAAAATATTAATTTACCTGTGAAGGTTCCGGGGCATCTTGATTTGGATAAAAGGTCTAAGGATAACCTGATTCATGAAGTGAGTAATCCAACCCTATTATTGCAAACAGCAGAAATAATCACCCAATGGACTTCAGGTTTGTTCCTTTTACAGACTGAGCAACTTATTCTTCTTCTTCCCCTTGACTGTACAATGAAATAAAGGATATCTCACAGGGGAAGCCTATAATATTTACTGGTTTTGCCATCTTCCTTAGAAGCAGCCTTTTCAGCATGTATGAAGTCACGACTGATACTCTTATATGAAGTCACGATGATACTCTTAAGATGAAAGAACAATGCAAGGAAGAATTGAAAAGAAACTCACTTGCTTATAAAAGTGAGAGGGGAAAAATACTACAAAAACAATTGTAGACCTTAAGAGCTCTAAGAAGATATTAACACTGAGAATGAAGCTTCTGTCATTTCACATTATTTTTCCTATATGGCAGAATTTCTTTGGAGTCTACTTAGAAAAAAAGAAATATCTCTGTACACAGTGGAAATGTAATGAGCTTTTCAGTCTTTCAGAAGTTCAAAACTGACAAAATAAAATGAACTCAGTAATTTTACTTTCAAACTTGACTTTTGCTCACACCAACCTCCCTCCCACCACACAACCCCTAAGTAATTCAATACTTCTCAATTTTTGGTGTGGCGAAGGCCAGTTGAAACTGTGGAGGAATTTTGGGTGAGAAACAGAGATAGTTTCTTTGCAATTGCGAGGTATTTTTCTGCGTTATGCTCTGCCCAGCGCATTGTTTCCCTCAGTCTTTCATATTCATGAATGCTAGAGTATGTCCTTCTTTGCTCTAAACAAAACAATTCAAAAGAGGGAAAAGAGACTACAGAATGCTTTTCATGACCTCATGCTAACAGAAGTATTGATGTTTACTAGTCACCAAACAATCAGTGGTGCTCTTCTCCTTCCCTTTTTTATTTCATATGAATGTGCTGCTTCTGTTCTACTGTGAAGAGTTTTGTGTGATTTACACACAAATAAAACTAGAGCGGATTTTTGTTTCCTAACAGGTAAGCAGTACTTAGTTTGAATTTTGTTGATAGCACGGTAGGATCGAGGTTTAGATAAAATTAAATCACAAAGAATAATAAACTCAATGGAGATTAGAGATCAAACATGTAAAGGAAAGCGGATATTTTTTGTGCTGAGCTACTTCAAATTCTCAGAAGCAGAGAAGGGAAGTGTATGCCGGAAGAAAGAAAAATTAGTTCTGGATAAAGCTTCCACAGAAAGCTTTGATGTTCTTAATATAGAAAAAAAATCTCCAAACTCTTTGCAGGCTAAACTCACCTGTAAATATATACTTTAAAGGCTGCACTCTGACATCCCTCCTCACTTTTTCCTCATCCCTAATAGATACCATTCATCATGAGTAACCATGGTAGAACTAGTCTTCTAGTGGTATCAATTATTCAAGGAAAAGTTGTTCCAAAATCATCCCAGTATTACACAGGGCTGTTTTTTCCACTCTCATTGGTTCAAGAAAAACGTAGTAAATGAATAAACAAACTCAGGTTTATTAGAACACAGTTCAAACATTCAAATAACCCTTCTAACACTGCAAAGCTGACAAAAAGTCTCTTCAGCTTTCAAATGGAGATATCTGAGCATGTTTACAATGGTTGCTTTTCTGGAAAGAAGTCAGATAAGTCATTCAGGGAGGATTTCAGGACCATAAGCATCAGGGCAGGTAGAAGAAGAGCTGGATTGGGTTCTTTGCAGGAATACTGCATGTTTTCCCTGCACAGAGAAGACCAAAAACAGGTATTGAGGAAGACTTAGGTTGCCCTTCAGAGACAGACCTCAAAAGCAACCCATCCTGGGCACCCTCTGTTAAAGAAAGGAAGAGGCTAATGCTGAGAACTTAACCGATTTCCATGATGGCAAGAACCTGCCCTTCATTGTCTGTGACACGGTATGTCTTTTTCTATTTGATACCTCAGGTAAGCATAACTAAACACAGCCTAAAAGGATGCCAGTAATTGATTTTAGACACTGTTGAGTAAGCAGCCTATTTTTAGTCTTTTTTTGGGTGCGTACAACAGATCAATGCTACTTTGGCTGTCTTTAAAGCTGCTAACAAAAATTTAGAAGCTATATATAGACAGCCAGAGTGCCTGATGATTTGGACAATGTCTTGCTACTACTTTAGTCCCAAATTAGAAGTGGTGAGATCTGGCAACCATCCAGCTCTGCACATTCTTGAACAGTGCCCCAAGTACGATGCTGTAGGGTGTTGCTGCTTCCCTGCAGAGCACCACACCTTTGGGGGCCTTGAGTTCTTGGAAAGGAGCCTGGGAGCAACACACTATGCAGAAGCAGAGGCCAAATGCTCCAGAGAGAACAGTGTCATGTGAAGCAAAGTGGAAGACATGCTTTACTGTGTGATTCAGGCTCAGAGTAGGCTAACAGACACTTGAAGGACAAGAGGACAGACAAGGCTATTTAGAAACCAGTCCTGTCGTAGTACAGAGGGCACATAAGGCTGAGACATGCTAGCTGCTCTGTGTTAAGTCTCTCCTCCTCAGTTCCTCACAAGATCTGTGTAACATGGATTTGAGGGCTTTATATGTTTTTTGATCACAGTATCCTTTAGCAACCAGCAACCACTAGACACAGTCCTCCTTGGTGTGCCAAAAGATCATGAGGTAAAAATTTACTAAGGAAGAACAAGGGGAGTTGTACACCAGACCAATGTTTATTTGCCAGTGAAAGGGGACCAGTGAAAGGGGACATGTCTCATCATTGAAAATTACAGTAAGGAGATATAAATGGCAAAAACATTAAAAAAGTTGTTAAAGACCGGAGTTGAGGTGTCACAACCCACTTCAGTTCTTATCTGGAGGGCTTCAGGGTATCTCATATTCACACTGTTACAGGTTAGAAAGAAACTTTCATTATTAGCAAACTCTACCAGCATCTTCTGCTATTAACACTTGTACCTTTTTCTTTGGTGCTATTATTGACCTTTACCAGACATAGGTCTAAAAGTCCAATTACTTGTGGTTAATGCACTACTGTACAGTAGTCTTTGATTACAAGGGCCATGTACTCTTTCTCAAATAACACAACATTACGCAAGAGAATGACCTTGTTATTGTTAATCAGGACTGAAGAAGTCTACTCTTAAACGTGGTGCACTGAAATATTTGTGGGGAAATTTTGCTCAATCACATGAAAAGAAAGAAAGAAACATTTCAGAAGCATCTTACTTTTTGTTTTCTTTCTCTAAATTGCCGGGAGTCATTTCTCTAATAGAGTCCATTTAACCAAAGGATCATCATGCTTCAGTAGCTGTCCAAATATAGGAACAGAACAAATAATCTCATTGCTATGGTCTACTCTGACTAGGAGTGGGTGATGTGGAATGCTGACTAGGAATTTTGCATCTGAGTCTTTGCTGAATGTACCAACAAAAACATAGAGTACAAAGTGGTGTCAGCTTGTGAGTGGCAGTGAATAGTGGTTTGTGTTCTGGTTTCTTTATTTGCTTAACAAAACACAAACAATTAAGATCTTCAGACTGCTATAAGATATGTTAGGTTCCAATGGTTAAAACAAAGAAAAAACCCATTTTTTTTCCAGACATTCAAATTTCTGTCTTAATTGGCTACATCTGGCTATGCCATTCAGGCAGAAACATATCTGAAAACACTTCTGTTTGCCTGCTGGTCACATTAGAGAATGTCTCTAAACAAGTAAAATGCTATGTTTTTATGTTATTTAATACCTGGTATCTCATAACATATATCCTTTACATTATCTTTGCAGTACTACCTCTGGATAAATATGCATAATGACTCACTTAAGACATCTCATGCAAAATGATTCTTGCTGAGATTTTGTGATTCAGTCACCTTTTTCTGGTCTATTATAGCTAATGATGGCTTGTGTTCTTTATGCTGCTTCTACTTTTCTATTTTTGGTTAGGTTACCAGAATATATACTTGACCCAATCCAGTAAAGGCCCAGTACAACTCTCATCCTTGATGGGAGAGGGGGTGTGTGGGTTGATGAACCTGTAGCATATCCAGTGTTTTAGTCTCCTGCCTAACACTGGGTTGTACTGAGAGACTTAGGTTCTGGCTGCTGACCTGAGATTTGTTTATGTTAATTGTAAAATAGAAGAACAGCCTTTGGTCAAAAGCTCTATCCCCCTCTTCTCCAGGAACCTAGCAAGTTATGTTCATTCCTTCGGGCCTAAGGAGACTTCAGGCTTTTACACAAGATGGAACAGTTTCAAGCATTTCTCTCAGTGATTAGGACACTGACAAACAAGATTAAAACCTTGTCAAACCAGGGAGAAGATTGCCCCTGGGCATACTGCATACACATGAGTGTACTAACTACTTGGTCATTATGGAAAAAAGACAGCTACAACTTGGACAGAGCACAGGTATGCAAGTCCAGAAGAGCATTTCAGACTGTGAGTCTTAACCAGAAATACTTGCTTCCTGCAACTTGGAGATGAATCTCCAAATATTGCAAAAACATAGGACTTCACCTTTTATCTGGCTTAAGAAGTTCCCTAATCAGTGTTTGGACAATTCTGCATCCTGCTCTGAAGTACCTCTTGCTCCCCATGTATGGATGCCTTTGTGCTCAGTTAGTGGAGTGGATTTAGATCTATGCCTTGTCTAGAACAAAATTAATTAGATAATGCGATGCTTAAGAGCCCTTTTGGTAGCCTCAAGTAATTTATCAAGATCCCAAATGCACTATGTGGCAGAGAACACCACCCTTTTACATTACAAGCTCATTTTCCTCTCAAAGGTACAGATTATGTTATGTTGTGTTGTGTTGTGGTGCGTTGTGTTGAAACTAGGCTCCCACTAGACTGCACTTGCCATGAAAATCCTGATGACAATGGAGGAGAAGTTCATTTAAGATGAACAAAAAAGATGGAGGGAAGAAAGCAGACCTTTGAAGTGTTATACTGGCCCTTGCTGTGCCCTGGTGGATATGCAACACCAACAGGTTTTATGCTAATTGAGAAATCGTTCTTGGGGATGTCAGGCACTGTACTTAATTCTGTTTCTGTTGCTGATTTACTACCAAGTAGGAAGAACAAGGTCTAACCTTGTAAAATACCTGAAACTTCTCATTCTGCCACAGGAAATAAGTTAATGTGAGAGAAATTGAGATATTGGGCTGTCTGCTACAACCATACAAACAAATAGTTCTTCAGAAGGCCAATATGTACTGAAGTCAGATACAGATGGGGTATTTAGATTGATCTTTTTATGGAAATGAGAAGGAAAAATGACTGATCTTTGAGTATTCATTGTACTGACAAAGGAATGCAGTGTAAAGTGTTCTCCTAATTTAATTTTGGGTTGTAACAACACAGCGTTCTTCATTTTTAGCATTTCTGTTATCTGATAACAGTAGAGCAGTTTCTTACTGTCTCATTTACAGGTTTTATTGGATGAGAGTTCTACATATCCTCTAGCTTCATTACTTGCAAAATACAGATGATAGCAGTAAAATAAAAATGAATCTCTGTACTAGGCAGAAATCCTTTTCTGGAGTTCCCTAGTATGAAATAAGAACTCTTGTGAGAACTGTGTTCATTTTTGACAGGATCGTAGGATTTGATGGAATGAGTAGCACGGATGTATTTACTTAGTACTCACATGTGAGTATGGCGTATAAATTTGGGCTTCTCAAAATGCTTTGTAAGCATCAGCCTGGCTACTCCAACAATACTATTATAAGATAAACTCAAACGGATCTCAGATTTCCCTTGTTGCCTTTTGGGAGCTGCTGAGAGAATAAAAACAGCTAACAGAGATGTTCCCTCCGCCATGCATTTTCATAGCCTGTGCTTTTAGTCCATGGTGAAATATGTGATGAAATGAGAGGTGGACTGCAGGATGACTGGGGAGGAGGACTGAGGGTGTTAGAGCACAGATGAAAAACACAGAAACTTGAGTTTTCATGCTCTGCCTTGTATGACAAACCTGAATCCTCCAAACAGGAAACAGTGGGGGCTTCAAACAAATGAATCCTTTACAACAATATAAGACACTTTTACTAGAAACACATATTATGACAATGTGTAACAATCCCGTGCCATAAGTTGATTCAGATACCAATCTGCTGGGGTGATCCGAGGAGACCTGTCAGTTGGCTGTGACCGTTTTGTTTATGCTCCTCAGAGTTCATCGCTTTTGCTTTTGTCTGCTGTTCGTAAACTCCACTTACAAATTAGAGTAGCATTCTTGTACTCTGTAAAGAACGGGCTACACTTAAATACCTTTTGGGGGAGGCTGAGTTTTACAAACTATGGCTGAAACTGTGTCTCCTCCCTTTCAATCTTTTGTTTCAGACAGGTAAGTCTTTACGATACACCCATCAGTACCTGACAGACTCTGGCTGTTACAGCGGCAACCATTCACTTACTTATGAAGATTAAATAGTGTTTACATACCCTTGTTCAAAAGCCACTGGTGGGAATAACCAAAATATAAAGGTAAGCGGGTACAAGGAGACTCAATGGAAGTAAAAAATGTAGAATAAGCTAGCAGGTTTCTTAAGATGTAACCCTCAGCCTTAAGTATGTAAGATATATTCCCCTTAAAAGGAGAAATAATCTGATCTTTTTACACAACTGCAAGCTGTCAAAGCCTGGAGTTACAGCAGTGTTTTGGGAAGCCTTGTAAAAAGTGCACTTTTTTTGTATGTAGGAGTGTGTCCCTCAAAATGCATATGGTGAATTCTCCAGTATTTTTGCATTTGCTGAAGCAGGATTGGTGGTATAATCAGATTTGTATGTTCTCACCTCCTTGGAAGCAGAAATGGAAAACGTAGGCCTGTTTTTTGCTACAGGCGCAGAGAAGTTAAGGAATATGCACAGTTTGCCCAATCTCACTTCTCACTCCAATGAGCGAATAGTAGAGTAAGGAACAAGATCCACCTGTCTTCCCTATTGTCTTGCTAGACCTTGTTTCCACCATGACTGAACAGTCCTATGACTACTCTGGCTTCTCTTTTTGACCTGCATTGTTTGCTAGATACTAGTTCATATAGAAAGATGAAAACATATAACTTTCTTTATTGCTATGCCATTCCAGTTCAAGTCTAAACTGGGTAGGATTAAAAAACAAGGGGTTTTTTTTTCAGTTTTATCAACTATCATTCACTATAATAGAGTTTTATGGGGCACACGCATTTTGTAACTCCTTCAGTGGAAGGTGATAATAACAGAAATTTGCCAGCAGGATTAAAGGAAAACAATTCTTGCTGACCTCAGATATGAATAGCAGTTAAATGAACCAATGGTAAGCAAAAGAATCACTGATGTTATGCCAGCACCACAAGTGTGAAGAAGCTTCTGTGCTGAGATGAGATCAAAAGCAATACCAGCAGCTGCTATTGGCCGTACAAGTTGCCACTGACTCTTCAGAACAGCATTTACCTCAAGAAGACAATAGCAGAAAGCCATTAAGAGGATAGGGACAATGGTCAGTCTCCATAGCATTAATTGTCCACCTTTTCTATAGTAAATAATTATTTAACAGATCTCCAATAATAGAATTATGTTGTAGGGTGGAGTATGCAAAAAGTCATCTGGGTGAGTACACTCCAGTGAGGTATTCCCCATCTTAAACTGGTAAGGTTTATAACTATTGAATCCCATCCCAAGAAACAATAGTTTCTCCGTTTTGTGGTCGAAAGATTTTACAGAGTTTTGAAGAACTTTATATTAGTTAGAAAACATAGATTATCAGTTTGTGAGACTGGAGTATATACAACTTTCTTTACTTTTAAGGGAGTATGATTTTTTTTTAAACATTCCTCTTAGGTGAAATAGAACAATCATTGTCTAGCTGATGTATGGAGAAAAAAAAATCAGATGGAGTTTTGCTAATCTAACAGTTCAAAAGCTGTCAAAGCTGGATTAATAAGAAATCAGGTCAAAGTTACAATCTACTCATTCAACTAAATGCTCTGTGTCTTTTAATTGATGAACTGGCCAGTTATGGACTTCCATACAGAGTTGATATTGACAATGGGGGTTTTACTCAACTTTCAGGCTTAAAATAAAAACTGCTACCAAGAAAGATATTATAAAAAAAACCCCTAGTGGTAGGTTCTTACCAATGCTTTCGCTTTTGAAAGAAGAAACTGATTCTTTCTAAGAAGCCATGTGCAAACTCCACATATTTTCACAGCTTTCCAAACTAGAGCTTCTACTAACACACTGATTTTGAAATAAATACTGATTCAGCTTGAGTGAAACTTGGAAGTGTGGTACAGAGATGCTATAAACCAGTCTACACAGCTTGACCTCTGTGGAATTCTGGATTGGACAATGTCACAGAGGTCAAGAGGATGAGTGGCTTGTCATCATTCAGCAGTTCTGCCACAGCCTTGTGGATGAAATACTGATGAAATACTGTTCAGTGTGTGTTTTCACTGCTCCTGACTCAGGAAGGATAAATCTCAGGTAGGCACAGCGTGTTTACTTAATCCTCAGCTTCAGTATCAGGAATACGGGCTTGTGTACTTGCTCTTTCTTTGGTCAGTATTAACTATGAAAAGTGGAGAAGGAAGAGAGCCCTCTTCATTTGCCATACAGCTGTAATTTGGAGAGTCAAAGGAAAAAAGAATACAACAGCCTGTCATATAATTAGGCTCTTCTGTGATTAGGAAGAAGAGACTGGAGAGAAGAGCACGAGTCTTATTTATCACTAAAGGAAGAGAAAGAAGGAGCTTCTTGTAGTCATCTTCAATTCAGAATCTGTTAAGCATATTTTGAACCTTTGAAAGGTTTTTTGGTGAAGCTGTCCTGCATTTCTGTGACTTCGTATAAAATGTCTGTCAAATGTTATTGTTCAAACAGCTGAAGAGAGAGTAATGAGCAGCACAGCCAGCTGCTCCTTGAGAATCACTCCTGTGGTGGTTATTTTAGGATCATCTCACTTACACACTAGGTCTGCACTGCTGAGTTGGGTATGTTACAGTACCTCTCTGGTACAATAAGACTGGTCATTCTTTTGGGATAAAAGCTCAGCTCGGTGCAGTAATACAGCTGGAGTAAAAACCAATTGACTAACTGGAGGCATAAAATTCAGTCCTAGGAAGGAGTACAGATAGAGTGTTAGCAGAAAACAAACAGGGTTTCCTTCAGTACCTGAATGAATCATGTCACTGCAGCTGCAAGTAGTGTAAAAAACAGTAGAAAAGAGTTAAAAAGAGTCTGAGGAATTAACAGAATTTGCAAGGGCCAGTCTAAAATGGCAGGTGTACTGGGCATTTCTATAACCAGAGCTGCTGTGATTCTGACCTTTTCTTGTGCTCTCTGCTTCCTAATTAAGCAGACCCCATATGCCTGAGGTAAATGGTGTGGAGAAGGGGGGGAGAAGAAATGAGCAATATGATCAAGAGAATCATGCTTTCAGAATTGTTTGCAATCCCTCTGTTGTGGCTTGTGCTGCAATGTACTAGTTCCTTTATACTAGTACACAGAGGCAAAACCCCAGCTACAACAGATGCAGTCCAGCACTCATCTGAAGCACACGCTCTTTGCGGTTTTCAGTGTACACAGTTTCTAAATGGAGACTTGTTACTTAGATCAAGCAAAAATTAGTGTCAGAGGCACAGCCACTCTAACCTTGGTTTGAAATAGCTTGAGGACTAACCTTACTGAGTCTGCTGGTGTGAAAAATGCAGTCTGGATACAGGGATGGGTGTCCTGTAGGTCTTCTCCATTTGGCCAATATTTGGGACCTTTGAGCACTTACCATCTTCTAAGCCTCTGTGTGTTCTCCAGCCAAGCTCTGACTGGCTGGAGAAAACCCCAAATCATAAAATCTTCCTTCCTTCCTCTCATGGCAGGGAAATTGGGCACATGAACTTGAAAGAAATCACGGCACATTTCTTACCTGGATTACCTGCAAGTTGAATGCTTTGGGTGTGTGTGCAGAGTGAAACAGCCTCTCGGTTTAGACGTAATCTTAACCTCATGTTGCTCCTCTGCTTTGCCCCTGCATGGGCTACGAGTCATTCTTTTCTGTCTGTCACTGTGAATCATCTTTTCCAACAACAGACTGCAGCATCTCCCAGTGTGCTGTGACTCAGAAACATTGATTTTCTTCCAAGACCGTTGCCTCCTGTGGGCCATTGTTCCCATTTCTATACCATGAAGACCTTGATTTTCCTAGTTATTTTGATGAATAACCACAGTCCCTATTTTTTAGATTGTTTCCCTGAAGGTCAAAGAGGGCAAAGAAAAAGTCTTTCAGTAACAGTTAAACTCCCTATTATAGAAGCAATTAAACAAGATACTTCTTTAGGGGAAGAAATCTTGGTATAGTTAATGTTCAAAAGTATAAGGTCTAATGGCGTGAAATGAAATAATTTAATGGAATAATGTGGAGCTGCTCCATATGAAGTCAAACTTGGTCCTGAAAAGGGGAAATCTACATAGACTTCTAATGACGGCAAGGATTCTTACTTGCTTCCTGCAGTCTCTTGGTAAATGTTCTTCCTTTACAAAAATATCAACAAGTGTGTTATTTTTCTTTCTGTTTAACATTTCAAGGAAATACTATACTCCAGGTAACCCCAAGTTATAGTAAGAAAATGTCTTACCCTCATCCTGCATAAAATCCCACTTATAATGCCCAAATGTAAATAGAGTTAGCTAACATGTTTATGTTTTTTTTACGAGATTTTCAAAAATTACAATTTCTTCAGAGAGTATTTTTCCTGTTAAAATTCCAGCTGTTTACATCCTAAGCCTCTAAATTTCATTTAAAATTATTTTCAGAGTAGTCTGGTTGATATTAAAAATGCTCAATTCCCAACCAAGGTGTACCCTCCCTTTCTTGACAACAAAATTTGTTGTTGTTGTTATTATTTTGTCTTTAAAATCATTGGCAACGTCAATTTGGAAATACCATGCAGCAAGAGAGGGAGAAAAATATCAGCCAGTTTTTTGGCAGTGTTTCACTTCATACTTGCTTATACTAGCATCTGCTGCACCGCTTTCTCATTCTGCTGAAGACAGGACCTTGCTGAGCGGTAAAATACAGTAGATTCATCTTGCAAACTTAATAAACTTAAACTTGCATTAAATTAATCATGCATATCAATAATTAACAAAAATATATTTCTACCCCCAAAATTCCATCTAATGAACTTCTGGGGAGGAATCAAGCAATTAGATATGGTAGATTAGGGTTTTTTTTTCATTTTGCACTGTGTTGGGCTCCTGGGGAGGTCTTCCCATAAAGGGGCTGTTGATTTCCCTATTCCTTGTTTTCTAACTTAGATGTTCAGCATAAGATGCCAATGTCCCTGTTGGTCATGATATCCCAGATCAGTCTCTTTGTTTTTTTCCATATCTTATCCAGTTAGCAGTTATCACCTGGGTTACTACTAAATGTGAGGACAAGCAACTCCTTTTGCTAAGGTGATGTACGTGTGGTCGGTGCCTTTCTTGCTTGCCTTTTTTCCCTGGTGTTTCTTCCTCATTCACTTGCAGACCTCATGCCTCTCAGAGCAGCTGACTTCAGTGAGAACGTTCTACAGTTCTTCATGGAGTCATGACAAAAATAACCAACATGTAACCAAACTCTAGGCTATTCTAGGACAAGGACGCTTCAGCAGCCCCATGGAAGTAAAAAGAATCTTCAGATACTTGATGTCATAAAATATTAATGTGGCAAATAATTAAAAAGCCAGGGGAATCCTATGCCCACCTATACAGAATGACAGGTGAAACTGGTAACAGTAACTGGTTATTCACTGCAGTTCTCAAATTTCCAGACAGCCTTTGCTTCAAGACTTTGATATGACAAATCAGATCTGTTGTACCATGAAGGATGAGTATGCTTCAAGAGGATTAATATTCATGTTTAGGACTCTTGTGATGTCCAAGTACCATGCAACGGCACATATCAGTTGGAGAGCTGAAGGAATAATTTATTATTTGTAAAGAATGACTTTTTAACTGAATTTGCTGTCTTTTGTGAGGGAAGGAATAAAAAGTGTTTCTGTCAAACACTATAACTTTTAACTAGCTTTGCAGCTATCTTTTCATTACAGACTGAAACTATCAAAACAGCCACGTCAACAGCCACCTGTTTTGTGGAGCTGAGTCACATGAAGATCAAAGACGGTCAGGTTTAATCAAAGCACATGGAAATTTTGCTTTAAATGAACAATTACCTACTGGAGGAATGTCAGAATTTGTTATGAATGACCAAAAAAAAAAAGTAGCCCACACGCCCCATATGTATAAGAAGTTGCTGTTGACCTCATTGAGAAAGGTGTGTTTTGAGAAACTTTAAACTATGGTTTATTTTTGGGGTTGACAGAAAAGCAATGAATAATGTTGTATGAAAATATCAATTTCAAAGTTTACAGTTTAAAAAGAGATAAATAGCTTTTGGAATGCACATTTACTTAAGAAAATATTTATATAACAAAAGTTTACTCCTTAAAGTGCCAAGGAAACTAACATTTTAGAAAGATTTGGAAAGAGAAGGTAATTTATTTTTGTCCATTATTAATTAAGACAAAATAAACAACTATTCCTGAAGTTCTGGTATGGCAGAAACTATGCAAAGAACAACTGACATTTGGTCAACAGTTATTTTGCCCAGTCTTGGACTGTAGGATATATTACCTAACAATACAGGTCCTAGGGTCCCAATTTGCTTGATGCTTATTAGAAATTGCCTGTGGCAAGGATTAAATTAAACACAAAGCCTTGAGTTTAGGCATGTAGTTAAGCATTTTGTTTATGAAGGACCACAGACACTATTCACACTGGTAATAATAATTGATAAAGTGTTGATTAAAGCATCTAACAGAGCCATCAAATACTTTATATTTTGCTGCACTCCCTTGCCAAGAAAATCATAACTGGAGTTTACTCATAGGCTTATGTACAAGCTTTACACAAAGGTAACCCAGGGTGAAGGTGCCCCTGAGGAGGCAGCTGTGGCTTGGATGGGGCTGGGCAATGGGCTGGGAGAAGGCTGTGGCCATAGGTCGGCAGTACGGGGAGGGGACATAGAGAGACGGGGTGCACCTGGGAACAGGGGTGCTGCAGTGGCAGTGGTGGTGAGCAGCTGAGGGGCAGTAGCCCTTTGCAGAGCTTCCGGAAATTGTGGTCCTGTCCATGCCCCAGGTGGGTACTTCTCTCTTCCTCTCCTCACCCCAGCTCTGTTCCCTACCCTCTGTCTCTCTCCCCCAGTGTGGGAAGGGGATTACGTGTCCTCGCACTTGGTTTTGGCTGCCTGCTAAATGTGGCACCAGCATCACTGCTCTTTGAAGATAGGCCACTGTTACCACATGCCCAGAGTTTAATGTTGCTTAATGTTGCAAGAAACATGATTAGAGAAGATACTGATAAGCCTCTAGATATGGCAGTAAGGTAGTGCAGGGTGGAAAACACTCTAAATTAAAACGGGTCGTAGAGCTGTGCTGCCACAACATCTGTGCACCCTTGGCTGGACTGCTGCTGCCATCCATGTTTGCTAAACAAAAGCTAGTGGGGTGTTTCTTCACCATGCTGTAGCCAGTAAAGTGACACAAACATGGTTTAAATGAATCCTTTGGAACATGACTCTTTTGACTGTCACACAGAGTTTCTGACCAGGCAGACTCTGACGTGCAGCTTGCAGACACCATGCATGCCATGTTCATGCCTTTGTCACCTGCAAGCCATCAGCTGGGGACCAGAATGTGATGGCTCATCTGAGAAAGCCCTTAGGAAAAGAAATGGGACAGACATTTTCGTATACTTGTTCTGTAAAGGCCAGTGGCCAGAAAATGAATTCATATCAATTTAATTTACTGTGCCAGGTCAGTTTGAAGAGCAGTATGCTGGCTTGCAGCTGAAAACCCAAATCATTTTTCAGATTGCTGTATTCATTTATAAAGCCAAACACCAAATGAAACCTGAATGTTATAGTTGAATTAGTATCCTCCAGAAATACAGGTAAACTGCAGAAAAATATTTGATGTTTGCATGAAATACCACACTTGAAGGGACATGCTAATTTGTTTAACTCTCTTTTATAAAAAAAAGGGCAAATATATTTTTTTGGCAAGGTAATTGTCAGGTGTGTTTTTTTGATACCTTATTCACCCTAGCTGCCTGAGAAGAACAGCGAACTAAAAGCACGAAGGTTGTGGTCATAGAAGGTGTAAAAGGTGAGTGATAAAAAATGCTTAGATTTCCTTTTCTTGCATATGTCTTAATTTATTTAATTTCATAAAGTACACAGCAGGCCTTGCAAAGACTACAGCTTTAGTCACTAGACTTTATATTAAAATACAACAGAAAGGAACATCAGCTAAAGATGATGATTCAGTAAGGCTACACCTTTATATAAGACGAGAACTAAGAATACAAGTTCTCTACAAAGAATTTTAAATTAGTTACATGCCAAAGAAACTTGGAAACCCACTATAGTATTATAATAATACAACAGTTTTTAGTGGCCTGTTCACCTGAGAAGATCACTCTTTTCTTTTGCCATTTTAACTTTGTTAAGATTCCATTTCATTTTCTTCTGTCATAAAAATTTGAAAGTTTTCATTTCTTCCTTTTCATGCAATGAATTCTATTTAGTTTTGATACTTTCATTTCTGTCCCCCATCCAGGTGGCTTGTGGTTCTTATTCTAATACAGAAATAAAACAGTTTAACATGTTTTCATTTTAGTTTTCTAGTTCAGAGAAAGCATCTCACAATTATGATTAAAAGTTATTATGATGATACAGCATGTCACAAAATACTGCTGTGATGACTCACAGACCAATTTAACTTGCTTTGTAGTCACTTCCCCAGTTGCTAAAATTCTGTTCCTGAACATGCCCAAGACTCACTTTATCAAGGCTCACTGAAGTAATCCCCATCTCAAGCCTAAAGAACGTTGCCTCCACACCCTGGTTTTTTTCATTGCTTATGTTCTCCAGAGGCACAATCTGTTTGCACTTTCAGCACCTTGTCTTCTGCCTTCATCCAGGCCAGCAGACTAGGAAGAACACCAGTGTTTATACACTCAGTGCTCTGCCATGAAGACCTGTCTCTTTAATATTTTGGGGGATCTAAATGTTTTGATGTTTGTTTTTTTTCTGCCCATAGAAATGGTTGTTACCCTTTGTGGAGAAAAAGGATGAATAATGAGTCTCCGATTCCTATGGAGGTTTTTGGGTGTGACTGCAGTGTCAATAAGGCCAGATTTGCAATGGAAGTCATTTCCTGGCAGCTCCCATCATTCTCAGAACTAGTGAAGGCCAGATCAGCAAATACTTATATTCCTAACTCCTGCTTAGACAACATGAGCTTGCTCTTCGTCTTGAATTGAGATTTGGTTCCACACTACTGTGTTAAACGTCACACTCAGCAGGCAGACAGGAGAGCTTTCCTCTGCCAGCAGCAGGTCCTTTGGTGGAGCCTGGTCCACTGCATTGGTCAATACAGCTGAATTTCCTCTTAACTCAGTGTGTCCTGTCAACGTCGGAAGCAATCGGTGTCCTTTTTTATCAGTGAAGACACAGGTGTCAATCAAAGTAGATGTGATAAATACATCAGTGGGGATCTGGTTAGTGTGGCAGATAGTGCTGGAATATGGTCTACCTTATAATGGATGCTTTCACACTCAAGAAGTAAAATTTTAAGGGTCTTGTAGAAAATTCTAAGTTAAGGTTTCACAAACATTTAAAAAGGCAAGGTGGACTTTTCCTTTCTTGCCCCTTTCCCAGCTTGTCCTTGTGTGTCCAAATTTCACTTAACATAGTATTTAAGGAGCTTAAAGTGCTGTGTTGAATTCCATACGTTAAGAATATGAGATAAAAGTGCAAAGAATATTCAAAAATATTTTAAGTAACTTGGGGAAAGGCATGTAGAGTAAAGATCATTAATTATTTCAGGAGGTTATGGTATTAAAGAAACCTGTCTTTTTAAGTGGATTAGAGGAACGTGTGACATGAGTGACAGACACCAGATGGCTCCACCTCATTAGAAATCGGACTTTACCAGAGTTTGAGCAGAAAGCAAGGTGGACCTGGGGGGAGGGACTGTGATCAAACCTTAACTTCGAAGTAGGGTGGAATGGACTTGTAAAATTGATTTAGAAAGTTTTCACTTCGTTTGATATACTTCAAATTATAGCTGGGGGGGATATAAAAATGAAGAGTTGAAATTTAGTGAAGAATGTATCTTGATGGCTGAACGGGATAAGAAGCTCAATAAGGAAGCAGTCTGAAACTACAGGAGATATGCAAATTCCTGGTGCCAGAGCCACATTGGACCTACTTGACCTATTAATCCTCTTTGACGGATGAGGGTTCTCCCAAATTCAATATTTCATTATTATTTTTAATTTAGATTTTATGGATCTAAAGACACCTTCTGAATATGAAGTACTCTCATGCAATTCTATTGACTCCCAGGGAAAACAGTACAGAATATAAAAAACAGTAAAAGAGAAATTATTATTTTGATGCTGCATCAAAAGATCAACTTTTTCATGTGTTTTGGTGTTAGGAACGAAACCAAACATTTGGCTACGTACTTTGTTCTGTTTATTTCTTCTCTAGTGTAAATGAAGGACAGGAGAGCAGCTAATGCAGCTCATTTTGTTGTCATTGTGGTGTATTCAGTGGTTTCATAACACATAGATGCTGAAAATCTAAGGAACTACATCAAGGCATTAGGCTTGATAAAAGGGCTTTCCATTGTGCATGAAAGGAAAGAACTGTCCCACGGAAACACTGTATCTACAAATACAAGGATGGTCCTTGGCTGAATGGCTGACTTGAGTGACGGAAGACATGTATAGAAGAAGCACAAATTGAGCGTGAATATTTCACAAGTGGTGAGCTTCTATGAGATGAGTTCATACCTTTTGATTTTTAAGTTTGAAACAACTGCATAATAATTACACTATATGTCTTCTTAAAAATTTCCTAAGGCACGACTCATCCAAAGCTAAGTAATTAGTTAGTTCTTCAGAGAGGCGTGTGGGAGAGAACAAGTTCTCAGCTCAGAGTGGTGAGACAGATACGAGCTAAAGGAAAAAAGAACTAGAAAAATCAACTGGATCATTAAATAGAGTCATTTTGTATTCACTTAATCGCACCAGCTAGCAGTCCTCCTAAATCGCCCCTGCTTGCCATCATCCAGGGAGCTTACTTGCAAACCTGCGCTCCCTGTCTTGAGGACAGTAGCTGGGATCTGGAATTCAGTGCCTCGACCCTATAACTGAACTGCATGTGTTCGTTGCACTGGAAGTCCTTTGTACTCAGAGGGTAAATGCAAAAATCAAAATGATTTTTGCAGCAAAATTACTACCTATGACAGTTTCCACATGTATGTATATGAACGAGATGATGTCATATTTCCCCCTCAGTTAGGACAAGTCAAAAGTAGACTGAAAGGCTGTTGTGTTGAAAGATATTCCACTGGAAACAGCGTGTATCTGAGTTGACTCTAGCAGGTGTAACACATTTGCACGTACTAATTAATAAGACTTTGGCTATTTTAATAATGTCTGTTGCTTTTTCATGAGCTACCAGGTTTGTGTGGGGGTTGCTTCTGCTCATAGCTTGGCCCCACATGGATGGCCCCACTCCTGCTGCCTTGGCAATTTCTTGATTATTCCCAGCTGCTGGGTTTTTCTTGCCCTTGCAATGCTTTGCAAGCGAGTTGGATTTCCTATTAACTGTACTGTGCTAAGTGGCTTGTTAACTTAATGTCTGCAGCAGCCTTTCTATTGCTAGTGCAAATACTCAAGGCACAAATAAAATGATTCATTTTGAAATCTAAGACTGGGATATTTATATTAGTCGGTAGAGAAATAATCTCATGTTTTTAAACCAAACAAATTTGTATCAGGATTATATAATGTCCACTCTCATTTTTTTCTGAGTGCTGTCATAGACTTAAAGTCAGGAAACAAATTATGTTTGCTTTTTAAACTAACATGACTACGTAAGTACAAAGTTCTCCTGCAGACTACTTGGAAACAGCAGAGCTTTCATTTAGCTTCTCTTGACAAATACTTTTGAATATGCTTTTACATATAAGGTTTAAAGAGCAGACAAAGTAGATTTATATATTTTAATACTGGTGTCAGAAGTTAATATAATATATAAATTATCACAATTTTGACAGACACATCACAAAAGCATGTGTCCCATGCTACCTGTCTGCATATGAAACTGTCTCTGAGTTTAAGGGAATTTGAGACTAGCTCTAACAGGAGAAGCGATCGCTGTGCATTTTGACAGGTTGGATTCAGATCCATTATTCTCTGTCTGTGTTGCCTTTAAAAGCTGCCTCTTCTGTATGAGACCTGAAGAAAGCTCATGTTCCTCTGAATGTTTCATCACCCTACGACTATTTCTGTCATTTCAGAAGAGTTATTTCTGCCCTACAAATGTAAACTTACTTCTGTCTCTAGACTGTAATGGTCAGAACAACACCATCTCTGACTGGTCTGCTGCTAATTCCCATGCTGTGATAGATACGCCTGTTCCTTGTAGTATGACTGCAACAGTCTTCAGAAATCTGCTGAAAACACTAGGCAGATTTCTACTGACCTCGGTGAACTTTGCGTTTTGTAGAAGAAAATTCAGCTTCCAACTCTTACATGTAATATATATAATGGATATATATATATAATTTATAAAGATAGGCAGCTAGTTCTATGGTCATGTGTGTTCTAGAACTCAGCGGTTGGGAGGGCAATCTGTGCACTTCTAAATTTTCTAACACAGAAAGGAAACCTGAGAAGATGGCTGAAATATATTTAAACCAGCATACAGCGCAAAATTCATATAAATTACTCTCCCCAGAAGAGTGCCTGAATAGGCAGATGCTGTAGAAGGTAGCTCCATTGGACTTCTTATTACAGAATAAATGGTAGCATCAAAAAGTAATACAACTCAACGATACAGGTCATTGACTTAGACTTCTCTGCTGGGAATGGTTAAAGTGGCATTTAGCTCTATGAGTTGACTCTCTAGGGTGCTGAAAAACATCACATCAATACAAATCTGCTTAGCTGCTCACAGAAAGAATGATGTCATGGAAACATAAATAAGTTGCTGACTCCCGGCCTGACGAGTAATAGCAGCCTTCTGGATTTCAGGAAATAATGGATGCACAACGGAACACAAAACAAACAAGCTAATCAGACCACCTCCGACTTACACTGCATTCAGATGTGCTTTCTTGACAGCAGATCAAGGCACTGGAGTCTCATTCTTTTGCATGGGTGAGGAAGCAAAGCCGCTGTTACTCAAAGCATCAATTTTGAAAAAGTCACCTATAAAAAGGTAATATAAGAGATAATACAGGAAACACTGGAGAGATCTCTATAGATATCTGAAGCGTGACAGGGAGTATTGTTAGGGCTTGTTTTGCCAGTGGATACGTAAGCAATGTATGCTATATTAAATTGAACATTGTTTCTACCTCTGCAGGAAAAATTACAGTATAATTACCAATAATTCTGAATGGGCTGTATCTCTTCAGGCAAGGGCAAGATCTAAGACTTCACTCAGCTGCTGCCTGGTATCATTTCCAGCAACAAGATTCAGTGGGACTGGGAACTAAACTAAACCTCAGGCCTGATCAGCTTTTTGTACAGGTAGGTTTTGGATTAAGCAACACACTACTCTTTTTGCATGTTACAAATCTCAAATTCAATGAAGGGTGTCTTTTTAGGAAATTCAATAATTCAGTAACTGAATATATAGTTATTCCTGTAGGTACAAAAAAAAAGTGTTTTCTTACTTTAAAGTCTGACTTAGTTGAAAAATACCATTGGCTTCTATTATATAACAGAATTCTAATTTCACAGAAGCACTTATTAAAATCCTGTGGGTCTTATAAATCATATACGTGTATACCTATGAAACTCAAATGTCCTTAAGAAATTGGTCACAACCTTTATTACTGGGGGTGTGTGTGTGGATAGTTCGAAAATCACTGAAGGCAGATTTTTGTGCAGGAGGTGTCCAAAGGCTATCTTATTCCTTTCCTGTGGGATCAGAAAATTCAATGGTGTTGCTTTAAAGAAAAATGAAAAAAAAAAGTATGTTTCAGTTAAAAACCCAACTAATTATTCCTTTTGATAATAGGGTTAGATGGTTTTCCCAAGAAGTATGTATTGGTTTTTCAATTTCATTAGTGGTACAAGGCAAAAGTAGTAGCCAGCTGGCAAGCAACACCACCAAGGCATGGTAATTGTTGACTGTAAGGAGACAAGCAATAAGCATGAGTTATATTTAGAGAGTATGAGTTATATACTGTGGAGTAGGAATTCAAGTTTCTTGCACATAAGGATTTTTGCTGTCATTGCAATTTAATTCAGCTGTGAAAATGCGAATTCTTCTACATTTGTATAATTTCAGATTAGAGGAATGACATCTATACATAGGTTCAGGAGGATGGGGCCAAGATCTTTTCAGTAGTGCCCAGTGACAGGACAAGGGGCAATGGGCACAAACTGAAGCACAGGAAGTTCCGTCTGAACATGAGGAAGAATTTCTTCCCTCTGAGGGTGACTGAGCACTGGAGCAGGCTGCCCAGGGAGGTTGTGGAGTCTCCTTCTCTGGAGATATTCAAGACCCACCTGGACAAGGTCCTGTGCAGCCTACTTGCCGAGTTTCAGCATCCATGCAGGGACAGGAATGATTCTCACACATTGATACAATGCACAGCTGATTCGATTTATTAGTCTGCTTGCGTGGTTATATACATTTTTCATATCTGCACACGCGATCACACTTATTTGGATAGGCTACAGACATAAATCAAGCGCTGTTCACGCACCCCATATTCCCTTATGATTGGTAAATATGCACTAACGCCAATAGCAACAGACCGCCTCCATGTCCTTGAACACTTCTTGTTTTTACTAACCCACACCATGTGTACTATCAGTACTTTCTCAATTGTTATTCTTAGCTGCCCTTTCCAATGGCCTGTCCAGCTATGCTAACTGTTTCGCTCAAGCGGCCCAGTCATGCTAACTCTCAAGCTACATCGACCCCAACATCTCCCCCTTTTTCTTTTCAAAAAAAGCTAAGCTATCTTATCATTGCCTTAAAAACATTTGCTCAATTTGTGTTAGTTGCATCACAAAAATTTTTCTTTACAGTTCCCTCTAGTACCTTTTGTGTTATGCGTATTGTACACGGAACCAATATAATCACTGCTTCCTCTACATCTCCCCCTTTTTTATTTAATGAATTTAAAGCAAGTGCTACACTGACACGCCTAAGCATCACTATTGGCTTTATGGTCCAGTAACAGCCCGCTACAGTGCAACACTCAAAATGAACACAAGAACACAAATGCTAATAAAAAGATATATAGATGTGAAGTGCATACCATAACCTGTATTCATATTAATCACCTAGGCTAAAATCAATGTATC
>Ga0065711_1035010_pt1 | contig 22929 bp, 19 predicted proteins | sample Hoacrofraction12_FD_59098 | JGI IMG/M metagenome (GOLD analysis project Ga0065711, IMG submission 59098) | Hoatzin crop microbial communities from Cojedes, Venezuela - Epithelial fraction 12 v2 (version 2) | ecosystem: Host-associated > Birds > Digestive system > Esophagus > Crop | place... | reverse complement strand
GCAGGCTGCACAGCACCGCGTCCAGGCGGGTCTTGAATATCTCCAGAGAAGGAGACTCCACAGCCTCCCTGGGCAGCCTGGGCCAGGGCTCCGTCACCCTCAGAGTGAAAAAGTTCTTCCTCATGTTCAGACAGAACTTCCAGCTCATACCTGCTCTCACTCACCAGTAAATGCTTACTATCCAGGGACAGCAGTGTCTTTTCCTTGCCTGCAGCTGCTCAGCTCCTCTTACTACTCTTTATTCTCTGCGAGCTGCATCGGGCAAAGCTGTTGTCAAAGGGGGTACCCTCCCGTCCTGCCCGCAGCATGTCGCCTCCTGCCCCACTGCCTCTTTGGGTCACGTCCCGACTGCCAGAAGCACAGAGATCCAAAGGGCAAGACCGCTCCTGATGCACAGACCTGCTTTATGATATTCACAGTGCACTGAATGCATCTCAGTTGGTGCTCCTGGGGCTAGAGGTAGGCATTGAGGCCATGTAGTGCACATCAGACCCTCTTGAAGGGGAACTGGAGTGTCTGCATGTAGCTCAGTGGTGGTGAGAAAGGCTTTACTGCACGATACAGCTCTGTGTTTATAATTCATATTAAATTGCAGTCCAAATTCCTCTTTTCTTTATAAATTATGTTTAGTTGAGCTGAGTTGTTTTGAAAAATTGTCTTGAATATGGATGAAAAAAAATGGATTGTGGTCGCATGTGCACAGCTGGGTTCCTCTATAACAGAATTTTGTGCCGAAAGAGAGGACTTCTTACCCAAGGTTGCAGCTCATGGAGGCGTTGCCTACGTTCATAGATTTTAAGGCAGAATAAGGGTAAATGTTTTAAAACTATCCAAGTCTTTTAGAAAGATAAATTCCCCCTCTACCCCCAAAAAAACCCCAATTTACACTCCCAGATTATCACCGTCAAAGCGGGCCCCCGGTTTTGTCCACACGCTGCATCTCCCGCTGTCCCAGCCCTACGCTGGATTCCAAACCGCAGCAGGGACTCGCTGGGGCAGACTCCTCGCCCTTCGACCGAGCTGACGGAAGGCAAGGCGTCTCGCCGGCAAGCCGCCCCATCTCTCCCCCTTCCCGGCAGAGAGAGAGGTGTCTCCGGAAGGTGGCTCGTCCTGTCTGCGCTGGGAGCAAGACCTGTACGCTCCAAGCTCTTATCTGAATAAACGAAAAGCATGCGTGTGTACGGCATCCAGCACAACAGACCGACTGGAACCTGCGTCTCTCAGGGAATAAAAGTAGCGAGTAATATTAAAACCATGTCTTTTCACAGACTGCAATAAGGGCTCACGACACACGCACGCTTCATTTCCTGCTTTCAGCTCACTATCAGATTTTATGCTTGGGTCAGTGGGCTTTGTTAATGTTTCTTTTTCCCCAGAACAGGATTTTTCTTCCTTTAGCTACAATACATTGAGCCATGAAAAATGAGATTGAAGAAGATTAATAGGAAGCTGAAGGATTCATCTGAGATTGATGAAGATTAATGCATGTCTTATTCTTATCCGTTTTCTTTTTCTTTTCCCTTCTTCTCTTAGCTACCTAGACAGCTTAGATCGCATCGGAGCTGCCGACTACCAGCCCACAGAGCAGGATATCCTCCGAACCAGGGTCAAAACAACTGGCATCGTAGAAACCCACTTCACATTCAAAAACCTCCACTTCAGGTTAGTCTACAAATGCATGTACTGGTAAATTTTCAGGGCATCCCTTTGCCACAGGGTTTCCCCACAGCTCCCAAAGGAGATGTTGTTAAGTTGCTGCTTAACACACGGATGGCTCCCACTGCAGAGGACACCGCGTTTTGGGGGGTTAACAATATGAGACGATTGCCAATCTTGTCTTGAAAATCCCTGCCTCTAGGATAGGAGCTCACCCAAACGACAGCGCTGTGCTGAGAGGTCTAGTATGAGATCAGCCCCACATCTGATCAAGCTTGTAAACTTGAAAATATTTGGCCAAAACTTTTCTCTAAAGTGGGTCAATCGCATGTGGTTAACGTTGTCTATTAACCCTCACAATGCCAGCCAGCAGAGAGAAGAGGGCATGAAGACAGAAATCTGCAGTGTTTAGAGCATAGAAAAGCCAAGAGCGTGCAGTCTCCAGCCCCGCACACCCTTCAGGACCCAGCACGCTGCTGAGGCTCTCTCGCAGATCCCCACATCCCTAGCTGTAACTGCTCCTCCTGGTCCTCCTCGGCTCCAGGCTCAGGAGGAGAAGACCAAGCCAGTGGTGAAAGACCTGTTGCTTGGTGTTCAGAGCCTTCCAGGGGCCATATGGTCAGCAAATGCCAAGAGTGCTAAGGTTTCCTCGTAGCTGAGGAGGAGCGGGCACCGATGCCCTCTGTGATGATGCCTGATGATGCCTCCTGTGCCGTAGGCTCTTTGATGTCGGGGGCCAGCGATCAGAGCGCAAGAAGTGGATCCACTGCTTTGAGGATGTCACAGCGATCATTTTCTGCGTCGCGCTGAGTGGCTATGACCAGGTGCTCCATGAAGATGAAACCACGGTGAGTCTAACTGGGTCTTGGAGGCCCCGACACTGCTTTACGGCATACTGCGTAGCCAGCAACTCCTCCAAGATCGCCAAATGCTCACTGGGGTGCTACAGTAATGTGCTTTTGTCAGTCACTCCCCCTCGACTCTGAAATCCTGGGGGGATTTGTCCTCCTCCACACTCTTCGAAATCAAGTCTGCATGCCCAGGTAATGCTTCCTTGCAGCGGTAAAGTTGCAGTGTTTCATTTCGCCTCTTTAGCTGACTGTGTGTTTTCAAAACGCGTGAACAGGACCCTATATCCAGAAAGAAGAGATACAGCTAGGTGGGCTTTTGAAATGGAAGTAAAGGGAGCAGTCGTGCCATGGTGCGGAGGTGCAGGGTGGCTGCCCGCGCCTGGGGCAGGCTCAGGTTAGGAGTAGAACCTGCTGCTTCAGGCTACAGAAGTTCATTTTCCCAAGTGAGACTGGAACAGTTTGGTGCCTCAGGTAATTTGCTCTTGTAGAGCTTTTATGACTGCCCACTGTGACATGAGGCTCCAAACACCATCTGGAAATAAAGCTAGTGAGGACCTGCCTGCTCCCTGGTATTGGAGTGCAATTAATACAAGTGAACTAAATACACAGAAAGGATGCAAGGAGACTCGTTAATGCGTTCTGGCCCTGCATTCAGCATGATTGGGGTGCATGCTTTCGGGACTAACGACGACTGCAGCGGGCACCCAGTTGCACTTGTCTAACGAAAAGGCATTGGAGACCGCACTCAGACTTGGTGATGATTTCAGCTGCGCCCGGTTTGCGGCAGCACGGAGGGCTCGCTCTTGTCAGCTCTGTCGCTCGGAGGCTCTTTACTCTCCTGCTAGTAATGATGTCGGGCTTGAAAGCTGTTGACGAGGAATGAAGCAGGGGAAAGGTTGCTGTTAGGTATCGGTTGTCTCTTCCGAAAAGACCAGGGGGGCTGTGGCTTCTAGCCTCTTTGAGCCAGGTTTGGGAGCTCCAGCAAACTATTTGATGAAGTCACCTGGCTGTTTGGGTCGTACCGATGGCAGATTTCAGGGTGATGTTAACATCACGACGATGTCCCTCCAGACTGGCTGAGACACCCTACACCTTCTCACGTCCACTTCTTTATAAACCTCAGTTGTCGCCTCCCTCTGATCCTGGCCCTGATACGCTCAAGGCTGCTCAGTCCCGTAGGATTTACTGGGAAGGAACCAGAATCTCCTGCCATGGTTTGCAAAAGCCCAGCCATTAGCTCAACGCCACGGAGCTCCGCAGCCGGGCAGGGGAAACACAGTCAGGAGATAAAGAAGGATACGCAGAGAGAGGGCAGACCCGGGGGGCAGGGAGCGAAGCTCTGATCTGAGCAGAGCGCGAGGTGCTCTGTGGGTATAACTCGGGCCGCGACACCCAAACGGTGAAGCCAAAGGCAGCTTTTAGTACAGGTCACCTTTGGGCACTGGTTGACACAAGCCAGAGCCTGTGATTCAAAGCCACGGAGCACAAAATGGAAGGGCGTGAACGCCAACGCCGCTTTCTTAAATGTCAGCCTTAACTCTGCTCCCCTGAGCCGGAGGTTACAGCATCTCTCCCGGGGATGCTGAGCTCTGCAGGTGAGGAGCAGGGTGCCGGCTCAGCCTCCCCTCTGAAACGCCCCGCTGCAGAAACCGAGGTCTGTGCAGCTCCGACATTGCTCTTGCGTCCGGAAAGCAGGCAAGTCCGGTGCAGCTTTCCGGAGCTGCACCCCGGCACAACGCTGATGTTTGCTCACTGTTTCGATCCCTTTTTGTGAAGCGTTTCTGGGGATGCTGAGCAGCAGGAGGGCAGAGGCAGCTGCTGTTCGTTTACACATTCGGCATAAATGAGACCCCCCTGCCTAACCCAGATAAACAACCCCGAGCGAGGCCAATGCAGATAGGAAAAAAATGACGGTGTCTGATCTTCTCTACCCTGTTGTACCCCCAGCACGAATGGCAGGTGGGAAACATGGCACCCACAGACTCGGTCCTCTCCCGGCTCAACCCCCAAGCCTTTGGTCTCCTCCCCGTTAACGTGGTTCCTCTCCAAAAAGCCAGCAGTAAAAGCAGCATCCCTTCGGTCAGCTGATGCGCTGTCTGTCTGCACCCGTCACATCTGCTGGCTTTCATGACGTAAATCAGCTTTTATGCCTTCTCACTTAGAGAGCACAAAGAGGAGGCAGCTGACAGCGTGAGCTGGGTGCTGTTTCTCCCTCTTCATTTTCTATAGAGATGCTTACTGCAGCCCGGGCACTTCCAGCTGCGTGAAGCCGCTGAAGATTTGGGGGCTGTACGGATGTCTCTGTGAGCATGAAAAGACCCGTAGAGCTTTCATGGCTGGCGCGGAGCCGTGAGAGGGAGAGAGCCCTACTGCATCTCAGGTGCCCAAAAAAACGCTTGCGAAGCTGGGTATGGAGGGAAAACAGCTTTTCCTGATGCACTCGACGCCCCGTTGGCAACAGTCACGGGATTTCAAGGGGACTTTTTGCACTCCTCTGAGTCAGGCCGCTCTTCAGGCTGGTGAAACTGCGGTTCAGATGAAGTCAGCCTTTAACACGGAGCAGGGGCTCGCCTTGTTAGGCTCAGTCAGCACGAGGGCGTTGGGATCCGTATAGGGCCAGGCTGTCTCACTGAAAAAAGCTCACAAACAACAGGTTTGCTGTGAATCCTTTCAGACGAGACCGAGCAAAGAGCTGGTTAAACTCGACTGGGTGAAATGCCCCCTGATCTATCCCTGCCCTTAAAATTAAAGCTCAGCTGTACACTTGTAAAGTTTTTTTTGTGGTTTATTGCACTCTTTGTTTTGAAAGACTGGACACCCATCCTCCTGCAGCAGCTGAAAAAGGGCTATTGTGTGCAAAGCCATCACTCCTTAGGAGTAGGTGGTCCTTTAGAAGGGATCCATTTTCTCTCCAGCGCCCTGCCATAAAGAGCAACACAGCAGGAGCCGAGGAGAGCAAGTCCTTCTCTATGTCTGGATCAGAAAGACGTAAGTAAAATAAAGAAGACTTTCTGTATCTGTGATTTCTAGGCCCATACACCCATAAAGACCCCAGTGCTGTTGAATCCAGCCTCTCCCATGGTCCCCAAAACCTGCTTATGCTGCTGTTGACAGATCTAAGCTGCTTCCCTGCGTGCCCGATTCCCCGGGAGGGGAGCAAGCCTACAGGCAAATTCAAGCAATGCCTTCATCAGTTCCGTTGCTGCCCACCACAGCCCACAGCTAGAGCTCACGAGGCAAAATTGCACCCTCTGCCCAGCCCATCCAACGCACAAGACGCTGTCATCAAGGTGTTACACCTGCCTCTGCGTCTGCCTTTACCAAGTCCATCACGAGGAGCTGCAGGGCTCTCTGCCATCTTTGTACACGGTGGGAACGTCCTGCTTTAACTGACTGAACGACTCAGTGGATGATGTTTGTGCATAAGGAGGCTATTTTGTCTCTTTTGTGACTTACCTTTATCTTTCATAAGCTGAGGTTACAAGGGGAGAAGCCTGAGATCTGTAATCTGGGAGGAGAGAGGGACAGCAGTCAGTAAACCTGGAGAAGAAGATTAACGAAGGTAGATTTGCATTGTTCCTTCTGAATTTTCCTCGAAAATTTAAGGGAGTCGTGGCAAGAAAGGGAGACGTTCATGCTGCGCATTGCTACCTCTGAAACAGAGACATTTAGGTCATCCATATCCAGCCAAGACATGCAAGTATTGTTCATGTCCCCATTGCTCAGCACGGGGCGGGTTGAAGGCGCTGCGCTGGTGACCCTTGGGGTGCATTCGCGTTGGCCGGCTAGTTTGTATTTCATTGCATGACCTGGTTAGCGTGATCTCACTGCTGTCATTGGGCAAGCAAAATTGAATTGCAGTGCTCAGAAATTGCCTTAGGAGTGACAAAGCAAGTGGAAGTGGCTTGGGCATCTTAGGAAATCTAAACAGGAGGGGGAATGTGGAGTTTCTGTGCTCGGGATAACCATCAGTGTCCTTACAGTTCTCATGACATTTAGCATTTTATCACCAAGGAAAGCAAAAAAGATTGAATCGACTGTGTGTTGTAGAAAAAAACAGATCTCCTCCTGTGCTCTGGTGAAACAAAGGTGAGGTTTGTGAGTGTGTTTCTGCCTGGGCAGAGTCTTGATGGTGGCACCCTCGCTCCCTCCACGCTCAGTAGCAAGCTGCTTGCCCTTCACGTCAGCGACGGGAACGCCGTTGTGCGATGACATCTGAGTTCAGCTATAAGCAGTTCTGTCTCTTGTTCTGTGCAGGAAAAATTAACCAGACTTTTAATTTGCGTGGGCGAGTGGTTATTCCTCTGTAGCGTGGCTGGTGGGGCTGCTTTCCTGCTTGGGGTATAAGGTATTTGCAGGCATAAGGATTTAAAATACTGATTTTGAAGGAGGAAGTGACATTAAAAAACCAACGTTCCAAGAGCCCTTCGCTTAATGAATAGACCCAACAGAAAGTAGGAGAAAGCAGCACAACAGATCCAAAAGCAGGTGAAGTAATTTACATCACTTCATAGAAAAGTGTGAGAAGTGTAATCTGTCGTGCCTCCTCGCAGAGCGGGCACGTCTGCCCCATCACAGCGGTGTGGGGGCTCCCGAGAGCGGCCCTGGGGAAGCTTTTAGGGACTAAAAGGGTCTTTGACTGTGGATTTACTGGTAGGAGGGGAATTATGTGGGGGCTTATCTTCTCACTCCTCCCTTAGCAGCAGCCTGTGCTTTCACATGTGGTACCCAGAGAGTGCCTCCCCACCCTCGCGTCGCAGCCAGAGTCTGCCTGAGCTCTCAGAGGTCTCCTACAAGCATCTGTTAAACGAATCGCAGTTGGGAAGGGAAAGGGAGGCAGCGAGGAGTTCCCGATGTTAGCCAGCACCAGAGCGGCTTGTGTCCGTGCGTGGGCTCCCAGGAGCCCTCCTGGGATGCGACAGCAATTCCCACGTGGCACCCGGGTACGGCAACAGCAGCATCCGTACCTGCTCACGGGGGTGAGCCACGTGTGGAGGGTGGTTCCTTGCTTTTGAAGAATGTCTGCTCCTTAGTGATGGGGAAAGAAAAGGTGGGTTTTGAGACCGGAACCTTTCTCAGGTAAATAAGGAGTGGGCAGAGTAGTGGTCGTGTGTACTCAGCTAAGCAGCAGAGCTGGGGGAGAAGTGGGCAGGTAGAGGCCAGAAAGCCAGGTCACGCAGCCGTAGGAAGCTCGGAACTTGTTTCTGGAATTTGAAAGGAATAGAGGATTTTTACTGTGACTCTCACTTTCTGCAGGGATGTGTTGGTTTGTGCCGTGTGTATATTCTGCTTACGACTGGCTGCTAAGAGTCACTGGTTTTTGGGAAAACACTCTCATTTCCTAACAAGTATTAACACCAGTTAATCAAACCATATACAAGCCAAGCAGAAGGATTTCTGTAGGACCCTGACGTAGTCTTGCTGCTGCAGGAAAGTCAGCTTCACTGACCCGCGAAGCCCAGCTCGGGAGAAGCCCTCAGCTCCCGTTTCTTACCAAGAAACGCTGTCACGCGCGGTGCTTCCCGTCGGGGCTGCGCGGCGCTGGCGAGGGGCCGCGGGTCAGAGCGGTGACCTGCAGGCTGCTGCGTGCGGGGTCGTGGGCTCACCCACGAGTAGCGTTTCACGTGTTTCTCCATGCTTGTGTTTTAAATCGGCAAGGCTGATAAAAATGTCGCTAAAAATATTCTGTGAGGGACCCTGCTTTAAAAAACAGTTAATTATGTTTGCTTTCTGTTCCCCTGACCGCTCTCCGCTCGCTTCTTTCCTCCCGAAGGCTCTGGGTAGCCGAGGACCTCCTGCACAGAACCTTTGCAGGTTTCTACACGGTTCCGATTTTGACACCGCAAGTAGCAAAGAGGAGCTTTGCGCTGGGGCTCCCACACCGGCCGGTACAAAGCGGGTTAGCAGCAAACAGCGTGCAGACGTGGGATGATCCAGATAAGCAACGTCTTGCGGCTAAGACCCAATAAGTAAACATGGTTTTATGTTTGTTACACGATTGTGCCTTCCCCGTGTGCCGGTACGACGCGCGGCGGGGAGATGCTTGGTCATTCCAAGGCCGGTAGCGCAGCGTGCGGCGTACGGTACAGCAAACGGCGCGCGTCCCGATTCACTCTGGGTTGGGTTGGATGTCCCCTCCATCCGTGGAGCCACTCGTATCTGAACAAAACATCCAGCAGCAGCTAAAGCATATCCATGAAAAGGAAAGTGTTAATCAATAAAGCGCTGGGCTCAATTACGCTGCCGGCGCGGGCGCGAAATGGAGCGGGAGAGGGGTGACAGGCGCCGGCTCTCTCCTGCACCACTCCGAATTTCCAAACCCGGGGCGGGGGGAGCACGCTGCACCCTGCCCATGAAACCCTCTGGCAACGAGACCGTGCAGCCCTGCTCTCTCTAGCGTCGCCGCGCCAGTCGCCGTGACCAGTCTCGTGTGTGCGCTAGCGGGTTTGGGGAGTGCTGTCCTGAGGAAATCCGGCTGGGAAAAGCCGAGGAGCTGGTCTGGTCTGTACCGTGCTTTGCCTTTGATAACTCCCTGACTCTTGGGTGTGCTTCGTCCTCACCGTGCCTGCTCTCTCCGCTACCCGGCTCCCGGCTGAGAGATGGCCACGCGACCGGCGTGCGCACTCCGGCGTCAGCCTCGCACGCCGAACTTCGCCAGCCTCGGCACCTGCACAGCTTTTCCTCGGCCGTCTGACCTTATCTAGCCAAACAACGGCCAAAAAATGAGCATTTGAGAGACCAACCAAATTTGGCAGGTATGAAGCTTCTCTTGAACTGAGAAAAAAAAAAAAAAAGAAAAGAAAAACCAAGTTGACAGTTGAAAGCAGCAGGGAACATAACACTTGGGTGACTTTGCCGTGAGCTCTTCCCACCACCATAAAACTGTGTGGTGGTCTTTGCGACTCTCTAACTGGTCTGTTTTTTCCATCCCTCTCACTTCTCTCCTGTCCTGTGGGGTTTTTTTGCATGACCTATAACCAAAAAGCTGACTTCTCGCCGTGCGTGCTTTGGAACGTACGGCCCTTCTGCTGGCACGTCACTAGTGTTCTGCTAGAGGCATGAGCTAACACCCGTGGTAGCTGCCTGACTTCTAGTCTGGTTGTTCTTAGATGCCCTTCGTTACGTTTCGCCTTTCTGTACTATCTCCTCTTCCTTTTTCACTTGTTTTTCCTCTCTGCCAGACGCTTTCTGTTGAACCGTCTTCCAAGAGAACTAAAAGAAAAATTAAAAAATTAAAAGCCTGGCAACAGACTACAGCACTAAACAAAATAACAAAACCAGGCAAGGTCACGGCAAGGTCATTTCCAAAACTATGTCACCTCGATGTCTGCTTCCAACTCTATATTAATTCAAGGATCTACCAGTCCTTGGTTAATGTATCCCACCAGTTGTGTGCCACACACCCCTGAGGAAGTTTTCTTTAAAAAAAAAAAAAAAAAAATGAAAATGTTTTAGAAAATCTGCATGAGCTACAACGACACATAAATCTGGTCAAAGGGCAAAAGTAACTCCCCATCCATGCATGGTGCATGATGATTTCTGTGAGCTGGGATCCTGTAAATTATACACTATGCAAAATCAGAACAGCTCTGTATAGTTACATGCCCATAAGTTACTAACTGTATGTCAAATGTTGTAGGGATTGCATCTGTGTATGCATACGTTCAGCTCTATGTATACATAAATTTATTATGTATATTGTAGCTTTTCTTTTTTTTAATTTAGTTGTTTTAGATTCCCCTACATGTTGAACGTCCCTGAGCTGCTGCCTTTGGCTTGATGTGAGCTCTCCTTTCTGTTGCAGAACCGCATGCACGAATCGCTGAAGCTTTTTGACAGCATCTGCAACAACAAATGGTTCACAGATACGTCTATCATCCTCTTTCTAAACAAGAAGGACATATTTGAGGAGAAAATTAAGAAATCTCCACTGACTATCTGCTTTCCTGAGTATACAGGTAATGAGAAAGCTGGCTGTACGGGAGTACGTAGCAAGGGGATCACGGAGCGTTCCCACCCAGGCTGATACCGGCACGTCTCGCAGGCAGCGCGGCTAAAGATGCGTAGCTAGAGCTCCCGGTTGCTTCACTGCGAGTTTTATTTCTATAAATGCCGTAGGATAACCCCCACCATGTTTAGTGATCCACTTAATGCATGAGGAAGACTTAAACCTGAGTTCTTTGTCAGCAAAGGGCCACCACCGCTAATCAGGGCATTCAACCTCTGCCCCACAGGCGGTCTCGACGCTGAGCCAAGGGCTGTGGGTGTGGGGCTGGCAGCACGCTCCCCAGACGTGTGCTGCTCAGGAACACAAACACTCTTGCAGGTCTCTCGGAAAGACAAAGTGAGCTTAACCACCACAAACTGGTAACTGGTCTCTGGGAGACCAGTGCATAGGGTTTGTTAGGCTGTCCTCAGCTGGAGTCCAGCTTGGCGGTTTCATAACCCTTCACATTCCCCGTGGTCCTTGCTGACCACAGCGAGGATCCCGCGTGGTTCCTGGCCACTGCCACGGCCACGCACCGAGGGGCTGCAGGAGCAGCCCTCCAGCACGCCGACAGCAGAGCTGCTTCCACTCGAGCTGTGCAGTTTGACCACATTAGTTGAGGAGGTCCCCAGTTTCACTCTCAGGCTTGCTGGCATCAAGCGTCTGGACACGGAGACGCTTCCAGCTAAATGCAGATAGAAAACGAGGGGCTTGATTTTCTCGTGCACCAGCCACCCACACCTCTTAACCCATCGTGCGGACAGAGTGGAGCTGCGGCAAGCCATGCCCTGGGCTTGGCTGGGGAGAAGGAGGCCTTGGTCATAAATGGCCTCAAGTTGCATCAGGGGAGGTTCAGATTGGATATTAGGAAAAATGTCTTCACTGAAAGAGTGGTCAGACATTGGCCCAGGCTGCCCAGGGCAGTGGTGGAGTCCCCATCCCTGGAGGGGTTCAGAAAACGTGTGGATGTGGCACTTCGGGACATGGTTGAGCAGGTGTGGTGGGGTTAGGTTGATGGTTGGACCTGATGATCTTAGGGGTCTTTTCCAACCTTAATGATTCCGTGATTCTGTGATTCTGTACCTGGAGAGCAGAGCGGAGCCTCTGCAACAGGGCAGTGCGCACAAAGCCCTTGCTTCTGCTGGCTGCCTGGCATCTGGCCTGCTAATGGTGAGAAGGAGCCATGCAAAGGCTGCAGCTGCACCCCGCCACTTCCCACTGCATCTCTCCAGCTTCCACAAACCCTCATTACCATTCTGAGACAGCATAAAAATAAACTTTTTTCATCATGAATTATGTAAGCTCACCGGAGACATCCAGATGAATCAAGCCAACAGACAGAAGCAGCGCTCTTTGTCAGGAAACATAGTTGTGAACCGGGAGTACCAAGAGTGTCACATCACTGGGCAGGCCAACAAATTAGTAACCAGAGCTTCCTATCTCCGAGCACTTGATTTTTCACTGAGAATAGGCAAAAGCGATCCATCATCGCTGCTTTGGGCTGGACGGTCTATGCCCATGGAGCTGAACGACTCCGTCTGAATTCAGAAGAACATCTGCAGGCTCCCTCTCTGGGGAAGGTTCAGATGTTTGTCACTACTAGCACATTTCAGCTATCTACTCGTCTGCTTGGTCTGGACAGAACCAACATATTCCTGACATGTTTGTCTAAAAAGATCTAATAATGGAAATTTCACAGTCTTTACAGTTGAAAGCTTACAATAGTGCCAACCGCAAATTCTTCTGGTTGCAAATTAGACTGCTGCTCACTGTCGCGTGGAGGGCTTGTGGAGCAGCTTGTCACCATCCTCTTCATAGCAGCTCTTCAATATACTGGAAAATTTTTATCATGTCACCTTTCTTTTTCCTTTTTCTCCGTGGAGCAAACCTGCACCTTTCACTCCCTCCAGATCGCATTTTGTGGACCTGGTCCTGTGGATCTTCACTGAAGTCTCCCAGTAACCCCACTCTGGAATAAGATCCTTACTATCCCTGGTGACAGTGACTAGAACAAGAAGGGATGTTGGCTTAGATGTAACTTTTCCTTCCTGAGCTATTCCAGCCCTGGAGAGGAGTTCAGTGGCGGGGGCAGACCCTTGCAGCTAAGCTCTCACCTTACTACACAGAGGAAAACAAATCTTTCTTGTTTCTGGAGCACTTCAACCACAGGCGAACCAAACCAGTCCTCCGCAAATCTCAGAGGACCCCGAAGATGCTCTAAATTCTTTCGAGGTGCTGTTCTGGAAGCTGGGAGTTATCCTGATGCCAGGGACCCTCCACGGGCCTCTTTTTTCTCGTGTGCCATCGGAGAGGGCTGGGAGTCTGGAAGATGGAAGTCCTTCTGCTGATCCAGCAGGGATCTGAGTCAGAAGTGAAGAACATTTCCCCCCAGGGCATTCAGCAGTGCCGTTAGAAGTTGGAAGTTAGCTTGTGCTAACACTCAGCCAGACTTTAGACCCAAGCAAATACGCTTTGAGCTTGCTCACCCCTGCTTTGCTGGCCACAGCTCAGAGGATGACGCCCTCGTGGCCTTGTGAAAAAGCAGCATGATTAGAAAGTTGCCCTGGGGTTAAAAAGAATCACTTGATGAAAGCCTATAAATCAAACAAGTGGACTTTCAACGTCACAAGTTGGTTCCACAAAATGCTTTTAATGAAATGAAGTTTCTGACGTCTGTTAGTTCTGCTGACAGAGAGTTGTTAGAAGGCTGCATCCACAAATTTGCCTGCTGTATGCTGGAGCACTGGCGGTTTCCATCCCCTTAATTCACTCATGCTTTTAACCAGTCCACAATACTTAGCGAGGCCGCAGCAGAATCCGGGGCGTGTTTTAAGACAAGCTGGCTTCAGTGATTCCCTGCTCTCTCAGCATCTAAATCCCTGTGCCTTTGAACCACCAGCTTCCCTTCCGTGAAGGGCCCTCCCGGCGGGGCACAGCACCTGGATCTCTTCCCAAACTCTTCACACAGGTCTTAATGCAAAAACCTGCTCCCAGCAAACGTTCTGCTCGTCTTGCTTCAAGCCTATTCTGAAGTCTCATGGCAGACATGAGCTTCTGTCTTCAACTAGGGATGCGCGTAGACCACTCGTGAATGCGAGTGGTTCCCCAGATCCGCTGCCTTCCTCCACAGTAAATCTCCAGCCCGAGCGAGCTTCCCTCCAGCAGAGAACAGCCTTTCCCATCAATGAAGCGTCACGGAGGCAGAGGCATCCCAGAGCACGGGCAGCGTCACTGACGTAGAGCCCTGCGAGGCTCAGAGCTCGGCAGGACCCGGCGCTGCCAGCCGGAGAAACGGAGCTCATCAGAGTGAAGCGCGTGCCCGAGCGGGGCTGTGCGTGTCGGCAGTGTCCAGGCTGGCCAGGTCAGGAAGGATCTCCTCTTCTGCATCGCTGCTCTGAAGCTGTTTTAACACAAAACCTGATGGTCAGCAAGGTTTGGCCCAGACATCTCTATACAGCAAAACAAGAAACACTTTGTGGAGTGGTTTTCGCGACATCACTAGCAGAGGGTGATGCCATCCGGATTTCTCAGAAAGAGGGACTTTTTGTATTAGCTTTCTCGCATTTTGCTAGAGAAAAACCCCACTTTGCTCTATAACAGAGGCTGGATCTTTTCATGTCCTTTTCTCTTAGTGATTCAGGGAAAGGAGGGCACAGCTGCCAACGCTGCCCTCAATTCATGGACATTTTAGCTCCTCTTCTCCATCAAAAGTCGAAACTTTAATCAAAAATCTAAAAAAAGAAAAAAGCTATGCCTTTGCATGAGGTCAAGCACTTACCACATTCCTGGCAGGGGTTTTTTTCACTGTTTTGTCACCTTGATGTGGAATTTCTTCTGATTTTCCCATTGTAGGCTGTTTAACACTCAGTTCCCTCATCCGTTTCATCTCTGTAGACTATAAACAGCAACTCAGAGTAAAAATAGAGCTGAGCGGGCAGCCGGCGAGCCTGTCCTCCCTTGCAGCAGCCCTGTCTGGTGACAGTGCCCGGCCCCGAGATGGAGATGGGGAGGCTGGGTTGCAGCAGCCCCGTATGAACTCCCCGTGTCCTCACAACGGGGTGCTTACAGGCACCCTACAGATCTCAGGTTATGGGATCGCTTTAACGCTTCTCCCTTTCATCTTGGCTCTCTTCTAGGCCCCAACTCTTTCACGGAGGCGGTGGCTTACATCCAGGCTCAGTATGAGAGCAAGAACAAGTCCCCCAACAAGGAGATCTACACGCACATCACCTGCGCCACTGACACCAACAACATCCAGTTCGTCTTCGACGCCGTCACGGATGTCATCATCGCCAACAACCTGCGGGGATGCGGACTCTACTAAAGCCCTCTCCTCCCCTCGCGCCTGCCGGGAGCATCCTCCAGTCCCGCGGACAGGTCGTCTCTCTTTCTTTTTTTTTTCCTCCACAGAAGACGATGAGGAAGAAGTACGTAAATCCCTCCTCCCGTCCCAGAAAACTTGGCAGCGAGTTCTACTTTCCCCATCCCTGTTTTCTTTTATTTTGAGTTATTTTTGTTTCATTCCCTTGCTGCCTCGTTCTGCTCCTCCGTTCCAACTCACAGCGCTGTAGAGGGAGCTAACGCTTACCCCACAAAGTGCACTTCAACTGCCAAAAGACAAAAACACTTCAGTTTTAAAAAAAGAAAAAATCAAAGCCTTAAAATACTGGTCAGCAACAGTGTAGTTTGGAACCAAAACCTTTTTTTTTTTTTTCTTCCTTGAAATTAAGGGATATTTTTAATTCTCCTGGTTATTTATCTTTTTTTTAAAAGAAAAACACAAACACTATTCCTTTGGGTAGTGGTAGATACAGCAGGATCACTCTGAGGGTACCGTACGGCTCCAGTTCCTACCCCACGGCCGGGGGGAGTCAGTGTTGAGCACAGCTGCCACAGCTTGGATTTGTGTATTCCCCTTTTTTCCAAACAGCTATCGGAACAAGTGAAACATAGCGAGTTCTGCTCGTGTCCAAGGTGGACACGGTAACGAAACCTACTAAGCCTTGGCTAAGAGCAGTAGCTACCAGTAACAGTTTTACCTCAAGGTTTTCAAAATTGATGTTAAAATTTGTCCGCTGTGGTTTCAGTCACCCATTTCCGAGGCACTTCGCTGGGTGCCGCGGAGCTGCTGGGCTGAGCGGGGCAGTGGCAGCTGGGCTGGGAGCCCTGGACCGCAGGCAGTGAGGATGCCCCAGGGACGGCGTCGTGATGGGGACCCGGCCATGCACAGGGCCGTCCCGGCGAGGATGCCGGCCTGGGCACCCAGTGACCTTTCCCAAAGCACCTCCTCAGCTGATGCTCCTGCAAACACGCGGCATCTCTTTGCAAACTTTAACCCTAAAACGCCGGGGTGCACCAAAAATATTTAGCCCCGGCTTCTTGTAGGCAGAGTTTGACCTTCAAGTACATGAGACGTGGAGAGGTGCTTTGGGAAACCTCGCCGTGCTCGGGTGACAGCAAAGTGTGCAGGAGCCTCGCGGTTCTTTATCACACCTCGGGCATCAAGATACCCCTGAGAAGCCCAACCTTGCCCTCAGCCTCCTCCCCCCAGCAGAAGCAGGGTAGCCTGCCTGCGTCATCTCCTGCCTGGGCGTCCGAGAGAGAAAGTTCCAGGGTTGGTGTCTGCAGTCAGGGCATCTCTTTACCAGTATCTAAAGTGAGAGGGATGGTTTATACTGGCTCTGAAGTGGCAAGGCAGGGGTCAGGGAGCTGATTTGAGCCAAGTGATGGAGTAGGAAGGAAAAGTGCGGGGGAGGGAGGAAGGAAAGGCAGGGGGAGAGGTGTGGAAAGGGCAAGGGTAGCACCCAGCACAGCAAAACGTGGGGGCACAGAGGGGAGGACAAAGGCGGCGGGGCTGGGGTACATGTGGCCATCCACCCACCATCACCAAGAGCTCCGGGTGCCACTGGGGCAAAAGCAGAGGGGAGCATGAGAGGTGGGGTGTCACCTCTGGGAGCACAGAGGAACCCTTAGGAGTCCAACCCGAAAGCTTGTTGGGTGTCTGGGTGGGACAGACACCTCCAAGGTCCACTCGGCATGGCACCTGGGGGCAGGAGGGCAGTGCTGATCCCTGCCTCTGCTCTGCCTCTCTTCAAAGCCCCTGATCCAGTAAAATATGAGTCTGTCCAGGCCAGCCACAAGTTCCGCTGTCCTCTCCTGGGACCCCAAGCTAGGGGTGTCTTTCAGGTCCCGGGAGGTCTGGGTTTGCTCCGGTGCCATGCCTGAGAGGGACAATGTCTCTTTCCTCGCGGCGCCCATCTAGGACAGACGGTGTGAGAGCAGCCCAAAGGCAAGGGGAGGTAGGGGAAGGCGCAGCCACGGTGGCACGAGATGGAGAGGACCGGCACGGGAGGTTTGGGAGAGAAGTTGCAGGAGGGGAGATGAGGCAGGTTGAGGCAGCAGGGAGGAGGGGAAGAGGAGGGCACCTGGGAGGTGGAGGAGAGTCCCCGTGGGAGGTTGCTCTCCGCTGGGACAGTGTTCGTAGGACAGAACCCCAGCCAGGGCTGTGAGCAGGAGCAAACAGAGGAGGCCCGCGGAGGAGAACAAGGGGACTTTTGCCCATCTAACCAGCTCACAGCTTGGCTGGCAGCTGTGTCAGCAACCCCCTAGGCAGCGTGAAGTTATAAAACTGTGTTTAGTATTGTAGAGTGAGGGCCCGCTGCTGCTCTGCGGGACACAGACAGCACTAGCGCCAGGTCTCTGCCTCCCCTGCTCTGACACAAGTGAGTACCCGCCCTTCTCTTTGCCATCTCAGCCTTAAAATACCTCCAGTGGCATCAGCTCCCACGAAGAGCAAAGCCAGGAGCCCCTCTCTTCTCTTCACGCTGCATCCCACCCACACGTCTTGTTTTCCCAAGCCCCAGTCCCTCTCCCAGCTCCATTTCATGCCGGCACACTCTGCTGTACAACCCTCAACCACAGGGATGCTGAACACAAGGCCCATGCAGGTCGTTGCGTTTGGTTTAGCTTAGGATGTTCAGAGTCAAGGGGAAGGTTCTCCAAAGGATTCCCAGTGGGAAGCACCTGCCTGGGTCTCCAGTTCCTTGGAATGGACCAGCCGATGGCGATGGAACAGTGCTTCTGTGGCAGGAGGGGACGCAGAGGGACGGGGATGCTCCTGGAGCATGTCCCATGCGGGTGGCCGAGCCCCACCAGTAATGCCCAGCATCCAGATGCGTGTTGAGTGCTGAAACGAGGGCTGAAAAGCCGAACGTTAGTGACGTTTGGTACATGGAGTGCGTGTAACTGCTCGCCCCTGGGCGCAGCGCCTGCGTGCCGTGGAGCGCCGACGGCTCGCGCGGGCCGGGGGGCAGGGCTCGTGTCCAGCTCTGTCGGAAGGGTTGGATCCACAGCAGTAGGGTTTTGGAGATTTTCTGTGCCCACCCCTTGCTCTGGGTGACGTTTTATCCGGGCGAGTAAGTAAGAGAAGCTGTTTCCAGTGAGGGCAGTGCCAAGGATGCAGGGGTTCCCAGCGTAAAGCGCACAGGAGTATTTTGGTGAAGACAACATAAATTAACTCAATCCCAAACTCTGCTGAATGCAGCCGAGCCACCGCTGCCGGCTCAGTGCTCTCGTGCCACACTCCGGCTGGATCCAGGCAACCCGCACCCGGCTGTGGCAGCGGGGAGGACCAAACCCCCTCCAGCCCCAGCCCCTCCGTGCCCGGCACATTGGTGGTACCCAGCGGCTGGTGCTCCACAGGGAGAAAAGGGGGGAAAAGAGGAGGAAACACTGGCACACAGAGCCTTTCCTTTCGTTTTCTTTGGCACGTTGTGTGCCTAAAGCTTCATCTCAACCGCTGCTGCTGACATTCCCCACCTCACACGGGTGTCGTGAGGATTCATTGACAAGGGCTGGGAATGGCGTTTGGAAGATGAAATGCTTCCACTGTTAAACACTACTATTTCTCCCGCTTGATGGCCGCGTATAGATTTTTGTCTCCGGAACGCCTGCCAAAGCGTTACTCACCGCTGGCTTGCTGCGTCCTCCCAAGCCTTTGCTGACAGATGTGCCTTCTGCAGGCAGTCTTTTCCCCCGTGCTTTTTCCAAACGCCAGCAATCCTGGCAGCAATTGCCTAGAAAGAAGACCTTGCGATGCATCCCCCGCTTTCCAAAGCCCTCTTCTTAACAACCCCTTGTGCTTTGCGATTGCCGTTCTCCAAAGCCAGACCCTCAGAGGCCCCGAGCTGTGCTGAATTTCCAGTCACCGCGCGGCAGGGATGTTGCTAGAGATGCAACACAAAGCGTGCTGGGGCATGGGAGATGTATTTTAAAAGCACAAGGATTCCCAGAATTGGAACAGCTACGGGCACACCCTGCCACCCTTCGAAGCCGATGTGGGTATTGGCGAAAGGTGCCCTGCTTGGATGCGGGAGGTTTTTAAAGGCTCGGGTCGCCTGTCCAGCAGCAGCACCCGAGGGCTGTCGCGTGGAAAGCAGCGTTAGCAACTCGCTGTGAGCTGCGGGCAGCCACAAAAAGGGCGAAGGAAGCCCCCGCGCTTGCTCCTTCGGCGAGGAGAGGGTCGGGTGCGTGGAGCCGCGAGACAAAAAAAGTACAAATAGCTCCCTTATTTAAACACCAATTTCAATGAAACGGGGAGGCCTGTAGAAGGAAAGCCTTGGAGTGAGCCTGCAGGGTTAAGCTGCAGAGCACCCTGCTCCTTGGGAGGACGCAGCAGCCAGGCTCGTTAGGAGAACTAGCAATAAACACGCGCTGGGAAAGCACACGTTAAAATGCAGCCGCACACTGCAAAGGCCGATTTTTTCTTTAGCAAACAGAGCTCACAGTCCCGTTTTCATGCGCGGCCGGCAGAGCCCAGCCGAGTGGCAGGGCAGCGGGGACCACTCGGCGAGGCCATCTGGCCCCTCCGTCTGCTAGCACGGGTCTAGCGAGGGGCCAGTCCCCTGCCCACTGCCACCCTCCCCGAAACCCTTCCAACTACATCTCTCTCAGGAGTTTTTTGTGAGAATTAGCCCCTTGCCTTCAGCCAGCTTTCCAGGATGGCCGGCCAGCCTGTCCCTCCACGGAGGGAGAGCATCCGCAGGAGGAGGCTGCCGTGCCTCCTCGGCAGATGTGATGGTGTTTTACCGGACACTACAAGTATTAATGAGAGCAGCCTACGCTATAACGTACATTAAAATGTATCTGGTGGATTTAATCTGTTGTGGCACGATCCCAGTGCTTGCCTGCAAGGGAACAGACTTGGTTCTCAGGCCAGGAATACGATCTCCGAGAGGCCAGAGTGGGACGTAGATGATGTCCTCCTGCCAGAACGTCCCCATGTGTGCAGTTGCTGCTGTGTAGAGCACCGGGCAGCCGCTCGCCGAGGCGCAGGGTTCAGCTGGGGCTGGAGGACATCCCCCGCGGGGGACTGCGCCGTCAGTGCTGGAAAAGGGACCAACCCCGCACTGTGAGCCCGCGCGATCTGTCCGAGCATTTTGTGGCCAAAAAAAATTCTCCTTCTGGAGCCAGGGAGACGTTTGTTGTTGAGTTCCTGGGAACAAGGCTGGACCCTCTGTCAAGTCGGTTAGAGAAGCTTAGTACTAGTGTGTCTGTGTCATGGGCCAGGTTTGTCTTCAGGCTTATGACCAAAAACTCCCCAACCGTTTCCAAGGAGTCTAAAACACTGGTTAGCAATCCGACGCTGGAAGCGTCAAGGCCAGTAGGAATGGTGCTCCTGAGCATCACCCTGACCCACCCAAACCCATCACGCACTTGCATCCCCGACGCACCCTGAGAAAGCAGCAGCGTGGTCCAGGTGGCACAGAGGAGCAGACTACGGTCCTGCCTCTACCTCCCAGAGGAAAGAGCAGACAGAAGCACTCTCCCAAAACGCCCTGAGACTCGAGTGTACATCATCATTTCTGAGCTCCTGCAACGGCACGAGATAATTGATGCTGACAGATATAGGTATGTGACCTATATAAGACGTTACGCTGAGAACGTGGCTACGGAAAGAGACTTCTCACAGGACTGCTCGTGGCCGAAGCAGCGGCCTGTGAGATCTTTATTCGTGCTGCAAAGGCTAGCTAGCGAACACGAGCCAGTACCACTCTTAAAAGTTGATGTGTTGGTACGAGGAGGAGGACCAAAGCGTCCCGGCTGGCACCCCGTGGTCGAAGGAGAGGGGAGGGAGCCAGGCTGGGGACGGGGCAGAACCATCTCCATGTCCCAGAGAGGGCAGCTCAGCTCTCTGTGGGCACCGGTGCAGCAGGGATGGGGAGCAGGGACCCAAGGAGGAGGTCGAGGGCTGGGAGCCAGCCCGACACTCGCTGCCCCGGCCCCACTCTCACCCAGTGCCTTGGAAATTAGTCTCGAGACCAAATCCTGACTGTCCCGTAGCTCGGGCAAGCAGCTCTGGGTCTGAACCCCCAGCTCCAGGCAGGGAAAGGAGATCGTAGTGGGTAACAACGCTATTTTCAGCATTGCCCAAGTCTCACCAGCTTTTCCAGTGCTGGCGCAACCCGCTGGCACTGGGCAAGCAAGGAGGGTTGTTTGAAGACCAGCGGTTGCCCCATTAAATAGCCTGGTCCCTCATTTAACATCCTCAGCCATACTCCCCCCACACCTCCCTTTCCCCCCTTCAGCCCGACGAGGGAACAGTGACCATCACCCTGCCCCTGCGCTCCCCACCGCATCTCTTCCCGAATGATTGCCGGAGGCCGCCAACCTTTTTCCTTTTGCTGGTTTCCCGCTGAATCATTTCTCCTGCATGTTCGATGGCCCAAACTGTATTAACTGTAATTTTGTACGAAGAGTGACTGTTCGGTGGTTTAATAGATCATTAGTTATTGTAATAATTTATTGGCTGTCAGTAATGTATTTATTAGTTACAAAATGTTAATAAAGTGCCAGCTCTTTTCTAGTGTGAGAGGGTTTTTATTGCATCTCCCTGGAGCGCGCTCAGCTCCCTAAGCCCATTTTTGCCCTACGCCTGGGCACACACACGCGCGACACGCACCCGCGGTGTCAGTCATCTGCCGCAGCCTCGCTCGCCTGGAGATGTGGAATTTAACAGGCGTATAACCACAAAGTATTGAATTTCATGTAAGTATTTGGTGGGAAGTTTTTCTCTTTCGTGTTAAGTAGAACAACTTTACTCTTTGTTCCTCGGCTGCTTGAGATTATTCTTCCCCTCCTGAAGTCCCTTTCCCCCGTGTATGAATGCCAGACCATCCATGCTTTTCCTCCGGCGCTGCCAGACCCCACGCTGGTGTCCGTCTGTCCGCAGCCACCTACCCTTTCGACCCCCGCCGTGGGCGATGCTCAGCACAGGCATCAGTGGGGCAGAGCATCCCTGCTGCCCCATCACTTCCTCCAGTGCTTCGGTCGCAGACCCATCCCAAGGGGCAAGCCCTGCATCTCTTTTCCGACGTCTCTTCATGCGAGCACGGAGGCAGAGGAGCCATTTCTGGGTCCGTTCAATAAATGGTGCTTTTGCCTCCTTACAGCAGCTGGAGCACCTCTCCCTCCCTTTGCAATAGCACCTGGGCCAGTTTGTTCTTTTATGTTTAAATCAAAGATCTTCTGTTATCTGGGGCATTAAAGAAAAGCAAAGAACTCCAAGAAACCAAGAGAAAATTTTCCACAGACTTCAGCAAAGGAAAATTAACTGTTACTCCTGTTGACTTCACCAATTTCCAGTGACATCGCTTCAGCTGGACCCATCCTCAGACACACGTCCCCGTATGCCGCATCCCACAGGTTAGAGAGAATTACAGGCCAGCTCTGTGAGAAAACAGCAGCTGAGAGGGGAAGGATTTTGCTTTGTATCATCATATTGAGGATTTTTAGAAATTTCCTCCTGGATGACTGCATGGGCGTCCAAGGCTCAGAAGTCACCAGGGTTCTTTTCCTTTCTCTTGGGATTTTCGTTCCCTCTGGGCATGTGCTTTCTTCCAGCTGCTCCTCCACCACCAGTCTTTTATTTAAACACAATACATATCTGGAACAATAAGGAAAAAACCCACCCAGATACTTTCCATGAAAAATCTCAGGAGCCGGCACATTCGCAACAGCCAGGAGCCAAGAAGAGCCGCGTCATTTTGTGCGGTTTCTGTTTCCCCCATGAAGATGACGGGGTGCAGTTCTGCTTTTTGGGGGTTTTTTTGTTTTTAAAGACAAGGACCATATGAGGTCCCAAAGCTTTAGAAAGCAACCGCTTGGCATGCCTAGCTCCCCTTTGTCAGGGAACCGCCAGTGTCATCTCAAAGCCTTGCAAGACAAAAATCAGACATCTGCTGAATTTTGCATGCAAAGCTGCTGTTGAAGTGTAGCTGATAAAATGACTCGCTAATAAAACATTCATGGAAAACTCCAAAACGTGTAATTGGGTCATCATTTCATTAGGAAACACGTGTGTTCTCACAAAGCTTCGGCAAGTCCAAAGCCCACCCCCCCCTCGCTGTGCCTCCAAAACCGGGGGCTCGGGGGGGG
>Ga0065711_1005277_pt1 | contig 22930 bp, 9 predicted proteins | sample Hoacrofraction12_FD_59098 | JGI IMG/M metagenome (GOLD analysis project Ga0065711, IMG submission 59098) | Hoatzin crop microbial communities from Cojedes, Venezuela - Epithelial fraction 12 v2 (version 2) | ecosystem: Host-associated > Birds > Digestive system > Esophagus > Crop | place... | reverse complement strand
AAAAAAAAAAAAAAAACAAAAAACACACACACAAAAACCCCATATCCTTTTTAGACTTTTTCCATTTTGCCACTGAAAGAAAACAAGATTACAAGGACTATTGTGTATTTACTATTATGCTGAGGAAAACCAACAGATACTAGCAACAAGCGTCTTTGATTTAAAGGCATTTGGAGTCATTTTGTGATCTGATCATCATGCCAGCTACAAGGAATAAGTTAAAACATGGTTATTCACACAAGCCTTTCCCCTCCTTCCCACACCCAAAGTAAAGTTTCTGGTTACAAGGCCACGCTATTTTTAATATAGCCTACAAAACAAGCAAGTTGAAGTCCTGGTGGGTTAACAAGAGCAGCACTAGTGTGTCAAACAAAGACCAAATTATGCCAATAGCCAGCCTTTGACAGTAGCCAAAAGTCAATGATTAAAAGACATAAGGAAAGGGCATACTATCTATCAATGTTTCCTTAAAATACTCCTCCACCAATTTGTGGTTAGCCGCTTTTCATAGACCTCAGAGGATTTGTCTCCTTAATTTGACCAATCTCTCCTTAAATTCATGTGAACTTTTAGCACCAACAACATCCTGGAACAAGGAGTTCCACAGATTAAATAAACACCTTTAGCTATTAACTTTTATTATGAACCTGGCACTTAGCTGCTTTGGATGAATCCGTTTCTCTGCATGAGATAAGGACAGGCAAAATCCAATGGTTGCCAACTGCTTGAATTAATAGGGATCAGACTTTATACATATAAAAAAAAGATTCTTTACACTAAGCCTTCTTTTGCCAATGCTTTCAAAGGGGACAGGTGGAAAACAACATAGATAACTTCTCAAAAATATTTTAAAATAATGAGAGACAAGAAATAATGCTGTAGTTGACAAATCTGATGGCTCTGGCTCTCCTGTCATCTGTTCTTGTTTAAAGTTTCCTAGGACACTCTCCACATTGATCACGTCTATACAGACAGCGCATTAACGAATCAGCCTATATCAGGCAGTTAGAACTTTAAGTTTATAAAGCATTACATATCAAATTCAACCTATTTAACTACATCTAAAAATTAAAGTCCATATGTTAGAAATGTGAGAAATGTTCTTCACTTTCATACATAGCAGCAAAGCTAGAACGACCAGGGCTGTCAATAATAAATTTCATTATTTTCACTAAGTCATCACAATAAATCTCAACATGGGTTTCTGCTCACTTTGTGACAGCATTTGAGCAACCATACTCTTCTGACCAAGAGTAGAAGCTACAACATGAATCACAAAGCCATTAGAGTCTCTGCCTCTGAGGTATTAATGGGAGAAATCAGCTCCTTTGGCCCCTGTGATAAATCTGTGTCTGCAGGCACAAATCTGTGAAAGTTAATTACAAAGTCTCATGAGTCAGTATTCCTGTCAGAAGTACTTCAGCAGTCACCTGATGAAGGAGCAGGCAAAACTTCTCACGTGACTTGTTCAACCCACCATAACTAATCAACAAACCTCAAAGAAGCAACTATCAATCATAAAATGCTGTCAATAATCACCTTAAGAGTATACCCCAAATGCATAATTAAACTATACACCTGAAATAATTCTCCCTGACAAAAACTATTCTGTATTCAGATATTGACTGGTCATGATTTGATGCAACTTATTAATGTAGTTCCTTCACCATATAAGTCGGTAGTGGAGAGAGAGTGAATGTTTCATTGCACAAGGCACTAAGCCTGAAAGGAGTAAAATTTTGTTCGCAAAAATCATCAAAAAAAAGTTCAAAATACTTGTTCTTTGAAACTGGAAATTTTTAATAAGCAGACCATTCTGTTGAAATTTTTTGAAGTTTCAGTGTAGAATTTTTTTTTCAAAATATTATCAGAAGTAGCCATGAACTGTGGGGAAGCTGAATATGAGAAAGAGTTCAGGGTAGGTTTATGAGGTCCGAGTCCCTATCTCGAACTTCGTGATGCACGTCACTTGCTTTCAACACCCCATTTCTCAACAAACATGGAGGTTTGTTGACAGTGAGGAATGTTTGGAGACTTAGTTGTTGGTATCCACAGAAAGCCATGGTAACTAGAAAAAAATGGGGGGAGCGCACACACAGAACTTGTTGAATAATCAGCTGCTACTAAGGATGACTGAAATCCCCAACTGGTATACCCATGCTAATGTATGTTAGAGATCAAATACAGGAGTCACTAATGATTAATTCATATCGCAAATAGAAATCACCGATACAAGAGTTATGGCACTCCAAGAGCTGCCAGCCATTATAGGGAACAACGAATACAAGCACCAAACCTAGAGAAAAATATTGTACCTCTGAACATCCCACAGTTAATCCCACAAACCCACACAGTAAACTCTCTCTGCTTATCAAGGTTGAGTTTCAAACTCAGTTTATCCCAAAGCATAAGATCTGATTTTATCTCACCTAAGAAGAAACAGCATTGGTGATCATAATATTACCAGTCCCCTTTAAAAATTGAGGCAATTGTCTCTGTGTGACCTCTTGCAGGAGTGAATGCCACAGTCTAAAGCATGCTTTGAAGAGATTGTAACTTCCTTGTTTGGATCTTAATTTGAACCAATGTTAATGTTTATGATCAACATGGAATGTACTTAAAAGTATCCACCTTACCTTAAATTCTCTTCTGATCAATTCTTTAGTTGAAAAACAGCACTCACTCTAATAAAATAACAGGGCTCAGTGAACTGTTTTTACCCTACAGTCAAGCTGATTCAAAGTTTTGAAATCGATAGTAAAGATGCTCCTTTCAGGTTTAAACGGTCACAGAACTCGAGGTTGCTTGAACTTGCCAGGGCTCAGGGACTTTTCAGGACATAGACAATTTCCACTACCATATGTGAATACATGTAGCACCTTTATAAGTATGAACAGAAATCTCTTTCTTTTTCCAAGTATGAACTGAACATTTTTTCAGAACCATTTGTACTTCTGCTTTGTATTTTACCTTAACTAACAGTTAAAGGCTATATTTATAGGTCACCTCTGAACCTGGACTTGTCAGACATGTTAAGAGATGATTGACAGACATGGTTTTGCACTTTCTTTCTGAACAAGATATTTTGTATTTTGTTTTGAATTATTTGAGAAGAACAGGTCATTGATGAAGCCAGGGGAGTTCCCGGAGCATTGAGAGCTTCCGAGTTTCTTAACCAAAAGATAGACTGAAATGTAAAACTGTCCAAAGGCTGGGTTTAGATTTGAAAGCAATTCTCTTTATGCTCCAACACTTTCATCCAAATAAATTCTGGGCAAGGAAGCTAACCTCCTTGTACTCCAGCTTTTAGATCTGTAAATGAAGGGCATCATAATTTGACCACCTTTATTATCCTTACAAAGGACAGAATAAACTTAGAGAAGCACAAGGTTATTTACCTCAATAGAAGTCCTGGTAATCAGAGAGCTACTAACTGACTGACATTCATGCCCTCAACCTTATGGGTGTACTTGTTCTTCTCCTCCAACTAAGTTTCATCCATGAAGTCGTATTATCCTAAGTATTCAAATTAGCTGCATGCTACAAAGCTAAAATCTTCACATAATGAATTTGAAAGGACAAGGTAATATCCAATAACACTATACCCTGGTCTAGCTGTTCAGATGAAAAAGGAAATCATGTGCTTTTCGGTTTGTACCATACACAATAGAGAAAACTTACACTGATTTCCCGTTGAATCACTTCCAAAGTTTTACTTCCTTTTTCAAATTATTTAACTTGCTCCTTTTATTGTTAAATTAACACACATCATCCACTAATATAGAACAAAAACGTTTCCAAATATTCATCGCTCTAAGGCAGCAAAGTGACCAAAAAAATAACTGAAATGAACTCTGCCTGCCCTAGGGAGATACCTCTAAGGTTCTTCCGCTAATTCGGTGTTTCTTGTTTTTTGGGGTTTTCCTTTGTTTACAAAGTTTCCAGTAAGACAGTCCACACATTATCTTCATGGCAAACTTTAAAAAGTATCTGAAAATAACCTGTTACTTCAGTTATTCTCATTATAGATCATTCTGTGTCTATTTGGGATTTAAAATACTGCCAGAATTTCATTTCTATACTCTGTCTATGGTCGTCTTCAAACATGGGATGAGAACAATCTCACCTCACTTACAGATGCTTACATTGTAGGTAACTCATCCGAGCTAGTCTTTTTAGCCCCCCCTTTTTAGCCATCTGAAAGGAACAAGTACTTATGGGATGAATTTTGGAATGAATGATGGAGCAATTAGTCCTGGAAACCCTTTCTAAACACAGAAAGGACAAGAAGCTGATCTGGAGTAGTCAGCATAAATATGAATGGAACATCATGTCTGACTGACCTAATAGCCTGCTACAAAGAGGTGACTAGCTTAGTGGATGAGGTAGGAGCCGTGGATGTAGTTTACCTCAGATTTTAGTAAAGCTTTTGACACTGTCTCAAATAATGCTCTCACTAACAAGCTGACAAAATACACGTTAGATAAAATGCAGTGATATTGACTGAAAACTGGCTGAACAGCCCCAGCACAGCCATTGTGATCCGTGGCACCATCTGCAGGCCAGTCACTAGTGGTCTAGTCCAGGGGTCTGTGCTGGGCCCAATGCTGTTTAACATCTTCATTAACACCTTGAACATCAGGATATCTAGGATAGATTGCACCGCCAGCCAGTTCAGAGAGGACACGAAACTGGATGGAGCTGCTGATACACCAGAGGGTTGTGCTGCTATAGCAGTAAGCTCAGTCTCATTACTAAGCACTACAGAAGACATGCAGAGGAGAGTCACAGCAAACTGAGCTCCAGAAGTTCTGTGATTCAAATAGTTTAGTCTTTCTGTAATTGTACAAAAATTAGGAATGAGTGGTGAAAGTAGGTGGTCACCTGCTGGGAGTTAAAAAGCAACACTGTGCTCTTGTGCATCGCTTTGAGTCAATGAAGTGGAGTTATTGAAGTGCTTTATCTTCTTCATAATAAAGACGAATGTAGTTACCCAATAACTAAGAAACACATGAGAAGGAAACTTCCCAAGAAAATCTGTCAGATATTTGGGACGGAACAACTTCCATATAAACAAGAAAGAAAAACCTGCAAGTTAATAATTACAACTTTATGCAAGATTATCCCAATAAACAAAAAGAAGCCTCCAAGAAACTTTGTGGAAAAAACAAAATGAAGAATGAAAACATCTGTAACATGACTTAGTCATTAATTGTATGTTGTTCCCCCCAAGCCTGGACAGCTGAACCACACACCAGTGACTTGGTCTGCACTAGAAAGTATACCCTGTCAGAGCAGAGCAAGAACATATAGCTCTGCTTTTGTCTATGTGAAGGTACTCTGTGAGAACCCACAGTGGTGATCAGTGGAAAGCTGCTGCGGATACCCGTGCTTACTGGGTGCTCCTTTCCTGACTTAAAAAAAAAGAAATGTTTTAATCAACTCTATAGGCTTCACCTATAGGTGATTTGCACTGTGTTACATTTGGCCCAATGCACAGCACAGACAAAATCATCTTCCTCATGACAAATACAAATTCTCTTGTATCTCATTAGCAAGAAATTAGGTTTATAATATACATCACAGAAAAAAATATCATCTGTATACAGCTAAGTAAGATTATCCAACAATATTTCCAGAAGAAATGGGTCACCAAAATACTGAAGCAGAAATCTACATTGGTAAAAGACCATCAAATGAAGCACACAAAGTGACAAAATTCTTGTTGCTAATGCTACTTTACATTCCTAAGGAAAATAAATCAGCAGTACTTAGTAATGAGATCAAGCTACCTAATGCACTTCAAGCTATTAGCTATTAGCGAGGGGAAAAAGTTTGAGAGAAAAGTTTTCTCAATGAAATAGCAAAAAAAAAACCTTCTATAATGTATATGTTCGACTTTTCAAAAGCGTTTGACAGTCCCGTCGTCAAGGCAGGGAGAGAAATTATATACAGAGGCAGAAAGGCCAATCTTGCAATTTCCACGTAGGATTTTAATTCAGATACAAAGCCTGCTCTTCACTGTGCTGCATAGTTTTCCGTTGGTTTTGAACATAGCTTTCTGGTGGGTTCCCCCTACTCCAACTATATCTTTAGGTTAATCATCTAAAGATACAGTTAACCATCTAAATAATTAACTTCCCCAGAATTTGTAGATGCTTAAAAATTATAAGAATTAAACTTTGAATTCCCCTACCACTCTTCCGGTTACTTAGCTTCCTCATACCTAAAAAAATTATTTCTATGTAAGGTTAAAGATTCACACAACTTTTAAAATTTATACAGATCTTAAGCCACAGAACTAAAATGTTTCACTGAATAAGTGATAATAATAAGCTTCACAATTTCACATGAAAGCAGAAGTGCATATTTTTAAAATTGAATAACCTTCTTAACATAAGTACATTAATAGAAACTACAGTTGCATTGCCTCACATACTATGCGTTTAAGCTTTTTAACATAACCTTTGTAATTACTAGACAAGCCTATATTCTGTGACAGGAAGGCGTACTTCTGTCCAGAAAGCAGCTATGTTTTAAAGCATAATCTTAAATGTGTCTGTGATAATACCATGGAAGGGGAAAAAAACTATTTGTCCAAAACAATATAATAAAATAAATATTTTAAATATAAAGGTAAATAGAATACAATCCTAAATTAATATTGCCAGAAATATCAAACCCAACCTTCAGGTGAAACTAGACTTCTGAGTGTTTCAGCAGCAGTTGAACTGGTGAAGCAGGCAACTGGAACACCACAATATCAAACAGCAAATGAAACTGCAGGTGAAGCTTACATGCCCAAACTATTCAATATTTTCTAACTATTAACTTAGAGCTGGTTCATCCAAATCCATTTGCAAACTGATCACATTTTTTCAGATTTAAGAACCTTTCAAATTAAAAGTTGATGGAAATACATCCTTGAAGACCAATTCTCATTTACCATTCTGCGACTATCCAGAAGAAGCAATAGGATTACATTTTGCTGGAGGTGGGTTAACTGAAAGATGAGGTTTACAATTGTAGCTTGGTATTAATCTGATTGTTTATTACGTCCCTAAAGCAACAGGGCAAAGAAATACATATAATATACAGAGTGTATTACTACAACAATTTGAAAGTTTTATTTTATTTTAGAAGAATTCAAGATTTGGAAACCTGCTATTATGATACTCAACTTCCAACAAAACATCTACAGAGTATTTTCTTCTGTGCTTGTAGTTTTCTGTTTTTTTCCTCTCTAAATAAGAAAAATTAGAAGCTGTAACAGCTAATATTATTTTGCTGCTGCTTAGAGGTCGGAGGCTCCTTACCAACCTGACTACAGTAGGTCTCAGAAATGGTCTGAACTTTTCTTGGCCCAGGATGCCTTTAGCCCGTTTAGCTGTGGTAACAATTACCTACCAATCTGATAACTTTTGCTCAATTTTATTTCAGTTTTGATCTGCTTTGCAGTGATAACAGGCAGTTCTTCTTTGTGGACTCCAGAAGAAAATGAACTGTGGAAAAATATATCTGCTGTGCATCAATATTTTTAATGCTTATGAGTAGCTTCTACAGTTATCAGTTTAAAAAGAAAAAAATTTTCATTAAGTTCTTCAATGTTGAAAGGCTTCCCAATGCTTTTGTCCCATTAACATTCAGAAATAATTTGCTTTGCATGTTCCTTTGACTCTTACAATGATGAAACTGAAGATGTTTTTTCAGGTTGATGTATTTTCATCTACCATAAAAAAACCCCTAATGTTTGATGTCAGTATACATTTTTTTAGAAAGACAAACAAATGACTGGATTCAAACTAAATCCTCTGATAACAGAGAACATGCACAACAGCACTCAAATTTGGCCAAAATTTCACTTCTGAAGCACCTGGTCGAACATGATGTCCATCACTGTTTGCCTTTGGTTACCTTCTCTCTCCTGCTCTCACTGACAATATGACATGGCTAGGAAACCTTCAGCATTCTGAAACATTTGTTCCATCAGTGAGTTTTGCACAGTGTCATTTGCACTTTAACACCTGAACATGCTTGCTAGGGTCATTTTTCTTCATGTTTTTATATCTATTATCTTAAGCTACCTTTCTAAGCACGACTGAATTACATTCCTTTTGTTTTGATGCTACAATATGCCCTGTTTAATACCCTAGTTTTGCAAGATACCTGAGATAAGATACAGGCAAAACCAGATATTTCACAATAATACAAGCAGAAGTACATGGTTTCATAACCAAACACCATTTTTTTCTACTTCAATATTTTACAAGAGTAGAACACATGGAAAAAATAATTTTAACAAAAAATACCAGACCAAATGGGGTGTTGGTCGACAGCCAGCTGAACATGAGCCAGCAGTGTGCCCAGGTGGCCAAGAAGGCCAACAGCATCCTGGCTTGTACCAGGAATAGTGTGGCCAGCAGGAGCAGGGAGGTGATCGTGCCCCTGCACTCGGCACTGGTGAGACTGCACCTCAAGTACTGTCTTCAGTTTTTGGGCCCCTCACTACAAGAAAGTCATGGAGTTGCTGGAGTGTGTCCAGAGAAGGTCAACAAGGCTGGTGAGGGTTCTAGGGAACAAGTCTTATGAGGAGCAGCTGAGGGAGCTGGGACTGTTTAGTCTGGAGAAGAGGAGGCTGAGGGACCACCTTCTTGCTCTCTACAACTACCTGAAAGGAGGTTGTAGTGAGGCAGGTGTTGGTCTCTTCTCCCAGGTAACCAGTGATAGGACGAGAGACAACGGCCTCCAGTTGCATCAGGGGAGGTTTAGATCGGATATTAGAAAGAATTTCTTTACTGAAATAATGGTCAGGCATTGGAACAGGCTGCCCAGGGAGGCGGTTGGGTGACCATCCCTGGAGGTGTTCAAAAAACATGTAGATGTGGCACTTCGGGATATGGTTTAGTAGGCATGATGTTGTTGGGTTTACGGTTGGACTTGATGATCTTAGAGGTCTTTTCCAACCTATAATTCTATGATTCAGTCCAAAGACATATCGTGTAGCAAGACGTTAGCTTTATGGGTGACACCAACACATGTTTGTCATCACGACTCTGGAACCTGCCTGCTGCCCAGGGTGACTCCACAGCGTTTGTGTGCTGGGCATTCCCCTGTACGGCTGGACCGATGCTTAAGTGGCATTTGGGACAGGTTAGTGTGAAAACAGATCAGCACATGTGCAGCAAGGCCAGCAAGTGCAAGACTTTCCAGCTTCAATTCTCACACAGGAAAGTCTGTTCTTGATCAGTTACCTCCCTAGCTCTTAACACTAAGTAAAAAGACGACATACACAAAAGTGTACCTCTGCCACACATGGCAGGCACATAGCAATACTGCTTTTGAACAACCAACTGTTGGCAGCAATTCTAGCCCATCTCCTCAGGAAAACAATACTTCTTTAGTAGTCTTTGATGAGTTACACAGAAGAAAAAAAAAAGGGGGGAGAAAAATTCACAACAGGCTACTTAACTCCAACAACTCCCTTCTCATCACTTGTATGATTTTGGTTTTGCATCACTAAAAAATGATGAAGGCAGTCGTAAATAAAAGTTTTCTTCCCCTTCACAGAGCAAATCAAGAAATATAGCCGATCTTGTCATTCAAAGATAAGGCAGAAATGGAGATTTTCCCAAAGTGTTCAGATAGAGGGGCTGCCTGGTAAACACGCTATAGACTTCCCTCAACTGTAAAATAACGTTGTTATTATTGCAGGAGCATGGTACATACTAAAAAAATCAGTACCAGGGAAAAAAAAAGATTAATTAAAAAAACAAACACCAACAAATCAGTTTCCAAGTAAGTTCTAGGTAAGCCACACCACATATCAGAATTTTGAGTACCTTTGCTGATAGATTAATAATAGAGGAAGGTTAAAACATTGAACAGCATACAGTACGGCAAAAGACCTCAACACTTAGTGGGGGTGAAAAACCAGAGACATGAAAGAAGATCACTCTGAGAAATTTATGCTGGCAGGCAACAGTTTTATGCTTGTAAACTGTTTTGAATAGGCTAACAGACAGCACAAGTCACATCAACAACCTAGATGTGCACTTCCTCTAGTGTGGGGTTACTGAGTAGCAGTGGGCTAGACTCTTCATCTAGGAAGTGGTCTACTAAAAGCAGGTCTAACAGTTAACCAGAATGCCAGCTTAACAGATCTGAGGTGTAAGACAAAGAACATTCTTACTGGAAAGACTTCTGTTAATATTTTCATTATAAATGTTAAGTGAGTCTGTTCACCACCTGCAAACACATGGTTTTAGTCATTATATAAATAAATTAATCGGTAGGGAAAAATTGATGGATTCATCATAATGGTAGAAAAAAAAATAGAGTGAAATTAATCTTCAGTTGGACAGTGCTGCTTAAATCAAGTTGCTTTACATAACAAATCCCTTTTGCTCGCAGGACATGACAGGATCACCTGAGCATACCACCATCCCAGCAGGGTAGGCATGGTGTGCTGGGAGTAGAGGTGGCAGCAGCCATAGATTCGCATCCTGGAAACAGAGTTCCCAGCAATTCATCTATGGTCCACTTGGAGTAGCAGCAACAAATGAGAGCCACAGTATTTCTCTTCTGTAGAGAAGGTCACTCCTGCATGCCATTCTCACTTTCTGCATATTAATCCATCCTCACACTGCTTCTTTAACTCCAAGGAAGAATTACAGGTAAAAACCAAGGAGGGAAAAAAAAAAAAAAAAACAACCACAAAAATAAAACACAACACCACACACACACAAAAAATCCCCCCACCAACACAAGCTTAAAGTCTGCTGTAATGAACTCTCAGATCTGAAAACAGCCTGCAAGGTTTGCAAAACCTCAAACTCCATGAGATTTAAACCACTGTTGAAATCAATTAGCTTAATTTGTAATGCTTTGTTTAGCCAGAATCACAATTAAACAGCAACTTCCTATAATTCCAGTAATAAAACAGTAGGTGATATTAGGTCACCAACTCATACTTAAATATGTGTCTTCTCAGATTTTTGTAGTTATGCTGCTTTTTTAAGTTAGGATGCTTTTACAACTAAAGAGGCAATTGTGTAATTGCCTCTATACAAAATCACTATACGAAAACAGTATTTAATTTGATGGAAGAGCTAATGAAACATTCTTAAAGATTCTGAAGTGAAGTTTTTCACAAAATTAACCCCTCTCACCATCTCAGTTGGGCTCTGGATTGATCTTAACTTTGAAACACTGCCTTCATGTTGCAGAGAAAGAATTAGACGTGGATTACTGAATTAAAAATCAGTGTAATTAATTCTAAAATTATAGCCAGATAATTCTACTCATAATACTACATAAAAACTGAGGCAGAGTATAATTTGCCCTATCTATTTTCTTCATCAAGTTTATGGTTTTAGGAGAATAAAGCAAATCCAGTGTTACTAAATATTAATCACATTACACCATGAACGTCATGTACCGGTTACTTTACTTAGAAAACTCTACCAGAGGCAGGTAATACTGCCATACCTTTTCTCCCTCCCACCATATTTTCAGTAAATATTCGAACAATTGTTCAGTCCAGGTCTACAAAACCTTGGCAATCTCTAGCCTGACCAGTTCCTTTTCATCTGAACAGCCAATAAGTCAATATTCCCTTGAAGATAGCGTACCACTCATCAAAACCCTTTCCCACTCCACTTTAAAAACTACACATCTCCCAGGTTTTTGAATAGTTAGTATGAGAAAGACTCCATTAATTTTTAGTAGCACTAATTGTACCAAATGTCTTTTCTCTGGTAAGCATTTCTAATTTTTCTTGGTATTTGCTTTAAGAGCAGTGCACTGTTACTCTGAAGACCTGGTCTGCTGCCAGCTTTATCATGATCTTGGCCAAATGTCTTAATTTCTAGGCTTTCTTTTCTGCGTCGAGTCCTCCTCAGTAAAATGGGAATACTGATTCAAAGACCATATTCAACACTACCACACAAGAGGTAGCGTGTTTCACATTATTTTGTGTTGAGTTCTAGTAAGATGAAATAATCAACTGAACATCTTTTGTTCACATCCTCACTTCTTCCCAGGTGTGAAGCAGAAAGGATGGATGTTCAGTGTTTCTCTACCCAGATTGCTATTCCCTAAGCAGAATCTGTTTTAGTAGCACATCTAAATGCCACTCTCTTCCACTAACTAGTATCATACTTGAAAACCTAATTCTCTTTCTACTAGAAGTTTTCTACTAGATTTTACCAGCCTCAAACAGTCATACGAATCTTTGGTATATATTCTAACTAAGGGGAAGCAGGTGGCTGGGAGGTATGTCAGCTCATTGCAACAACTGGAGACTCTGGAGGGAACACTTTGATTATTTCACAGAGGCATGGAGAGGCCCACCGGTAATGGTGCAGGGTGTTAAGCACGACTGCTCTGCACTCAACCTGATCCGCGGGGCTGCTCTGCAGCCCTTGCTCAATAGTACCACCTCAAACAGGCTGACAAGGAAAGTTTACATACAAGGAGTTGCAGGTATTGTTTTTCACTCATCGTTATTTACAACCTGTAGGAGAATATTTGACATTGGCCTTTATATTTGTCTGAAAACATTTTCAAATCTATTTGAACATAGTTGAAAGATTTCGGGGCTTTGTAATGCGTCAAGCAGAAACTACAGATAAGATAAACCATGAGTGTTACAATTCATGTTTGTTTTACCAATACAGCATCAGTTTAAATGGGAAGTTCTTCCCTTGTCTCCTTACAAACTCCTTATGGAGTTTGAGGATTGAAAAAGTTCCAAAGCACTGGTGTTTACGACTGCAAAAAAAATCTTGGTTTGCTGTAAGGCAACCCCCTGTTTCAACTTTGGTATTGGACTTGAAAAAAAATGGCTTGAGCTGAAGTGTGTCTAGTTTATATTCTACTTCTTGAATGAATGCCTCATCATTTGCTTTGCTAGAGCTGTGAAAAAGTAAATTCTTCCTCAGACCAGATTCAGAATAAAATACCATGCCCAGCTGCATTTGAAATAAAAGGTATTACGTATAGAACTTGAAAAAAAGGAAGACTCACCTGTAGCATTTCTCGTGGATAAAAAAGCCTAAGTTTCTTAAAAAAAAAAAAGCAACTGTCACGGGTAGCCTGTTACAGAATCATCAGTGGTAGAAATAGCAGGGACTAAAATACAGAAAATTTCAAAGAAACTCCTAGCAAACTCTAGAGGAGCAGAAACATTGCAATTCTCAAAGAATAAACTGTAAGATACAGCACAATCATTATACAAACACTAACAGCTACTGCTGTGTCCCACAGTTTTAGGAACACTGCTAAGACCTCAAAAATTTTAAAATTCTGCAGTTCAAACGTGGTTAAAACAGAGCCTACTAAAGTTTCATGTATTTTAATGCAAAGACTCTCTTCAAAGCCTCCAGAGATTTATTATACTCTCAACCACATTTGTGTAGCCGTATGTTTGCACTGAAACCTTCAGAAGCATCAACACAGTGAGAAGTCTGAGGAAAGAAGCAGAGAGTGCCATGAACAGGCAGTACCAGCGATACTGTTAGTGCAACGGAAAGCCAGAGTACTAAGGGCTTGGGCTGTGTCAGGAAGGCAGCAATCTAAAGCTTTCACAAGAACTGTACTGTGGACAAACTACTGAAATTTCAAGTTAACCTTTCTACAAAACAGCCTGCTGCCCATCGTGGCAATTATCATTCAAGACAATTCATTTTTATAAAAGGAGAACTTTGAGCTAAGTAAAGGGGAAAATACACTCCGTCCTACATTATCAGGAAAGTAAATGCAATACATCTTCCAAGTTCAACTTTCTATTGCACTTGGTTGCACTTGCAACAACCACTGACTTGCAAGGACTCGGAGACAAAGATTCTCTCCTCTCAGGAAATAATGTTTGCATTTTTAAATTGATGAGTATAGCAGATTCTATCAATTTAAAATATCTTTCTTCATACTTAACCTTAGAATTTTTAATACCACGTAATGAAGTTGTAACCTACTGTCAGATCAAAGAAAGCATCACAGAAGGAGGAAGGTTCTCAAAAGTAGACTAAGACGCCTGGGCTTATTGATGTTACATTTGCAATGTGATGCTTTCAGATGCCTCAAGTTTGTTGCAATAGCATTGATAATCAGGAAATAATTCAGCCTCTTAATAAGAAGCATCCTGAGCTGTAGCCTAAATATTGAAATCCAAAAGCATTACATATACATATTACATATATACATATTACATGTTACTGTTCCACTGCACGTCATCTTCTGCAGAAGCGATCTGTGGCTACCAGAGACCTAGCATCACAAGCCTAACGTTGAAGTGGGGGGCTCCTGCACATGCCGCTACAAATGTCTCCTTTAAATAGCAGACAAACACACAAGCAGCAAGATAATTCCTCGCAAGACATTACATTTGCGGGCAACAGGCAAAGTTTAACGTTTTCAGGAGCGCGTCAAGAGCACTTAGACATTGACATAGGCACTGGTTTATAGCCCAATATATATGAAGCTAACAGGGGGTGAGGGAAAGTAAAAAAGAAAAACAGGCCAATACTGATATAGATCCAGTGTTAAATTGCCTGTGCCTCTCAGAATATGTACATGTTATTTCATGGACTTCAACATGCAGGAAATGCAGTTTTTTGTTAGCTGTGATATGGAAATTTATTACAGCAGTTTTAAGAAAAACATACCTTTGCAATCCACATAAAGTTTGCCTTGATCTATTGCTTTATTGAAAATGAAAAGTTCTCACGTTTTCCATGGGCACCAAAAGAATATGCGGCTCAATGCTTTCCGTGTTTTGTGTATGACACAGGAAAACAAACCAAGTTCACACCTGAACCACAATATTGGATCCAACTAGAGTGTGTGCTGCAGAGAGCAGGGGAAGGAAGTGAGAAACTAAAACTGAACAAAAGAATTTGGGGAGTGTAGCGGATCAACATCTTACCCTCCCAGTGGCTGCAGACTGAAGGAATTCCATGAGATGCATATACTTCAAAATTCTGCAGATCACCTACTGAGTGGACTGAAATGACTGAACTGTTAAAATTAAAAGATGGCATAAAACAACTTTACGTGTGGTTCCCCCTCCTCCACAATTGTTCATGAACTGAACACTTGTAATTATTTCAGTTGCTTATTAGCAGTTCTCGGGGCCACGGGAGGAAGCTTACAGATTTGAGACCAGGCTTTTGCATCTGCAGAGTCTCTGTTTAGGTCATAGACATAATGAAAGGAGCTTGGTGTAGAACAAGCCTTGATTTCTTTTTGGATTCTTCATGTAGATAAAAGGCAGGTTTTATCTCAACAAATATCCGTCTAGAATCTCAGAATTCAGGATTTTAGTAAGTCAAAAGAAAAACCTGTATACTAGGACATATTTTTCTCTTCAGATACAGATGCACAATTATTGCTAGCTCCAAGGAGACCCTGGTTATGTGTAGGCATAGGATACGGTCCTGAGAAATCCCACTCTAACAAAAAGGTTCTGAGCCCTCTCCTAAAAGCAAATATTGAACAGCATACATCTTTTATCTTACACCGTCAGTGTATTTTAAGAGGAATTTCTACAGGTCTTATAAGGTTAGCGAGGAATGCATTTATACCCTGCACTGAATCTGAATTAATACCTATACACACACCCACAATCTAATCCTTTAAACTATCATCTCTTATCTATTTTATTAGTACTTCGAAGTATTCTTTGCAAGTGGCATTCCTTAACTGTAGCCCAAAAACATTTGGAATAAAAATACTCTTACCGGCTCTACATCAGTTTGTGTACAAACTGCATTTGCAGCTATTCCAAGAGGAATTAAAAAGCACTTCATAACCCATGAGGAACATTAATCTTAACATGCTGTTTAAGTATTAATTTACTTTCAAATTGCATATGCCATATTTCTGGGCATGACATACTTCACTGTAAGAAAAAACAATAATAGTCCACAGATAAAGAGCTACAGCAAGTCGCATGTTACTGGTGCTTTAGAGCTCAATTACCTGAAAGATAGAAACAATCACTGCAACTCTTGCTCAGTGGATCAGTCTCAGAAGGAGGAGTGACAATGTGGATAACTGCACTATTTCCCTTTATTATGTTAGCTAACTCACCACCTGAGCTTCCCCTTGTACTTAATGGATACAGTAAATACAGCAGTGTCAGCAATCAAAGAGGGCAAACTGGGCAAACAGTACTTCTAATGAAAAAAGACCATCTCTTAGATTCCTGGAAAAACTAATACTGTTCTGTGCGGAACTGTTACTACACGCCCATACTTTGCTGTCCCAGCAGTCTGTTTCAAACTCACAAACTATCTCAAAGAACATAAACAGAAAATCCACTTATTCTTTACAACCCGGTGTCATGCCCTGGGGCACGATGGAGACTGCATAGGTAGGAGCTGGCTGCATTACCCGTATCTCTCCTGGTCGGGCTGACACGGTCAACAAAATGCACTTACTGAAGTAATGAAGGATGCAGTAGTTAAAGGCATGTATAAAATAACCTAATACAGAGTTCATTTCAGATGAAAGTGACTTTAGCTTGATTGTTATATAATGACATAGTTATGCCATATACTGATTAAACAGAAAAAATCCTAAAGCCTTTAATCCCACAATGGCAACTAGCACACTAAGATTTTTAACCTGTTTTATATCTCCTGGGTGGATTTGAATGGGGAGGGGGGCGTGTCTTGTGGTTGTGTTTCTGGTTTGATACATGGCATTTCACTTCACATTACCTGTTGCAACACTTCCTCTTTTCTCCAAGGGAGGGTTTCCCCAGTCCACTACTGCAAATGAACATAAAGAAGCAGGGACAGAGTGGAAGGAATAGTGGCAATATAAGCCTTCCCTACCATTATTCCCTTGTTACGCACATACATAACATATATCCAAAATAAATATTCATAAAATATGACTGAACAGTTAAAAGTTCATGAATTATGTATCAGAGATAGCTGATGAACTGTTCTTATCAAGTTACACACACAAACTTGGATTAAATGATATACTGTTCATTGTGGAGATGGAAAGCCAGTTAGCCCCTGGATTTGCCTATCCAACAGGAAATACCCAGAGATGGAGCAGAAGCAGCAAGTAAATATCATATAGAGAAATGTTTTTGACCAAGACTGGACAGAAAGCAATTAACTGTGCCCCGAGTTTCATTATATTCTCTACACAACTGTCCTATATATAAAAACAACACTTGTCTTTTTTAAACAAGATTTTTTTCTTACTTCTGTGAGACTGTATTGCACTTGAAAGACTGCAACACACTATCAGAGATCAGGTCAGATGGAGCCACTGGCATTTAAAGCTTAATTAAAGGCTAAAACTATCATATAAACAGTGACAAAACCTAAGACTCTTTCAGGAAATAGGGATGAAACCCTGCGCATAGCTGAGGTTAAAATAGAACAAACAATTTAGAGCTGGAAAGGATACTCTGCAAAGGCTTCAGAAATCTAATGTATTAGTGTGACGCATATTTAACAGAAAATCCTGTGCCACCAACTGCAGCCAAGGTTCACCTGGGAGACTTCAGAATAACAGCTCCAATCTTTTGTGCTTGCCACAGGTAATTACTGACACCTTTACCATATCCCAAAGGGCTAATGAAGTACCATAATTTAAGAGCCTATTACTTACTCCATATGTGTCCTTGATCTGTGGAATTTATTTCAGAACAGACGTGACTAAGTTGTTCATTAGCAACACAAACATTTGATTCTCTTCACCATGAAAGGAGATGAACATTGCAAACCTGAACAATTCAGATGAGAACTCAGGTGTGTGAGGAACACTATGTACGGCTTCAAAGTTTCCACTGCTAAAATTTCAGTTGAAATACATGCTTCTGAAGCTTTGCATGGAAAAAAAACAATACTGAAAATTTACAAATTTACAGCTATCTTCCACAGCACCACATAATCTTTGATTAAGTGCCTGACAGCTTACAAAGTGCATTACCGACTTTTATTATAGCAGCAGATCCTAGGGAATATGATAGATATCAATTCTCTCCTTTCTTAAAGCTCATCTGGCATTTTAATTTTACCTGCATCCTTCTCTCCAATACAGTGGCAAAGAAAAGTTAGCAACTTTGTCTTAGGTCTTTCAGACCACACAGAGTGGTGTTCCTGGGTAAGCCTATACTATAGATGCAAAACTGCCACAGAACAACAGGAGCTCAGAAACCCTGTGGGCTAAACAGAAATACCAGACTACAAAGTGGTGGTGATCACCAGGAAGAGAGCTGTAGAGAGAATATTTTTTAATACTTTTACTAGCATGTGACCTGGGCACCACCAAAAGAAAACAAAGAAGTTTTGAGAGATGAAGGTGTAAGTTACTGTCAACAGAGGATGGGGAGAAAATTGCACACAGACAGGATGATCACAAGGACTGGAACAGAATTTGTTCTGAAACATCAAAACGTAAAGTCATGATGTGACCACAAACTTAATCAAAACAGCAGGCACTAATCAAATTGACCAAACTCAGGCTGAGGACCCCCCCAAAACAGCATTTCATAGATTTTTCCAGTAGTGTTCTATCTGTTACAGTGATGATAGAGACAAATCAGACCTCTTCAACTATCGCATGGTTATCTCAGAGATAGGAAAAGTAGTGACCTACTGCATGATACATTGGTGAACCTCAACCGGAGCAGTGCCTGTGGTTCCAGCTACCCAACCACTCATGTTCACAGAAGAAACCAGAAAGGTGCAAAGAAGCAGAATAGAAAGGAGATTTAATCTCTCATTTATTTAACCTCACAACACAAAGGTTAAAGGGGCAATTTGATGTGTTCATACAGTTCAGTAAATATCACTGGACAAGCAAACAGAAAGGAAAATAGGAAATAAATGTTTAAGTTAACGGATTAGGTAGAGGCATTTCTAACAAAATAAACCACCGGAACTACACTAATACTTGAAGACAGCTTCTACTGCCTAGAGCAATGATATTCTAGTATAACTTTCCAATTGAAGCAGAAGGGGCAAAAATCTAAATTATTTATAATATGAAAAATTGTTCAACTGCAATGATAATTGCATTCATGTGTCACCTAGAAAGCAAGGCATAGTGCTGAGCAACCAATGAAGTTGTGTGAATTGTATAAGCTATAGCACGTTACTTCAAAAAATACCCCTAAAGCCAAACAACAAAATCAACATACAGGAAACGCTTCAGAAATATGCAAGGAGCACTAAGCTTTTAGGTCGCTGTTGACCATTGACAGGGGCTTCAACAACAGCTACCTGTTAGAAAACGCCAGTGCCACACCACACTGACAGAAACAGATTGCTGTCAGAGTGCAGCAAGAGCAGAGCCCTTGAGAATCACATTGTTTTTTTCTTGTTGAGAACAGGGCTTATCTCAAGAGCTCTGCTTTGCTTTGACACTGTACAACAAAATGCAAACAAAAGAGGTACTAGGTGCACAAGATCAGGTATACTGCAGAAATTGGGTCTCCAAGAAAGACAATATGTTTCTGAGATGCAAAGACAAGTGTTCCTAGAGAGTTTCTGGAAACCCATGGTTTGTCTATGCTTCATTCCACTCCCGCCATGAGCGCTTTAAGGGGGAACAGTCCTCAGCATAACTCCCCAATGAGGTTTTCCTTTCTCCCCAGTAATGTTTATGTGGGTTTTCTTTCCTTATTCCTTAGGTTCTTACAGACACGCCATTTACTAACAGTAACATAGAGTCTTTCTAGCAGGCAAGGAAGGAAAGGTTATTTATGGCATTGCACTCATCACTGCACTACTGAATCTTACTCACTCTCTTGACACTCTTGCTTAAATACTAAGGAAGTTTAAGGGATTTTTCTCTTTGACATTTGAAGCTGCACCACCACCTTGTCACGTGGCCTGACAGCACTGCGTGTCAGCTATTACTTTTAAGTCATTCTCAATTTTCTCACACTCTAGTTCACTCCCATTAATTCGTATTCATGAATTTATTTTGAAGTCAAATGTGTATTACATTCCACTTGTAGACATAAAATTTCATTTGCTCCCTTTGAGACCACTGAAGTAGCAGATCTAAATCCATGTTGAATTTTACCCGCTGTTCAGCGGTGACCTCAATTTTTGATTTTGTGGCATCAGCAAATTCAATTAGTTTATTTCCCACATCTAGGTCGTTGATGTTGGCTGGAAACAGAAGAGGTCAGGGCACTGACCCCCATGGAACTCTCACTGCTAGCCAAACATGCCTTCTCTATTCTCTGTTGTGTAATTGGGTTTTACTCATTTTTATCAACCATCTCTAATGTGTGAACTTCGCATACACTGAAAAGCAACCTGCCAACTAAAGCTGTCTCTCTTTTGAGCTGCCAAGAACATAATTTCATGAAAGTCAAAATTATCGCTGTTCATATTTGCTAGACTCTGAACGAAGTAAAAAAAAAATAAAAGGAGAATCTGAACAAAGCAAACTAGACGGAAAATTTTTTTCATAACTGGTATTGATACTGCAAGGTATTGATACAAGAAAAGCAGAAAGATCTATTTAAATAAGAGCTGACTGCTAGAACAAGCTACACACAAGAACATAACTTTAAAGGCCTTATTATACTCTCTCTGCTACAACTTATGAAGTCTCACCCTGACCCTGACACTCTGCTGTTAGGAAGTCACAAATTAACTCAGGTTGGAATGGTGCTCCGGAAGTCTGCCAGCCCAACCACCAAGCTTAAAGCTTGTCTATTTATACCAGGCTGCTCAGGGCTTTGCTCAGTCAAGTTCTGAACCTTGAAATTGACGTTTCAAATATCCCCCATAGTGAAAAATACCTTTTCTTACATTGAGCTGGAATTTCTCATGTTCCAATTTGTGTCTTCTGCCATGTGTCCTTCCACTGCCGGCCTCCAAGAAAAGGCTGTTACTAAAAACTTACTTATGCTAAAACCCCTTAGAGCCTTGTCAGCTCATTGGTGACCTTAAGTCAGGTCTACACGTTACATTTACAGGCCAGTAGAGAAGTACACAGCTGAAATCCAGACAGAATGAAAAGACAGAGCTGTCTGTAAGACAGTTAACCACAGCTACATTTACAAGCTATGTGAATGACTGCCTGCTACAACACCCACCCCCCTCCAGAGGGAGCATGGCATCTGCCACACTGGGTTTTCTTATGGAAGTAGGGCTCCAAGAGGAAGTAGGCCTCTTACACCAAGAGTCAAAACACAGATTTTCCTATTATGGCTGGCACATTCCAGATTTTCTTTTGTTATCTTTTGGCATCACATCATTTTTCCATTTTCCGCCCCCCCCCCATCAGCTAAGTTTCTACAGGTACAAATCTTAATAGTCTCGTGATTTCCACTTCCACTGAGTACATTACCTTTCATTTAAAACCACGGTTAAAGGAACACTAGAAATAGATTTATTTGGATTTGATTCCTAATAGAACCTCTTCTAAAGCATTGAATCCTATATAATTTTTAAATTGGTCAATTCAGACACGTCCTTTCCATTCTGAGATTCCAAAGTAAAACAGAGGCATTACACAAACTATAGGAAAGATGGTTAGAGGTCCCAACATGCCATTAATGAAGGTCTAGCTGAAAATGAATTTGGAAAAAAATTTATCCACTAAATTGTCCAACTAAATTTTTTTATTTCTGAAAAAATGAGTCTGTGGAGCAAACTCAGACAGACTTGCCAACAAGATGATTATTGATCAACCACCAGCTCGTGACTTCTATAGTCCAACACTGCAAGTTCACTCTACATCCGTTATAAAAAAGCATTGCAAGTAGGGGCTTTTTCTACCATCAGTTTATCAACATAAAAAGAAGAAACAATATTTAAAAGATTAATATGTCCTTTGCAAAAACAATGACCATTGAGCCTTAGAGATTTTCCAGTAAACTGACCTTGTAGACAGACTACTTGTAGTATGCAACTGTAGCTCAGGGAAACACTAATTTTCAAACAAGCCTAACAGTTGGAGATAATATTGGAAATGCTATTTCTTGTTTATCAAATTGTAATTAAAAAAATTAAGGCATAAATACATATAGGCAAAATTTTATATTGATGTATTAATGGAAAAAACATTTTTGAAGATATTCTGCAAAAGTCATGACCCAGTCATCCTAGTTCAAATTGAAAAGTGAAACAAAACAAGCTGACAAAAAAACAAGCAAAAAAAACAATTAAGAAAATTGACAAACACCGACCAACTCTTAGCTGGAATGAATCACATTCTCATCACTTTCTGGGTATCTCTAGATGAACATAGCAGCTGAAGGAAAAAAAAGACCTGGAACTCACTAAGTTTGACCACAAAGAGACTGATTTTTATTTAATCAGCCTAGTACATCCTACAGAATGTATGACTTTCTAAAACTGCTGCTGCCATGGGTCAGGTATTTATTGTTTCACCAAACCTCTATTTCCCCACCTAAAAAAAGTAATTTAATTATGGCTATCAGTACTTTGGACCACAGAATCACAGACTGTTAGGTGTTGGAAGGGACCTCTGTGGGTCATCTAGTCCAACCCACCTGCCAAAGCAGGGTCACCTACAGCAGGCTACACAGGAACTTTTCCAGGCGGGTCTTGAATATCTCCAGAGAAGGAGACTCCACAACCTCCCTGGGCAGCCTTTTCCAGTGCTCCATCACCCTCAGAGGGAAGAAGTTCTTCCTCATGTTCAGACGGAACTTTCTATGCCTCAGTTTGTGCCCATTGCCCCTTGTCCTGTCACTGGGCACCACTGAAAAGAGTCTGGCCCCATCCTCCTGACACCCACCCTTCAGATATTTATAAGCACTTATAAGGTCCCCTCGCAGCCTTCTCTTCTTCAGGCTGAAGAAGCCCAGCTCCCTCAGCCTGTCCTTGTAGGGAAGATGTTCCAGTCCCCTCACCATCCTCGTAGCCCTCCTCTGGACTCTCTCCAGTAGCTCTTCATCTTTCTTGAAGTGGGG
>Ga0065711_1035009_pt1 | contig 22932 bp, 10 predicted proteins | sample Hoacrofraction12_FD_59098 | JGI IMG/M metagenome (GOLD analysis project Ga0065711, IMG submission 59098) | Hoatzin crop microbial communities from Cojedes, Venezuela - Epithelial fraction 12 v2 (version 2) | ecosystem: Host-associated > Birds > Digestive system > Esophagus > Crop | place... | reverse complement strand
TTATATATATATATATATATATATATATTTTTCATCTAGTGATGAAATAGTGGAGTACCTCTTTAACACCATGATTGTTGTATTCCTAGATAACTTTGAAATGCACCTTTGTAAAGAGAAATCACACTGTCTTCATGACATCGACACTGTCCCACACAACATCCTTGTTCCTAAATTGGAGAGACATGGACTTGACAGATGGACCACTTGGTGGAAAAGGAATTGTCTGGCTGGTGGCGTTCAAAGAGTTGCAGTCCACAGCTCCATGTCCAAATGGAGACCAGTGATGAGTGGCATTCCTCAGGGTTCGGTACTGGTACCGGCGCTGTTTAACATCTTTGTGACCACAGGGACAGTGGTATCAAGTGCACCCTCAGCAAGTTTGGAAGTGATACCAAGCTGTGTGGTGCAGTCACACACTGGAGGGAGGCATGCCGTCTAGAGGGACATGGACAAGCTTGAGAAGTGGGCCTGTGCAAATTTCATGAGGTTCAACAAAGCCAAGTGCAAGGTCCTCCACGTGGGTCGGGGCAATCCCAAACAAAAATGCAGTCTGGGCAGAGAATGGATGGAGAGCAGCCCTGAGGAGAAGGACTTGGGGGTGCTGGTTGACAAGACGCTCAACATGACCCACCAATGTGCACTGGCAGCCCAGAAGGCCAACTGTGCCCTGGGCTGCATCCCCAGCAGCGTGGGCACTGGGCGAAGGAGAGGATTCTGCTCCTCTGCCCTGCTCTTCTGAGACCCCCCGGGAGTCCTACGTCCAGCTCTGGAGCCCTCAGCACAGGACAGAGCTGGAGCTGTGGGAGCGGGGCCAGAGGAGGCCCCAGTAATGATGCGAGGGCTGGAACCCCTCTGCTGGGAGGAAAGGCTGAGAGAGCTGGGGCTGCTCAGCCTGGGGAAGAGAAGGCTGCGGGGAGACCTTAGAGCAGCTGCCAGTACTTAAAGTGGGTCTACAAGAGAGCTGGAGTGGGGCTTTTTAGAAGGGCATGGAGTGATAGGACAAGCGGTAACGGTTTCAACCTGAAGCATGAGAGATTTAGATTAGATATAAAGACAAAATTCTTCCCTCTGAAGGTGTTGAGGCCCTGGCCCAGGCTGCCCAGAGAAGCTGTGGCTGCCCCCTCCCTGGCAGTGTTCGAGGCCAGGTTGGATGGGGCTTTGAGCAACCTGGTCTGGTGGAAGGTGTCCCTGCCCATGGAAAGGGGGGTTGGAACTGGGTGATCTTTGTAAGGTCCCTTCCAACCCAAACCATTCTACAATTCTATGATTCTGTGATATAAATTCCCTAGTCCCACTCCAGTTCTTATTATCCCCCATCAATCTCTGCTAGGCTCCCAAACATCAAAGTTTCATAGCATGGAGCTTCTCAGCACAAGCAAATTCTGGTAGACAGCTGTCACCTGTATGATGCCTGTCCTGGATGGAAAAATATTTGTCTTTTTTTCTGTAGTAAATTATTATCATGCTGGCTAGGTGTTTTATCTTGACATTGATACACATGAATGAAGATAATAAATGTTCAGATGTCCATGGCTGGCTAAAGTAGACTTCCGAGCACATAAGACATCATGGACTAGTGACTGAACTACAAAAAGAACCTGGAAGGTATTTCAAAGACATAACAGATGTTGATGAAAGGCTTATGCCGGGAGATGTTTGTGGGTGTCCTATCTTGACCTTATGAATTTTAAACACGAGTCCTTGCTATGCAGAAAGGGATCAAACTCTTTAACCAAGTACAATGTTTTAAAAAAAAAAATTATCCAGAAAATCCCATCAACACTCTTGGAAAATATGGAAGCAACCATTTCAAAAACAGGAGGCAAAATGATTTGCTAGATACAGCAGAAAAGAGAAAAGTGAGACACCAGGTTTAAAATCTCAGATAGAACTGTACTTTAGTGTACAAACAGAACTATAGCTTTGAGATAACAGAAGTCTTTTGTACGGGAGAGAGTCACCAGTATGGATGTTAAGCTTACTGGAGGTTTACGTTGCAAACATAAGCAGAGTGCCCAGAAAATGCTCTGGTAGACAAAAATTGTCACTAACAAAACTGACAATGATCTGGGATTACAGAATGGTGATGTAAATGTAGATGAAATTCAGAGATGTTTCTCAGGAACATTTTTTGGATTCCATGTTTTGGGTGAATGATCTTGAGCAAAGAAATTGCAGAAATCACAATATATTTATTGAATATGGGTCCACTGGGGACGAAAACGAGCAGTACTTACAGAAATGCATATGGCCAGCTTCACACGTTTCTGAAACAAACACACAAGTCTTTGTTTGTAAGCTACAAAAATGTATTTTGCAGCAATTTTTTAGTATTTACATAATAAATATAGAACTTATTTTTTACATATAATCACTTGCAGTTACAGTTTACAATGCCTTTGTGTTTTGCTGATGTTAACATTTTACCTATAGAATCATAGAATGGTTTAGGTTGGAAGGGACCTTCAGAGGCCATCTAGCCCAACCCCCCTGCCATGGGCAGAGACATCTTCAACTGGATCAAGTTGCTCAGAGCCCTGTCCAACCTGGCCTGGAATGTTCCCAGGGATGGGGCATCCACCACCTCCCTGGGCAACCTGTGCCAGTGTTTCACCACCCTCATTGTAAAAAATTTCTTCCTTATATTCAGTCTAAATCTACCCTCCCTTAGTATAAAACCATTACTCCTTCTCCTACCACAACAAGCCCTGCTGAAAATCCTGTCACCATCTTTCTTACAAGCCACCTTTAAGTATGGTCAAAACTGAACGGAATGTTTTAAACTAGAGGAGAGGAAATTATATTTCTTAAGCTATGCTACATAATTACTGTGTGAAAACCATTTTCCTGAGAAATAACCAGAGTGATACTCCAGCAAAGTGTTAGGTATTCTATGGAGAACTTGAGTAGTCACAGTTGTTATAGAAGAATTTTATGTGCTGTACAGATTACTAATCAACAAGTAAAAGAAACTTTCCCTTCGCACGAGTAACTTCATCGTGGGTCATTCTGGTGTTGAACAGATATTTCTTGTGTGTAAATAATGGTGGCCAGTCACAGAGTCATCATGATCTGATGTAGCATATCAACTCCATCTTTTTCTCCATTCCACACATAATTCCCACAGAACTAATGGAAATTGCATCTGGGACAGCGACGGTTAAAAATTCATTAAGATCGTGATTCTGTATGAAAAAAACAGCAGAGGAATGATAATGTAAAGTACATAAACCAACGTGGTCCCTCAGTTGTAAAAATTTAGGAGATCTCAAGAATTCTACAGGGCATCAATAGTTTTAATGTTTTGGGGCTACAGTCTTTTAAGCTTCAGCAAATGTGTTTGAAAGAAGGTTTCTTCCGGCTACTTTCAAGGCATGTTCCTTTAATATGACTATTTGATAGATCAAATATTCCACTGATATTTTTGAATGAAGCTTTCTTTTTATCTGTAAGAACACTGCAAAATCATAGATCCCCTTCTTCTGTAAAACCTGATGTAAGATGTACATCTATAGTCCTTTTCTGTAAAACTTAATACACTCTTTTTTGAGACGCTGGAAGACTCCTGTAAGCCTTTTGCTTGCATCTGCTTTTCTAATATGGATTTTTTTTAAGTCTTCTTTTCACGTAGCTCTTTATGTCTTCCAATACTTATTTTGCTCTCTCCCCAAGTCTCAGTGAAGCTCTTCTGCCTCTTTCTTCCACACACCTTTTGACTTTCCTACTCTTCTCATTCAAGTACTGGCGGATGATCTTTCTCTTAAGTTAGTGAAGTGTCTCTGAGTCTAGATTGCTTGTGCCATGAGGTTATATTGTTATCTGTCACACCATCCAACAATTCCAAATAGGTTTAGTACCTTTAATAAACAACCTGACATAAATATGTGAAAATCATGCCCTACTTTATGTGAATAGGAAAACCTGTATATTTCTGGAATCATTATTTAATGACTTTTCCGATTGTGACAGGAATCACAAGACCAAAATTACAGTGTATTTTATGCGTGCTTAACCGTCATAGAAACAGTAAAATGTGAGACCAATTTACAGCCCCACATAGTATAACACATCTCAAGATCACCTCAACATGTGCATACTCATGCTGAAACTACAGAACATGGAGATTTTAAAGATGGGCTAAATCATTTCAGCTCTTTTGTTATCAAAACAATGTAATGAATTGGTAGCAATGTCACAAAAGTCTTTTCTTGATGTTCTGTTAGAGCTTCCAGGAATCTTTGAAAATTCAGTTCCGATAGAAAGATATATAAACCTAAGCTTTATTAATCACATCTGCTTATGCACAGATCGCACGCTAATAGGACATTACTGTCATCTCATTGCTAGTTTTAGGATGTCATTCTTTACTCTTTCTTAATTAGACTGAAGTTCAAAGTCATGTCTCAGAATAAACTGGGCTCATTTTAAGACCTAAGAAATGTTATTTTTAATGCTATATGTTTCCCATTCATTAAGAAGTAAATATGTTTGGTTTTTTTTCATCGGAGTTACCTGCATTATATGCTGAATCAAAAGCAGGAATGAAGAGCTTTATTTTTTCTCTGACAACACAGGGAGTACCTGTCTCTAAAAGTCTCTGCTGAGGACCTCAGACCTTTGACCCAGCAGACAGTCAAACACATACAATGTGCACATGGCAGAAGTTACAGTCATTGTCTGACCCAAATCCTTGTTTAAGAGCCCCAAAGTCCTGCTTGGGCTTGGTATCACAACAATGTTTTGATGACATCTTTTTTTTTTTTTTCAGCTTTTTTCCCAGTCATATAATAGAAAAAAAAGTGAAGCAAGATGTGTTTAACATTAAAAAAAATTGTGTTAACCCTATATTACCTACATTCACTACCCTTTCTTGACCAAAATAGTTAATTACATTTTGATTTGTATGTTGAGAGATAATGTTTCCTCAGCATCAAAAGGGTGGAAAAAGTTTCAGAAGCACATTTAGCCACAGAAGCCAAGTCAGCCTCAGTACAATCCAAGGATGTTTTAGGTTGCTATATAATTTTTCCTGAATGCAGGATGTTCTTCTGAAGCATTATCACTCATGTGGTGAGACGGAGGGAGACAATAACAGGTGTTGTGCTAGAATATGCCATCTACCATCATCAACTTCTCTGGCTCAGTTTCTTGCCTTTAGTTTTGCTACATGCATAGGGATTAGACATTTGTTCTTAAAAACAAAAATACATAATAAACACGTAGGTATACATTTTGAAATAAAAATACAAGATTCCAAGAATAAAGGAATTCAGAAACTGAAAAGGACCGTGTGTTTCTGTAATAATTTTGCACTACAGAGGCCATTATTATAGGAGTGTATTGGGATCGTGAATAATGCCTTCAATGAAGACAACAGAAACAAGAAAATCAGTATGATAAAAACATTTAGCCTGGGCCTCTGTTTTAAGCGATTTTTTTTTCCGTTTCTATGCCACTATGCACAATATAAACATAACGTCAGTGAGGGGAAAAAATAATGCTTGCCTAATGGAATACAGCAAATCAGGAGGGCACTGTGATGCTGTCTGCAAACACGTAACAAAAAGAACATGTTGAAAATGAAATTCAGTGGCTATGGAAGAGAGCTGAACTTGTCCCATTAAATACAGATTATCAACTGCAGTTTTCAGATGCGCTACACAGCAATGCCACGTGGTGAAGGCAGCTGCACCCCCTTGCAGGGAAGATCCCTGAAATTTTCTTCGCAGTACATTTGGAAATACATGTAATAAGCATTATTACAAAAGGCCAGCGCAGATGAATGGCACACACGGTGCCATTGTGAAGGTTTCCAGCTGTAACAGCAATCAGCCCCTTGCACTGTTTTTGTGACATTTTCAGTCCTGACTATTGATCATAACCCTTCCCTGCTCGTACCCTTGTCTTCTGGAGAGCAGGCGTGGGATCAAATGAGTTTTACTTCACCTGCCTTACACTATTCTGGGAAGAGTGTTATCAAAATAAAAACCTGGCACTGAAGAACATGGTGATAATAGTTCTATGTAACCACTTCTTCGCTTCCTATGATACTGTAGGTTTTTATTTTTGGAGGATAGAAGGCAGAGTGCAACTTTCCTTTCATAGATCAGAACAGTGACAGTGATGAAATGCAGCTTAGCAGTGCTGCTTTTTACACTTTTTGCTCTTCTGTTAGAGGCTTTCTTGTTGTGAGCCTGCAGATCCAGGAATAACATGTTCCAGTTACTGGACTTTGCACCAAGACTACTCTGTTGCTTCATGTTGTATCACATGACTGACTATTTTAATTGATAATACTTTGCACAGAAATATTTTTAGAATATTTTTTCATGGTATTCTGTGAGAAGCTAATTTTCAGAATTACACAGAAAATACTCAAGCCAAAAAAATGTATTCAGTGATGATCAGACAGCATTTTTGTTAGGGCTTTTTCTTCAGGGTCACAATCAATGTAAAACAATGTTTTGCACAGAGAACGTTAATGCAGTGGATTACTCTCAGACATTTGGTTGTACTTTCGTGCAAATGCATTACATTCTGATTCGATACTTGTGTTATGTGGCATGTAGTATTATCTACCTTGCTATGTTGTTATCTTGTCTATATTATGACCTAGATTTTCTTATTTCCCAAGACTAGGAATTTTCAAAACAGATGTGTAATTTGTTCTGGACTAGGACACCTGTATGAATATATATTTGCAAAGGTACCAGTGTTAGCATTTATGGTACTTCCATTTCTACCAAGGTAGCAAAAACTAACCTACCTACATTTTCACAGGTCACACCAACATTAATGGAAAAAGATATTTTGCTAAAATAATATTTGTGGTTTCTTACTGGTGCTCTATTGCTCTGACTCTGTTCAGTTCCACAGAAATCAAAGATGCTGAAGACCTAGCAGGTTATCTAATGCTTTTCTATGCCGCTGTAAGATTGTTTCTTAAAGTTTATTCTTCAGTGTTTTGTCTTGCAAAGAACAGGAGTCCACTGTTTCCCCTGGGATACTTTTCACCAATCTAATAGAATTTGCCATTAGGAACATTTTCCTTTTGTTCAGCTTACATTTTCCTTTTCTTAATTTCATTCAGATACTTCTATTTAATGATAATAATCTGACAATCATACTGTATCATCTTTCCAGATACATTCCCAAACTCTCGGAACCTAATTCTGCAGTCATTAGTAATGCTCAATATCCTACCAGTGATGAAAATTCAGTCTTCTAACACAATTCTGCAAGGTGCTGGGCACATCCTGCAAAGTATTGCACACCTCTCAAACTCAGCTCCTCCCAGTCAAATTCAAGCCTTTTGCCTTTGTATTCAAACCTCTCCGTAACATTGTCCTACCTTATTTGACCTAGACATTTGACCTGCGTCTGCCCTCTCTTTTCTGGTAATGATGTTACCCTTTGGTGCCATGGGTGTCTGCTCCCCTCCTTGTCTGTGTTGTTTTGTCTCCTCCTTTCCATTTGCATACAGCATCCTCAGTGAACCGAGTGATGAAACACCTACCCCCTCCTTAGCAGAAGCTCTGGCTAAGTTCCATTTTTTGGCATTAAAATTAAGGCAATGTGGGTGATCTTTTGGAATGTGTGGAAGTATTTTTTTTTTTTGCATGTTATAAACATTGAAATAATCGACCCTAAAGTAAACAAGGTTTTGCCGAATAACTGCAGTTATTTAAGTTCTGCCGTGAGGGTTGCATCTCTCCTCTCCTTTTATCCTGTGCTCAAACTTGTGTTGAGACTGTAGCAAAAATAAATTTCTCTGGGAAAAGAAGATGTTTGCTTGGAAGTACAGCACTTAACTTAAAAAAGAGATTATGCATTCTTATTAGCAGTATTAGTTTTATCTTGAAATCCCAATAGGGAAAAAAATCTGCAGTTTTCAATAGGCTTTGTACTTCCACAGCAAATGTAGCTTGGACTTCAAGTAAATTAATAAACTAAGCCCACAGAGGTCCCTTCCAACCCCTAACATGATGTGATTCTGTAATAAACAGAAAATAACTGGAGGAAAACTTCGTTTTTGAGTGGAGCTCAAACTTTATTTCGAGTGGAGGAAACAGCAGGAATTCCACTGCATTGTGCAAATACTGCTCAGCTGAAAAAATAGATGCAAAAAATGATTTAGGAAGCTGAAGCCTAATGACTAACCTGTTTGACGTGAACCATGGAAGTATTTGCAATCAGTCTGGGCTAGGTCTTGAACTGTATCTGCAAATTAACTGTTATTTGCTTAACTGCTGTGGGTGCCTTTTTACAGGCTCTGCCAAAGTTCTTTGCTTCACAAGGATGTATTAATATCTATTGCTCTCTGCTGAAAGTATCCTCAGAGTTTTCAGGTTGATGTGCATGTTGGACCTGAAGGTGAGTCTGCTTTGCCATGAAAGGTTATTAGAGGAAAGTGAGGCAGAAGTATCGGTGGTGCACCCAGTGATCCTGGGATGAATGAATGATGATAGGGGAAGTTCAGTCAAGAACCATTTTCATTTGATTTATCAGAAAAAAACCCCACCTGTTTTCCATGTTCTTTCTGATCTTGCATGGAAACAAATCTGGCAAGAACATCTTCTCCTGGCTTTAGCCCTGGTTCTGTTGCTATCTTTTGTTACCTCCTGCAGCTCCTTTGGGAACTGTCTTGGCTTTATTTTTTATTTGACCTGACATAAGTATCTCTCAATTTTACAAGAAGACATTTATTTGTTTCACTGATATCTAAATTTTCTTCTGCTATTTGCCTCAGGCCTATGTTGTATTATCTCTGGACAGAGGTTTATGCACTCTTATGGCTACCGCAGCCCGTGAACAACATCTTTAAATTATCATCACTTAACATTTTGGCAAAACAGTCCTCTGTTATTCTAAGTGAAACCAATCTGTTGTACAGTTATTTGTGTACCAGAGTTCTCCAGCGTCCTTAAACTCTTAAATGAATGTTAAGAAAATATACAATTTTGTAATTTATTTGGCTAATGAAAAAGATTTTTTTGTTGCTTTAACATTTAATTATTTTTAAGATCTTGTGCTTTGACATTTTTGCCAAATTCACTCACTCATAAATCAGCCTCCAACAAAATCATGATGGCTTGAAAGTGAATTTGGTACAACAGTGCCCCTTTGTTACTCATCTTTCTCTTTTCTTTGAGCCTACAGAAAATTTATATCAAAACTTTGCTTTATAAACTTCTTTATAGAGGTGATGATATGCGTGTATATGGAATAGAGAAACCTTTCTTGCCATACTTCCTAGCTATCTTAATGCCTTCCTACAAACTCTTAACTGAGAAGGTGAGATTGTATTCCTCCCTTTATCCCAAACTGCTCATACTTATTTTAGAACAAATGGATATCATTTCTTCAAAAAATGAGAAGCATGGCCAGAAAGGGAGAAAATCCTGTACACACATATACAGTCTCCATTGCCAGTTACGTCGTCAGACCACATCTTTTTATTATTTTCTTCGCATACATTCTTGGCTGTGTTTCTTCACCTGCTAGATCCCACTACTCAGCTATGTGCAATCACCACCTTCTTATGGGAACAGGTCTACCCAGTGTTCAGAACCATCACACAGGAATTTGTCGTCAATCACTGAAGAGATATTCTCCTCCAGACTGTTGCATCACTTGACAGAAAGGGCCAGTTTTTTACTTTCTCTGATTAAGCATTGGTGATTTTTTACCCTTCCCAAAGATGTTTGGGTCTAGTAAGCAGATCAGAGTAGGGACTGATCTGTCAGCTGTGGGATCCTGTGAGCAACTGCAAAATCCAAGTCAACATTTTCAACGGGTTCTGTGATGGGAAAATTTGTGTGTCTTAATATGTGTTCTCATTAAATCAAAATATGAATTTTAAGCTTATAATTCGTGTAAGTACTGGATGAATAGGAAAAAGCTAGAGTACTATGTATATTCATACCGCGTGGTGGCTTTCGTACAAGTCATTATTACAAAATTTTTGACCAATATAATGTTAGGGTCTGGATTTTATTCTCAGCAAAGACATATTTCTGGTGAAGCAGTGCAATTGACTGCTCACTTGGATGTTTAATTCAATGCTTACTTATGCAGAAGCATGCCAGCTGCTGAAGCATAAACACAACCTCTGGTATCACCTATCTCTTATCTCAGTCACTGACGTGGACCAGCTTTACTTCATTGAGGAAATGTGAGTGCTCTGTTTGGCTACAGATAAGTAGGCATCGTTGTATCACTGAACAGCTCTTTTCCTAGCCTAGTGGTTACATATTTTAAAAATTTATTCTGGGTTTCTTGGTACAATCTGTGCTTTTACGGAAGCTACTGAGTATGGTATAAACTTTTCCTATGCAGGCCTTTATCTTAATGTCATTTGCAACTTGGCAATATCTTGCTAATGAAGTTTTGCTGTAGAGAACACACATTTACGAGATTTTTGGCTTCTTTCATCCTACACAGAAAAGATGTAGTGCTTCTCAAGCCTGTGATTTGATGACATTCTGTGGGAAGCCAAAAATAGCACAGTTTTTTTTCACCCCCTGCCAAATTGCATTGAAAATCTTACTTCAGACTTCCTGTTCACTGTGATCTGTATTTTCAGAAATGATAAACACTCATTCTTGCAGCTGAAAAAAATGTAAGCACACAGAAATTCCAGAAGTGAGATTTTCAAGCATTAATACATTAATACTTTTTTTTTTCCTTACGGCAATTATCTGTGCTTGATATTATATTGCTGTTAATATTACTGTAGAGATAATAGTAGGAAAATAAAATCAGTCATGACACTAGGAGTTGAGATTTTATTTTTAGGGGTTTTAGGATCCTTTGTCCTGCATTTTCAGAATAAGCAGACAAGCAAAGTTGCAGAAAGTGGCACAGGTGCTTGAGAGGATTATTTGCACAAGTATTTGCAGTGCCATCTTGAAAATGCATCTTGGAAAGCTGGAAGGAAAAGTAGGGGTGTTTTGACACAGAATCTGGAAGGAAGAACAAAAATGTTTAAAACGAGAGTCAGCGTTGATAACTCGAGGGAATTACTGGAAGGGGTTGTGTTACTAAAGAAATGTGGTACTTGCGTGTCACTTCTGGGCCACGAAGGCATCTAATGGCACAGCCGTTGCCCACAGCACACCGCTGTAGTGGAGGTGGAAAAATTATCACATCCCTCACACCCGTGAGCATCACCTAGGAAGGGCGAGTGCGGGAGTGTGCCTTGCATCATGTCCTGGGGGTCATTAATGAGCTGGTGGCGGGCAGCTGGTCGTGCCGACGCACAGAGGAGCTGTGCAGAGGGAGGGCAAATCAAGGATGCACCAAGCTAGAGAATACGAGGGGGACCGTTTCGAGCAGGTATGGTGGAAGAGGATGCGCGGTGCGTGGTGGCCGTGTCTGCTGGGTAACAGGGCTCACTGGGAGCTGGGGTATTGCAAGGCGGTGGAGATGTGAGCTGGAGACGGAGAGCTCAATGAGGGCCTGAGGCTGCTGTCAGAGCAAGAACCGGCTCCCAAGGAGGTTCTGTGTCTGCAGCAGCAGCAGCAGCAGGGTGTTGACACACAGGAGGATGCTGAAAGGGCCTTTGCCCCGGGGATGGAGATATGAGTCGTGTAACTCTCCTGAACCTGCTGGTATTGGAGTACCCCTTGCTAAGCAGCCTCAACAGGGCTGGTTTAAACACTTTTTTGAAATGAGAAAGTTGTTTCCTTTGGTATGGAAAATCTTATACTTTCTTTTTGAAATCTTGTCTTAACACATCACAAGCTTGCATTTATAATAGTTGCAGTTTTAACTTACGTAGCATTTCTGTCTTGCTAGGATCTGTTACATGGCACTTGGAGATAAAATAGTTAATAAAACTATTTTGGGGTGACCTTTATCAAGTTTTAATAATTGTTTTCATATTTAGTCACGGAGCTTTATAAACACTTATTTTAAAAAGCCTGCCAGTCTGCGGGAAAATGTTGATTTTGACTGTACTGTGTTTCCAGAAGTCTGAAGTTGTAATAAGAATTTAGCTTTTCAAGAAATTGATTTTCATACTCTAAAGAAAAATTATTAGAAATTTTATTTTCTTCACTTGGTACATAACAGGAGAATCACATAGGCATGTCAGTAATCCCTTAAACTCTACCAGTAAGTGGAAGGAGTCTTTTTGTATGCATCCTTCTCTCCTGTACACAAGAGAGGAATTCTGGTATTTTGGAACCTACCATATACCAAACTAACGTGTACGTATATATATATCTGTAATATATATATACATATATATATATATAATGTGTATACATTTACACATTTCGCTTTTGTATGCAAACATATAAAAGATCAGCTCTGAAATTTCTTAACCATATGTATCTACTTATCTACTGAATGGTCCCAATTTCCTTCTCTTTCTCTCACTTTTTTTCTTTTTATTTTTGGTAGAGAGAATTAACCCACATCAGCCCTATTGTCTTGGTTATATAGTTTAAACCATCAGACTAAAGACTAGGAATAACACCATGTGAATCAGTGGAAAAAAACCTCAAACAGCTGTAAGAGATTGAGACATAAACTCCATGCTGTTCCTTCTTGTGCATCAAAAATATGTCATTTTCCAGTCTGCAAATACTTCTGCATACAAGAATCCCCTTCAGGGTAGTTGGATGACTCACGTGCATAACATTAAACACAGATATTGCAGCACCGAGGTCTTGTTTGTTGAATTCCGCTTACGAGGCCTTTCAGTCACATCTGTGCATCGCTATGGACAGACCCCGCACAGGTGTAACCCCATCACAGCTCAGCCTGAAGCAGCACTTACTCCAATGAGATAATCATTTATTTTCAGGAGTAGGGTACTGGAGCACGTTTGTGAGGACTGCAGTCAGGAAGCGCTCTGTGTAGACTGATATATTGACAGGGATTATCCGAGAAGGGTAAACATAACAAAATAACAGCATACCATGTTTGTGACTTAACCTGTACTTCCAAGCAATTTTCCAAAGAGTTGGTTAGTTTGGGATGCTCCTGTTGAATGGTCCTTTGGTTTTCAACATAAAGTAAAGCTGGCCGTTTCCCATTTTGAGTTACAGGTGATAAAGAAGGCAGTCTTATTGTTTTGTTATTATTTGCAGTGACAGTACTGGGAAACCAAGTAAAATGGAGAAAACTGCTTTTTCGTTTGATTGTTTAATGGATCGTTACGCAAGCAGAGCTGAAATGTTTTGTGTTTTAATTGCTTTCCAAGGTCCCTGTCCTATAAACCCTTTGTCTCCAGCAGTGGCAGGTTTCTGTGTTACCGCGCTGAAAGCAGCGGGGCTCTGCACGGGTCCACTCCCTCGCCCCTGTGCTGATGTTTGCTGTCTCGGGGCCTAACGCACATGCTGAACTTCACGTGCGTTAGTCACGCCCTTGAATTCGAATGGGGGAGGGGACCTTATGAAATAGCTAAATCAGGAAGGTAGAATACATTATTCTTACAGCAGTTCTGCAAACACAGGCGACAAACACGTCTTGCACTGCAACCTGACGCAGCCTGAAAGACAGAGCCAACGGGTAAGGAGCTCTCATCTAATACGCAGACAAATTAGTGTGGTGAAGGATTAGCAGCTCCTAAATGTGTAATGCAGTTTTCGGATGTGACTGGTTTTTTAAGGCAACAAAAAGCCAGCAACAAATAAGATTTTGAAATGGTTAGCAAAGCACTTCTGAGAAACGTTTTCTACAAAATGGTGCTTTTGTACTTTATATACTTTACATACTTATTAAAACGCAGAACAAATTTACTTAACTTCAGAGAAAGGCAATATCTGGAGCATATAGACAGTGGATGGCTTTCCCTGTATTACACTTACATATCTTTGAAATTTGAAAAAAGATATTTTACCTAGCTTCATTGAATGTCCTGAGGTTGTGAATGGTACTGTCTCGAAGTTATAAATTATAAACATCTTCCATCTCTCTTTTCTTTAGACAGCCTGAACTTTGTTACAGCTTCTGAATGGCAACTTGTGCTAATGACAGTCATAAGATAATTCAGGACTCAGAACTGCATTTTTTACCCAGTCGTACAAAGCATGCAATTATTACTTTAAGGCAGTATTCACGTCTAACGTTGCGTCCTGATAATTTAATCTAATAAATGCTGGAAATTATGTACTCTCTCACATTGCTTTGATTAATTCAGATTCCACAAAGAGTATTTCTCAACCCTAAATTTTCCTGCATATTTACGTCTCTGTAATATGTCTTTCTAATAGTCAATGCTGGGCCACAATTAACAGTAATATTTTTGATTCTGCATCTGTTGATTCAGTATTTGTGAATGGAGCTAACCTAACTTGAGCAGTTATAAGGAAATTACCTTAGAGAGGGCAAAATTAAACGTACGGGAGGAAAAAGGACAGTGTTGCATCTACAAAGCAGGGAAGAACAATCTACCCGACATAAATAAGTGATTGTGTGTCTTCCTGTGTTAAAAATGCCACAATGGAACAAAAACGTCAAGTGCTTTCCTTTATAAAGTTGCTATTCACATACAAATCTGTCCTCAGTGCACCAAAAGTACAGATATTAATTATTCTTAGCTCTCCTGTGTCAGCTTTTCTGTTTGATTCTCAAAATTCTTTCCAGAGGAAGTTATCATTCTTGCTTTCCAGATGAGGAGACCGAAGCATGTGATTTTTCTAAATCACAGAGAACCCAAAGCTCTGTCTATGAGTAGAGTATATCTCCCAGACTTCATGGCTCCCTGTATGAAGACTTCTATCATACCTTAGTATTTTGCATTGGAACACCAAAGCTAGGTTGCAGGTGCATTTCAGTGGCCTGCTGCTTTCTTACATTTCCCCACTGTGCTTTGCAGTACGTCTTGATGCGATTGATGCTTTATGTGCGTGGGATGGACACAGATTTGGATTGGAGCTTTGGTGCTGTCAGATGGACACGCTACTGGAAGCTGGGTCCCCACATGTCTGAACCAAAGTCTCCATCCTTTTTTCCCAGTTCTGCAGGGGCTCCCAGCAAGACTACTGATATTTTAGGTCCAGTGTAAACGCAAACAAGCCTTGTGTGGGTCTTTGCATATTTATCCTAGTGAGAGTGGAGCTAAATATTGTGCCAGTGGCTTGATCTGCCCTGTCCTGGCTGCCTGAAGGTGCGAGTCAGCAGCCATCCTGTGTGTGATGCTCTCTGGTGACAGAGCAATGAGACTGTTTCAGACCAAGACCAGGCTGCAAACTATCACACGGGCCACGGAAACTATTAAGGAAGCCTGAGCTCAGATATGAACTCAAGATGCAACCGGACAGTTTCAGTGTAGCCCGGAATACCTGGACTATCTATACTGCTTGTATTTGTGCACTTGAAAAAGAGTTTGTTCTGGGCTCTTTGGTTAGGTACAGGTTGTTTGAACTGGGGTTAAAACTAGGTGTTTTCCGATGCTGTTTGTCTACTTAAGGCACTCGATGTTGCTACTTCATTTGTCCTTTTACTCTAATATAAATAAATTTGCTATGACAAGAATATACATCTGCACCAATGTGTTGCACACAGAAACAAAGTGAGGAGGTTTAGTCCCTTAAAATTTTTTTTTTAAGTAGAAAAATGAGCGTGCTTTAAAGCAAACATCTTTTTCTAACGCAGTTAATAATTCTATGTTTCAGAGCAGTGTATGGCTAGTGACCTGTCTTCCTGAGGAGAATGGCTGAGAAGTCTGTTTGGAATTATTCCTGGAATTAGACCAGCATGAGGTCTCCCCTACCAATCTGAGGTAATACTGCTGAAAGGCAAGAAATCCAAAGTGATGTATGTCCAGCTGACTGCTCATTGACAATGTCAACCCTGGCAAAAGTTCCACACGCCTGGAGTCAAAAGAAATGGCAGGAGAAAGGGTAAACCTGGGGACATCATCACTCTATGAGGCATGGTAAACATAAAGTCCTCTCCGAGGGACATTTAGTCAGCAGAGCCAAAAGCTTCTCTTGGTGATGGGCAGGTTTTATTAACAGTGATAGCCCAGGCTTCTGCCATAGTGAAGCAACTACTTGAAGATTAACTAACTAGCTATTTACCTAACAATACACAGCATTATGGCAAATATAAAAACATTGCCATTTTTGGTTGGTTCATAGAGCCTTTACAACCGCAGAGACTCCACTAGAGGAAAATCAGATAATTTAAGATGAGAAAGCAGACAGTCAGTGTCATATGGTTTGATACTGCTCAGGCCTAACCCTCTCACTAGAAAAACCACTGAAATTCTGCTTTCCTTTAAGCTGGTATACAGCAGAAGAGGTTTTGGTTGCAATAATTTTGCATCAGAGTGACCCTGACATAAAACGAGGGCAGAATCAGCCCCGCTGGGATGTACACATAAGTAAAGCAAGTACGATTTGCCGAGTGATATGCATGAAAACTAATTTGCTTGCTGTGGAATGATCTTTTGAAATGCTTTCTTTAAATGGTTGTAGATAAAAAGCAGCAGAAAATATGCCCTGGTCTGAGGTGTATCTGTCTCATTCTGCTTCCTGAGGTTACAGAAATTATGCATGCCCTCTTCACTCTGGATAACTGTCTGGTCTTGGAAAGAGGTTAATTATTATGTAATAACTTTAACTAATTGTTTCTCCCTTTAGAGTACTTAAAAAATTGGTTGTGTTGACAATAGTAAAGTATAATGAATGCTTGTTCAGATGTCTGTAGTGCAAAATCAAATACTCACTGCTTCTGCCAACAATTTCAGCAAGACAAAGTCGGTATGATTTTAATGATATTATAGGTACATTATGCTTCTGCTACCTTTTTCAGGAGGAGGAATAACCTTCAAATGTTTCTGCCGTTTATGCAGACTGAGAAACCTGCATCAGGGCACTCAAATTATTGTCAGATAACACATTAAAATATCACACTGGAAACAATGCACAAATCCTTCATGTTCAGAAATTCCGATTGCTTCAAAGGTTTGACCTGATTTCAGTGGGAGCTCTATAAACAGAGGGTTGAAAATCTAGGTTCTTAATAATAAAGAAACCCTGACTCCAAAAACACAATGACAGGAAAAACATTTTAAGAAAGCACTTAAACAAAGATGTTTTTCACAAGTTGTCAGTTATTGCCTTCAATTATTAAAACTCAGATATATACAAGTTAATATGAAGTTAATAAACGTCTTATGTACTAGAACATGCTTGTGAGACTTATAGGTGTCTTAACATCTCTTAAAGACAAATGTTGCCTCATTTCCTAATAACCGTCTCAACTGCATACGTGCTGCCAAGTCAGAATAAGTCACAATATGTATGCACAGTTCTCTTTAAGAGGAATCATGCACATACTTATGTATGTATTTATATACATATATATGCACACCCCCAGCTAATTTCTGGTAGTCTCTAAATTCTGCTAAGTCTCTAATTCTAGAAGTAAATGAAATGCTTTGAGGTGCTTTCTTAAAGTGTACATTATTCTGTAACAGAAATGTCCTGTCAATTTCTTACTTAATTTAAACATTATGTTAATTTAAAATGCAACAAAATGCTTAATCTCTTTGGCGTTTTTTATTTGTAGCACCACTTTGTGAAATCATTAATGAGATCTCAGACTGATTTTGATGTTGTTACTCACCTTGGTCTTTTCTTAGGTGTCAGGTGCTGGTCTCTTCTGGCACAAGCTAAAAAAACCAGAAAGAGTAGTATATCTAGAACATGGTAAAAAAATTAGCCTCTTTGGTATTCACCTTAATTTAAGAGTTAAATACCTTAACCTTAATTTAAGAACAGGGTACACACAGGAACGCAAGTTACCTTGCAGTGCTACGCAGCTGTTCATTGGGAAAGCTTTGATGAAGTTTCATCTAAATGCCAATGTAGTCCTATCTTGATTATTGAGGATACAGCAAGAATCACCTAGTTAACCAACAGCATGTAGGTTGCCTTATCCCTGCAAGAGGGTTTGGGTAGGACAAATTTTGTGTTCAGCTGGGTTGACTTGGATCAGTAAGGTGGCTAGAGTTGACATGGCATCTGTTCATCTTCTGAATAGAGATCTTTTTGCTATAAGAACCAGAAGTACTTTTTAACTTTTTCCAGATAGTATAAAATACCTACAGGAGCAGCTGATCGTGCTCCTAAGTTATTTTCTCTCTGGCCTAAAGATTCTTAAATATTTCTTTGCAAGTTTAGCAGGAGTGAGTGCCTCATTCCTGGTGATGGGGGCTAGTTCTGACTTTCTCTGGGGAGATAAGACCAAGAGGCGTCCAATCCTAAGCGCAGGCACAAGGATTTAGGTGTAATTTAGGCTGGTTGGATCCAGGGCAGCTTGATCTATGTAACACATTCATTCTGACATCTGTCCTGGCTCTGCCAAAGAGGTCAGGGTCTGGTGGTGAATTTGTGACAGGGACATGTATGGAGAGCTGAATGTGTCCCTAGCAAGGCTAATATTTTTTTGAAAAGTAAGAGTCTTGAGCAAAGCTCCGTCAACAACATTTTCCACTCTCCTGCCGCCGCCACCACTACAACCTATCACTTGCCGCTTTTGTTCTGCTTTAAGAAACAAAATGGCCCTGTGATGAAAAAGCCCCTCCTGTGCTGAAAGGGATAGGTTTCAGTAATCAGGATGAAAGCAAATGGTAAAATACGTGTCAGCAGCAGCCCCAAATCGCTTCTCTGCCTACTGTTTCACACCATAAGTGCCGTTCAGTTTTAATTGACTGATCAGTGCGATCAGTTGCAAATGGTGTTACAGTTTTTCCAGGGTCTACATGTTACTTAGACAAGCACTCTGTTTGTCATCATTCTACAGAAAAAATGTGTCGTGTATTGGAGTGTATATGGCAAAGATAAAAAGGCAAGTTCTCCTTGCATGAATATCTTGGAAAGCTGTCAGTTTTGGAGTTCTGTTGTAAATCAATACACCAAAAGTTTCACTAGAAGAGAATTGTGCAGTCGAGCTTTAGAAAGTTTGGAAGTGTAAGAATTAAAGCTTCCTTTGAAGCCATTCTGATACTGTCACATACTGTTTTTCTCACTTATTCAGTCAGCGGAGTTTGAAGGTAAAATCTTCAAAGCCGTAGCGCAGGCTTCTTTGGAGTAACCACTAATCGAGGTCAGACACTTTCCTGTATGTGGGCAGCTCTTGGAAGGAGAGATGACACATACTTTGCAACCAAGTTATGCAGCGGAGACGGCAGAGAAATACAGGGTAGGGTGGCTGCTGGGCTCTGCCTCTGGAGCTGGGGTGGGCTTGGTAGCCCTGCAGCCCTACAAGAATTGTAACCCTATGGGAGTTTTATTTGCAAAGTGGGTATTTGCTGGCTACCTGTGAAGGGAGTATCGTACTGAGAAATAAGGGCTATAAACTGAGCAGAATTCTTCTGAGCACAGTGGAAATGAAATGAGAACAGACCTTTTGTTTCCTGAATCACACCTAAGTGTGTGTTCCTTTTCGTAAATCAACTTTTTAAAGCTTGTGTCAGTGTTTTTCCCTTAGATGCTATATATGACTCCCTTTGCCACAGTGAGAGTGCTATAAATATATATATATATGTAAGTATGGAAATAAAACTAGGAGACAACATACTATGGTGCATTTTAAAGCATGGGGCAGCAAGAATACCCTTGGAGAGCTCTGTCTGAAGACTGCAAGACTGGTTCTTGTCTTCAGAGATGCCGTTTTCATTATTAGCTCCTTCTCTGTACTAAAATGTTTTTATCAAATATTTAAAAAAATTGTGTTTCTTGTATATCCTGTTCAAGACGTGGTGTAAAGCTAAAGCAGTAGCAAAGTCACTAACAGATGTTTACTTATTCCACATGCATTTAGCGTCCTAAGTACTGCAGCACCATGTTTTTTGTTGATAGCTCAGCCACCATCAATTTGAACTTCTAAAGAATGAGAGTGGAAGTGTTAAAAGCCCGGTATGAATCCAGGCTAATACCAGGCTACCATTTATGCATCACTATAGGGAAACAGCAGCATTTTGTGAATAAAGAAAACTTACTTCTGCCTTTAGAAAAATGTTAGCATCTACTTGTACAAAACCAGTATCATTTGTTTTTATATAATTTTTTTTCTAACACATTGTGCAGCACAAATTTATTTTTTTGCAAATTTCAGAACTAGAGAAAATGCATTTATTTGTTTACAACAGTAACGTGAAAATGTATGCATCTGGATGAATATTTGTGCATATATAAATGAATATCAGATTTTGACAGCTAAAACTTAAACATTGTTTCCACCTACTAGCCCAATAACATAAGGTAGGATGCAAGCTACTGCAGGGCTGAGCCTCCCAAAACTAACAGCAACAGATCCAGAGCAGGTCAGTCAGTCCAAGTAAATAATCCATACAATAAATAAACTGAAGTGAATCCAACCAGATTTATCTCCCTGTTTGCAAGCTGTTGAAAGCTTCAGAGATGACTTCCAGTGCCAACAGCTGTTACCTCGCTTCTGCTTTCGAGGTTGGTGAATACCTCGCATCATTTTCAAGAAAAGTTTATTCATGTTTTTGAGTGATTCACTGCAATTGGCTCCACACTTCCATGCATGAATATTCTAAGAAACTAGTTTACTGGACAAAACAGCCACTGTAATAGAAAATTTTAAACAAATATTACCACATACTCACAATATGAAAACTTTTCATTTGTAGTCATGAACAGGAGTGTTAAGAGCCTAATTCCAAAAGTAACATTAGTCCAGTCAGAGACAAGAATTATGTTCCTTACAGAGACAAATGAGTCTACAGATTTAGAAATAATTATCTGAGAAATAATTATTACAGTTATATATCTAGTAACTAAATAAGAGTGATATCAAAGATACGGTAAGACAATTTATAAATATATTAATTTATTTATTGTACTTATTTATATATTTATTCCATATTAGATATATATTTATATTATCTTATTCTCTGTTGTTGATGCTGTGCTCTACTCTAAGTCTTATAACCTATACTATCTTCTCTAGTCTCCTTCAAATCTCTGCAAGGAAAAACGACACAGCCTTGGGCACCACCCTTTATCTATTATCCCTTTAACTCGCTGTTCATGTTGTAGTAGCACAACCAAATTTATTAAGCACTGTACACATGTGTAACATTTCCCCAACAGGTGAAGCCCCAAACAGATCTTTTGTTGCAGATTATATATTTTCCTCCTTTTTTACATTCCGATACCCAATAATCCTCTAGAAACTCTTCATAATTGCATGACTACTGAAAGAGGCAATTTATTTTCCTATCTCGTAAATTGGTGGTAGGGTTGAGTATGCAAAGGCAAGATGTACGAATGGGTTATCTTTAGGTCTGATTTCCTCATCTCCATTTTTTTTTCAAAATTGCCAGCCTGGAAGAGTGAGATGACTCACAGACACGTTTTCTTTAAAAATCTTCCTCAGCTGACTGATTTCTGTCAGCTTCATAATAGTCTATGGAGAGAAAGTAACGTGTCGACATCATTCCCAGGAGCTTGGCTCTCCTAAATTTGCAGATGTGCATCCTGGATAGCATATTTATGTGAAACAGCACCACTGCAAAAGGCTGCATAGGTTAAAAATTTCACTATGGAGTACGGTTGACCCTTGAAACTCTGGAGCATGTCTCTTTCAACATCTAGGAGGAAGGTTTTCACTGGTGGAAAGGTCATGTGATGGACCAGGATCCTTAGCCCCGAAGAGCAATACCAAGGCACCTCATGGCTTTACCAAGTATTTCGTAGGAAGGGTTTTCCATAAGAAGTCAGCTGAGGATAAAGTCCATGTATCCCTCACTGGATAAAGATGAGCAAGAATCACAATATTTAAATTGTCATAGGCTAAGTTCTTCTCTGGTTATCAACATATTCACTGATCTGCTGACTTGACTCAGTTGGAAACCGACTCCTGCAAGCTCTGGCTGTAACTCTTGAGTTTGATGTTGTTTCTCCCACATGTGAGATATGTCTAGGGTAGGATCTAGAAGGGATTCTTAGGCACCTCAGACTAAAGCTCTGTAAAATTTGTGTTTTATAGTAGGATGACGGACGTGCCTAGACTTCCACTGGAGACACCAGAGCGAAGCAGGTCACGTTGAGGGCCACATCTTGGTTCTCAGTGAGGGCTTGTATGAGGCAGCCAACAGGAAGGAGTTCCTGTCTACTGCAGAGGAGTATGGTCTGTTGGCTGCCTGCTTAGTGTGGTGTTTTCTGCAGACAGCCATTCCCCCAGCTGCACACACAGCAAGGCAGAAAGCTAGTGTAATTATATTTATGCCAGGACAAAGCCTTTAGGCCCAGATTTTCTGAATATCATACATAACCTCCATGAAACCATTACATGGGGAACAAGATTTTGGTTTGGGAGAGAGCGCACGGGGCATTGACACAGAGGTGTGTGGAGAGCTCACTGAGGGTTTGGTAGTTTGCATGATGCTTTGACAACTCTGAGCCCCCATGTGCATATTCTCAGACTGTATCTTTCATTTTTTATGGGCTATGCCCCACACAAAATACATGCTGTAAGAATGGAGACAATTGCTTCTTACCATGTATGAAAGACGACCTGACTCATCTTTGAAAGAAATATTTGGAGCAAAGTGAAAGTAATAATTAAAACCATGAGACAGCTCATTAATTTCTTGAAAAGCATGTTTTTAACTGTCTGAACTGGGTAGCTGTGGCAGCTTCCAAGACGGCACAGAGAATTTTGTACAGGTGATGCTAAGGAGGTAAGGAGATAGTCAGAAGGACTCCCTGGGAAACGGTCCTCAGGGACAGGGGAAGAGAACAGAGCTGGCAGGTCTTTAAAGATGTATTCCACAGAGCGCAAGAGCTCTCGATCCCCAAGTGTAAGAAGTTGGGCAGAGAAGGGAAGAGACCGGCATGGCTCAGACAAGAGATGCTGGTCAAACTAAGGAAGAAGAGGGAACTGCACAGGCAGTGGAAGCAGGGACTGGCTTCCTGGGAAGAGTACAGGGAA
>Ga0065711_1035008_pt1 | contig 22932 bp, 11 predicted proteins | sample Hoacrofraction12_FD_59098 | JGI IMG/M metagenome (GOLD analysis project Ga0065711, IMG submission 59098) | Hoatzin crop microbial communities from Cojedes, Venezuela - Epithelial fraction 12 v2 (version 2) | ecosystem: Host-associated > Birds > Digestive system > Esophagus > Crop | place... | reverse complement strand
AAAAAAAAAAAAAAAAAAAAAAAAAAAAAGGTCAACAAAATAACTTCTCTTCTCTGACTGAGTTTTTCTTTGTTGTGACAGTCAGGAGAGACAGGTTTGGATCCAAATCTATCAGATATTCCAGGAGAATGTAGAACTACTGTCTCTCCAGTGGGACTTAACAGGGTTGTCGATGCTTCAATAGATGAGGGAGCATTACAGGCAGTGGCTTTTGTCCACTCAGTGTATAGCACACTTTGTTTGTAGCCCTAGGTGTCTTCAGTGTGACAGATATTTTCTCTGCTTTCCAAAACCACCAAGCTCATACCCTGAAGTTGTACAGATAGTATATATCTGAGGAGGACACAGCTTTGTCGAGGGAAGAGGGGTGAAAAAAACCCTTCACACTTTCTTCTCCTGCCCTCACCAATCAATATTCACAGTAGGAATCTGGACACAGATGTACAAGAAAAGGGTATGGCATAGGCTCTATGCCAAGCTGCCTTGCAGTGTTGGGTCTGCTGGGTAGTTACTGCTTAAGCAAAACAAACCTTGATTATTGGTATAGCTGTGTTGAGAGATGTTGCCCTTATCCAAGGTGGTCAATAACTACATCCATCTAAGGAAACATGGTTCTGCAGGACTTGTGTTGGGACAGTCTTCCAGACTCCCTGCCCAGGAGGGAAGAACTACAGAAAAGACTCAGGAGAGGCAGAGCCCTGAGATGGGGTCTGGCATATTCTGATACTTCCTCCTCTCCTCATCTTGAGGTCCAGAGGCAGCATCCCCAGCTGTGGCACAGAAAGAAGAATCAACAGAGCCAGAATATGAATCAGCAGCAACAGCACTGTCAGCAGATGCAGCCAACAGCAAAAAAAGAGGTTCTTGCCAACCAAGTTTTGTCTGTTGACACCATAAACTTCGTGCTGTGAAGGTACCAGGATCTAGGCTATGAAACCTAGGTGGTGGTGCGGTCCCACTGGGGAGGAATTTGCATCACCTGCATTAAGTCCATCACTGTAAAAGCAACTTGCTCAGAGATTAATGCAGAGCAAGATGTGATAGCTGAGGAATCTGTGAGCATGCACTCCTCAATGATTATTGCCCAGAAGTGGGAATTCTTGGTGGAGGGCTAACATGGACGGTCTTCTCTATATTAATTTTAGAAAGTACATTTTGCATTATGTATTGGTTCGTCTGTGTAGTTCTGGCATGATAATGGTTGACCCTGAAGCACATTCATACAATGCACCATGCACAATTGATTAGATGCTAAAACTGATTTGAATCATGCTACAGTTATTGCAAAATAGCACACCTGTGTTTTGGGAAGCTTCTAACAGCTTAATTTGAGAGAGAGCTGTCTGTTCCAACTAATCACATCTGTAAATGGTGTGTATCCAGAAGGAACAACAGGAAGAATAGCCAGGTGAGGTGTTTGTCTGAGGTCTTTCCTTCAGGAAGTACGTCATTTCCACGCTCTAGTCTTCAGTCAGCCTGTAACAGAGGGTGGGAGTAAAATGACAAGGTATCTAGTTGAAATCTTCTGTTACAACTCCGTAAAAAAATAACAAGTTAATTTCACAAAAAATTAAATACTTGAAGCAGGTAGAGCCTGCTTGTAGAAATTATCTCCACCTGCAGCAACAGGCAGAAATCTGTTTCCAACTTTGCTTCTGAGCCCGGGACTTGGAGGACAGCTGTGAAGCTAGTTTCTTCAACTTTTTTTTTTTACCTTGTCAGTGAAATGGCTGACTGCCCTTACTCATGCTTTTAGATACAGATAATTTTATCTGCAATAATACATATTAACATTTTGAAGATTATGGATTGGTCCTTAGCATTCAGATATTAAAAAAAAACAAAGTAACTTTGCTTTTAATTGCTGTGTGATTGTAACTCTGCCCATCTAAAATGAGTCAGGTTTTCCAGTTCCCTTCAAAGGTGAGAGAGCACTTAAACAATCACTGCACATTCAAGGAATAATGTCCTGTCACCTGCTTCTTCCTAGATGTGGAGAGAGGCAACTAGGTTTGATAGGAGAGAGCTACAGTTTCCAATGTGGAAAACCACTTTAGGCAAGAAGGCTGGAGAATGATGAGAAAGTAGTGAGGAAGTTTATTTCACGAGTTCAAGTGGGAATCCACTAAATATGTGGAGGGATGCAAGAAAAGAGGGAAGGGTGATATTGAGGATATTGCTGCTGAGTAATTAGTTGGTACATGGTGTCCTTATGGGAAGTACCAGAAGACATCTTTCTGGTCCACAGGATTCTTGAAGGCTGGACCTGTTCATACTGTTTCAGAGAATTTCCTGGATAAGCAGAGGGTTAGGCACTTTGGGAAAGCAGAATATAGGACAGGTTGGGGGGGAGGGAGGGTGTGCCTGTATATATATATATATATATATACACACACACACATATATACACTTCAATTACACATACATGAAGTACAGTTTCTAAGTTTTCTTTGGACTCTGTCTGTACAGAGGTAAAAAGAGGTACATCAGAGCTGTTGTGAGTGAAGGAGCAACACGCACTCCTCCTGAGGCAGACAGGAAGGCTTCCAAATCAACCCCCTTTTCAAAGTGTTTGCAGTTTGATATGCCATAGCAGGTTCGAGCTTTACATCTGAGGCCATGTAGTGACTTGCCTGTGCAATGTTTTCCTGCTTGGATTAAACAATATCTTTAAAAATAGCAGGTATTTTATGGGGTAGCACTCTGACTGCTAAGAACCCACACTGAGACAACACTGGCATGTTCACATCTTTTTTTAGTTCACCCAGACACAAGGCTAGCCTTTTCGCCATTATTTTTTTAGAAGATGACAAGAAATAATGGATTTTTCACATCCAAAGGAAAAGCTGTTGCATTATTTCCACTGCGGAGGCCTGTCCTGTGTCCTCTTGTATACACATGCTTTTCGCCTTCTTGTATTACAGCAGACAAAGTCACAAAGACGTACCATGAATATCCATCCACGTTCTCCACCTGAGTTATAGGTTGGTTTGTTTGGTTTTTTAATAGTGTTCTCTTAATATCCAAAAAGGAGCACTGAAAGTACACACAGATCAAGAGAACAAGTTCAGAGAGATGTCTGGGGACCACGCCGTTTTCTAGTTGAAGATTTTGGAGGAGATTGAATAGAACAACAAATTATGCCTTTACAAACCGAATACCAATTCTCTTAACTATTTTGAAGCACCTGATCTAGCTCCAGGAAAGCTCAGAAAAGGCGGTAGCTAAAATAGTCTCTCGCAGAGACTATTTGTGGTCAGAGAGTGCTCAAAGGTTGTGTTTGTTCCTAATTGGGGAATTAACTACCCTTCTTCTTTTCCCACTGTGTAAGCAAGCAAGAATCTGTGACTTTTGTCGGGATGCATTGATAATATCTGCTAATCAGGGGCAGAATGGTCCTGCATCTAACTTTCATCAACCAAATATTCATGGCACTGCGTCAGCAGTGACTTACTAGCACTTCAAGATTTCTGGAAATTCCTTGGCTCTCATCCTATTACCACTCCCAAGTTGGACTGGAAGGAGACTTGGATGGAAAATATTAAGAACCTTTGTATTTTGTTTGCGTAGAAAAAAGACTGCTGTAAACTGACTGCTGTTATCTTAGAGCTTCTTAAAGAAGACTAGCAAAATGGATTGATTGTAAATGGAGTATAATCCCTTAAGAAATAAGATCCCTCTTAACAAAAGCAATGATCTTATGAGAAAAAAATAACACTTGTAAACTTATATACACATACATTATGCTTAACTTCAGAATAAAATTAACAGAATGGTAAATAGTTAGCTTCACTAGTTTGGAGACTTCCGACACAAAAATGACTTCTGGTTTGATAAAGAATTGAGGTAGAAAGAAAAAGGCAAATCACAGTCAGTACAATGCTGCTTAATACTTGTTTGGTTCTGAGATCTGTGTGTGCCATCATGCAACTAAGCACACAGCTTAGCAGTGGCTTTCCACTGAGGTTGGAATGGTATTAGAGTACACGTTATTACATGCCACTTACAGACGTGTGTGTACCCTTGCACTTGTTTTTCTGCAGATATTTGGATATCTGTATTCTGCATGGGGTGATGTTTTGGAACATTACCTCTGCGTGTAAGAACCTCAAATAGCATCAAGTCCAATGTCTACTATTCTAGACAATGGAATATTGTTTAATATTGAAGATGTGGGATGTTCAAGGAAAAATACGTGAAGGAGTGCCTTTGAGTATATCTCGTATCTGTTTCTCAAACAACATGCTTGCAATGTGAAGGCTTATTGAGAGACAGAAAGCATGATTATATGAGCAAACCTGGCTCATTCTGGGATTCTGCCATGTCCTTGGACCTTCCCCACCAAAAATGTTGACAACAATCAGACTTGTTCCAAAAATAAGAATTTATCAATAGAGTTAAACTTGTTCACTTAGCTTGGTTGTGCCAGGAGATAAACCCTCTGGCTTTGCTACAATGAGGAGTTACACAGGTACATCACTTTGAATAAGCCTTTTGGTATTGTTTTCTCTACACTACATGACTTTTAACCATCACTGTGTAACCACTGGCTTTCAGGAGGATTTTGGCTCAGAGGACCCTGACAAAGACAATAGGAAATGTCTGTTGGGAAAGGGTGATCTAGCCGACCAGCTGAACAGGGGCCATGAAACTGCTGCTCTCCATAGGGAAGGGAGGAGAGCTGAAGGTACACTTTTCTTGAGGATGGAGCCAATCCCCAAAAATATATTAAGTGATACAACAAAGAGGCCAAAGTAACAACATCCAGCAAAATAATTGCCATTGTAGATAAAGCTTAGGTTTTTTTTTCCTTTGCGCTTCTTCTATCCTCTTGACAATGGGCACCCAAAGTAACTACCTGTGACTGTATTTTCTTCAAACTTCAGCCACTCAAGGAACTACTGCTGGCTAGATTAAGTAGTATAAATCTGTACCACAGCAGGTGGAGAAAAAAAAATGCATGCTGGTTCTTGCTGAGGTTCACAACAGAGACTTGCAGATGATCTTCTCACAATGTCTACTTGCTTGTCAGCAGGGGTGGTTGGTGCTACTGTCACTGAGAAAAGGCAGCTAGCTTATACACTACTTTTCTTTGGCTACTAAGGGGAAGAAGGTACCGACACTGAAATAGAGTCAAAGAAGCCCATTGATCGCAGTAGTTAAAAACTACTGTGGCAAACCAACATTGTTTTGTATCTCTCAAACAGCTTCTTTTTGTACCAGACATTTAGACTCATCACACAGTGACAATAGGTTCTCCGTGTTTTTCTCCCTAGCAGCTGGTTGGACATATGCAGTCCCATGGGGATGTAGAGCCTGGCAAATTTTTCCATGTGGTTTTTAGTTTTTCTCGTGTCTTTCTCCACCATCAGCAACCCAGAAAACAGTGATTTGAAATAGCAAGATTTCAAAAGTCTTTTCTAGATCTCACCTCTTTTTTGGAACAATCTCTCTAGTTGGAAATCTTCCATTACTTTCCATGTCATCAACTGGAAAAGTGAAACATCCCTAACTATATATGCTGTTCCCTGTATTTCTCCAGTTACCCCGTACATGAGCTATTCACCAATTGCTTTTCTGCTGAAGCAAGCTTTAGAGCAATGCCTTGTGAAAAGCCCTGTCATGAACAAGCAGTTGCACAAGGAAGCTTTTATGAAACAAGATCTCAACAGGGATTGTTGAAGTCACAGTAAAATCTGTGTGACCATCTCTAATTGCAGCAAACCTAGATGTACAAGCAGCAAAACTCGCCCAGCTGCAGAAGACAATTGTCTTGCCAGTCTGCCCTTGACAGCTCACTGTTACTTGAGGAAACAGAGCCAAGCTATCACTTCTAGCACTTCAGCAGGTGATTCACCAGCAGCTGAGTCATCCCCATCCAAGGCTAGCACATCCAAAACCCAGGGAGGGGTGGACGGCTGGGGAAAGGAAGCACAACAAACCTTCCTCCACTAATTTGTGCCATCTGGGAGCGACAGGCCATAGGCCTGCAGCTTTATTTGCAAAATATTGTTTACAATTTTTATTACAAAGTCCACAGGGAAAAAGATTTAATTTTATTTAACAGTTCATCATCGTTACACAAACTGTTGTTCTGGATTCAGCTTCAGAAAACAGGAAGCAATACTCATAAGCTTGGTTTGTCAGGCTTTTTTTGCAGACTTTTGTTGTTAAGACGACAAACAATTAGACAGGAAAACTGGAACTGAACCCACTATCATGCAACTGGAGTCTTTTGGTGTTAGAGGTCTCTCTGGTGAGCCACAGAGGATATGAGCTGTTGCAGAGCCTTGACTCATCACTTTGATTGGTGGTAACCCAAGCTTACATGGGAGGTCTCTTGGCCTAGATGCTCATAACTGAACAGAAGGGCAGCAATCACAAATGGTTATGCTGTGTGGTGCCCGTTGCTCACGTGTCCCAGTGCTTGCACAATCACTTTGCTTAAGCATGAAGTTACAGAAGACCAGTCATTAACCCCACAGAAGCTGTTCCCTTTAACCTGCTGGGTTAGCAACTTTGATCAGCTCATTGAAGGATCCAGCAAGTGCAAGAACTGGTGGAAGGTTGAATATGAGACCGTCCCTAGGCAAGGGGATGGGGTAGAGGGAGCAGGGTCTTCCCATTTGACATTGGTGAGCTGTTAGATAGCTTGGCCCTACAATTTAATTCATCTTACAATGTTTTGCTTATTGATCTCAGATACCACTTAAAAAAATAAAAATAAAAATAAAATCAGTAATAATTAGTTGCTTTTCATCTGCTGCAACCAACAACTAAACACCAAACTTTACAAGATAAAAGGTGCGCAGAGGATTATTCATTAACCCACAGTGCAGAAAAAGCAAATTCACAGACTGGGTAATGCTTTATAACACTTGGCTACAGTCAAAATAAGTCTTGAAAATCACTTTGATCTGTAGCTTCCAACAAGAAGCAGCATCCACTGCACTTCCACTCTGACCATGTAGACTGGGTTGAAAACAGAATTTCTGCCATCAAGGGTGGGGGTGAATTGAGTGGACACACTTGTCTTCTCAAAGGAAGCATAAACTTTGGCTTCACCTCAGGACAAGAAAATTGGACTACAACTAGGCTCTGGGTTCCCAAATCAGCTCAGTTTCTGTAAGGGAGCATAAGTGGAGGCAAAATATTCCCCCTTTTGGCCCCCACTTCCCCAGACACAAGGAAAAGACAGGAATTTAGCATGTGATGCAGACTCTTGAGAAACTTAAATGAAGGTGTAAAAACATGATGAGTGTGATATGAACACTTAAAGGTCAGGATCTGAGATGTATCAAGTGGTTGGGCATTTCCATACAATGAGCATAGCCCAAGACATAGCCAGATGGCCAGCACTCCTAGGGAAGAAACACTGCCTGAAATCACAGCTTTCTATTCTGAAAACCTCATCTGAACCTCATAATGTTTGGACCTGGGTCTATAGATATATAAAATGCCGTATTTTACATTGGCAATAACATCCCTCTTGTAGAGGATTTTTTTTAAGATAAAAACATAGCTCTGTTATTAAATACCAAAACAAGTCTGCAAATATTCTCAAATATTCTTTTTTTTCCATTCTGGTTCCCCTTGCTTGAATTATCCTCACAAATGATACTTAGCTTAACATCCAAATAGTTTAAACAGGTGTAAAAGAAGGGGGGAAAAATACGCTTCTGGCTTTGAGAGCTAAAATGGGATTGCTTCACCAGACAGAAATCATGCACATGATCATACACATTCAGTTAACACTGACATGTAAATATCTACTTACATGTGTGGTGGTTTCCTCTCTGGTAGTGCTGTGGGTTTTTTTTGTTTGGTTGTTTGTTTTTTTCAGCGGAATGAGGCCTAGAATTCTGAACAACTAAGCCATTGGTATAGGCTTACCTGAGAAACAACCATCTCCATAACAGGGCTAGAGATGGCCTCTTCAGAGGTGCCCTTAGCTGCCATTCCTTGCATCACTTTTTTCAGCACAGATGGTAGAATGTGGTCTGTGTGAAGAATTTGGAGTTTTTCTGCTCTTGGTTAGTAAAATCGTAGCTGTCCTTGATAGCAGGGCAAAATACAGAGCTACTGCCAGATATTGTCTTTTTTTCGCTCAGGAATTAGCTTTTCGTGGTACCTGAGGAAGAAAAGTACCAGTTATATGAACTGGCTTCTTGGAAATAGAAAAAATTACATTGGTTTCCTACTCTTGTCTTTACTGAATCAAAATATGCTTTAACTCTGCTTGGCAGTCAGAGGTCATGGACACTTTCTTTCAATGTCTATAGGTGAAGATTATCTTCATCACACATTGTCCATGCTACACTCCCAGATAAGTTGTTAGGAGCAGAAAACACACCTGCTAATGAGCAGGATGTCTCACACTTGCCTTTCTCTCAAACAGCTTTGATTCTGTTTAGCAGAGATGGAACATTTCAAAAGGCTGCTATACTCATTTACAGCAACTTGCGACATTCTGAGGTTGATTTGGAAGAACAACGTCTAAACTCCCTGACACAAGCAACGCGTAACTTAGTATTTGATAGTTTGCTTCTCATTCGTCTCACAGAAGTAAACTTATTCCTACCAGTCACTCAAAGTTCAACACTGCAGCTCAGCCCTTACCGGCTGCTAACAGCCCCTCTCGGATCCGTCAGTGAATTTAATGAGCATTAACATGTATGTGAATTTCTGGCTTAGATCTTTCAGATAGATTGTGTGAATGTTTCTCAACAAATCAAGACTATTCTATGGACCAAATGACCAAAATGCCTTTGAGTTGTATTAGTGGATCATACTGTAAAAAGAAACAGAAGAAAAATTAAAAAACAGGGAGGTTATTAAAGGACAACTACTTGGTGGTGTTTCGTTTATTTTGAAGTGTCCACAGTTGTTAAGAAATCAGTTTTAGAAATTTCTTCTGTTGTCAGAGTTGCTAAACTTTAAAAATAATCAAATTGAATCAAAATATGCTTCTAATTTTAAAAGAACGAAATCAAAACTCTTAACAAAAACCAGGTGACTAGGAAGAAAAGCAATATTGTTTCAGCTTCAGAAACCAGGAAATAATGGCACAGTCTAAGGAATATGTATGTTAAGAAACGTAAAATTAACTTGGCAAACAGATACTAATATTTCAAAATAAAATCAATTTCTATTGTCTCACTTTGCTAACAAAACTTTTATTCCAGTGGTTGAAGTAGAGACATCTAATATTGGTTTCCCTGATTATTTCACACAACATCAAGACAGGCTTACTAAACCCTACCTAACAAAACAGAGTAGTCAGCATATGCTGGGTAAGGAAGGTAGAAGCGACAGGTTAACCTGGGATCATTGGCAGTGAAACAAAGGGCTTGTGGATGCCTTACTTTAAGAAAAGCCAAGATAAGGACCTGCCTTCATAATACAGCACGGAATTGTCATTCTGGCAGCCTAGTAAACTGTGTTTCACACTCGGAGTGCTATCTACCCAGAAACAGCATGACATATTGAACAATTGCTGTAATGTAAATAAGTGGAATATAAACAAAGACTTCTTCCTATATCTCAAAGAAATCTGATCTTTATGCAACTCTTCAGGGGTCTGAGGTGGGGAGAGGAAGGCTATAACCTTTTTTTTCCTTTGACTAACACTTTTTAAGGTCATTTGGATAAGTACTGTGGGAGTGAACGTTATCTGTGAGCTGCCTGACAGGCTGTCTGGGACAAAGTCCAAAGCACATGATCCATAGTGTCTCATCCAAGACCCACTGTGAAGATACAGCATAACCCAAATACCACACACAACTTCCACTACAGAAAGCAATACAGGGAGGCAATTTCCAGAAAAAAAAAATTCCTTTCTGATGGTAAAATCATCTCTCTTTGGAAAAGTCACACTTAATTATAAAAAGTGCCCAACTTTCATGTTTCTCAGTCTTCGGGGATACAGAGAGATGACTTGCTGTCCAGAAATGCTGAAATCTGTATTGAATATTGGCTTTTGAAAGAAGAACTCTATCTATGCCAAAGCATTCACTACCCACAAAAAAGGATTTATGCATGTGAATTTAACACAGTGAATGACCCCCTCATCAGAAGTCCCAGAAATTACTGAGAGAGTGAAAGCAGAGTCCTAGGATGCTTTCTGGTGTGGTGATAATTTCCTACTCCAGTCCACCGTGCGTTTTTCTTCCCTGGTGAAATGGAAAGGCGTGAACCAGGCACACAAAATATCTCTTTGTTCTTCTTTGACAAAAGTCACCTTTCTCTGGCTTTTGTTTCAAAGTATGGTTGTGGTTTTTTTTTTTTTTAGCTTCAGGGATGGACTGCGTAGCACAGCATCGATCCCTACATTAAAAACCCAGGGGAAGAGCAGCTCTGCAGCCAGCGTTGCTGCTGCATTCCTGGTGGGGCTGTCCTCTCTCAGCATGACACCTCCCGATGCCACTGGCTCCACTCCTTCCCCTCCAGCACATCTCATGAACCAGATAGCCTAGTAATAAGCATCACATTATACTGCGCTAATAAAAATAAATTTCTTGGCAAAGTACTTGATTTGGCTCCATCCAGTTTGATGAAAAGTGGTTTATTAAATTAAGTCGATTTGCTTACCTAAAATTTGCTGAATATGTTCTTGCAACACCACATGTCGAATGTCCTTTTAAAGGCTTGTGTAAGAACATCTGTGAACCTTCTGTGTCAGAAACATCTCAAAAATATTAATCCATTACTGAAGAGAAAATGTTATGTATCTTGGGTTGATGCAGAATCTAGCAATGTGAAAGACAAACTGGAAATAAATAACAATGAAAACCTTGCACATAAAATCATTCTCTACAAGTCAGCATCAATTCTAGACCTAGTAGAGGATGAAAACGGAAACATAAAGGAATCCATTAACACTTAGATTAGCAGTTTACTCAGATTTTAGAAACAGTGTCAGCTTCTTGCTGCTTTACAGAGGCCAACCAATAGCAATAATCAGCAACAAATGACCTCACTAGCACATTCAACAATGACCAGCCTGCATTTCCACACCAGTTCAAAATCTGTACCCATTTGGGTCAAACCACAAACGAGATTTCCTCAACACAAGGAGCAGCTGGCTGTTTGCAGATACCCAGCTTTACAGCAGCCAGCCGATCTCCTGCAGCTGCCAACCGGAGGAGAACAAGAGAGATACCGATGCTCCCTGCCAACTCCTGGCTGGCAATTTTTCTTACAACCAATGCATTTTGAGAACTCTTCTTGTCCCACAGCAACCCTAAAAGAGCTGAGGTGTTAAAGTATTTATTAACATAATTGATTCCCAGGGTTTTGAACATTAAAATTTAAAGGGCAGAAACCTGAAAACTGCTTTTAACACGCAGGTAGGTAAAACCTACCAGCGAGCCTTTTCAGTCTTTCTCTACCCCTCATGCACATGTTCTTGCAACATTTACTTGCTATGGGATCATATCCAGGACTCAAAAGACTTGCACGCTGTCAAGACGACTATTTAAACTGCCCAGCTGGAAACACTAGGAAATCGTGGCTCCTTCCAGGTTTCATCCGCTTTTAGCTGCCTGCCATCTCAACAATCACAGCTTTGAACACCTAAGCCCCCTTTCTAAGCCCAGAAAGCCTTGCCCGACCTGTAACAGCAGCTGTGGCTTCGGGATTTGCTGCTCGCTCAGACATCGTCCCTTCCAGCCCAGCAGCACAACCGTGGCTGCAGCTGCACAGTGAGGTGCCTGGAGGTCCAGCAAGGCTGAAAAGCTATGGTCCTCCTTTCTCCCCATTTCCCCTTTGCTATTTGGCATCTGTATACATTCCCCAGGCTAGAACACTGCAACAGCATTGATGGTGGGGATCACAAGCAGGCACCAGCTGGAGGGCAGGTACAAGAGACTTGACTGCTGAAGGGAATCACTGAAAGAATGACTATCAAGTAACACCCTGCAGAAAAAAAAATTCCTTCTGCTCACCCACACACTAGCAGACTGTGCAGTCCTTCCCCAGAGCTGATGGAGTGTTTACTCCCTAAGTCCCAGCCGTACCAAGGCAGGGACAGACACCCAGCCCATCAGCACTGCCGGCACCAAAGAGCCAAGCACAACATGAAGCACCGGGGACTTCTGACAAAGTGTTTGGCACCCACCGGCTCTAGATGTCTGAGCAGACACAACCAGCAGGTGAACGGGTCCTTAGGGATCTACATTTTAAATCTGAGAGTCCAAGTGGCTCTTCCATCCTGTACAGGACCAGTCCAGGTTCTTAAACTGTCATCCTTATTTGAGGAACAGCTTTTGTCTACCTGTCAAGTAGAAGAATACTTAAACTCAGCATTTTCCTAGACCATCCGTAAAATCTCTTCAAATCCATCCACCATTAGCAAACCTAGAGCCAAAGTACTGGAGACCAGTATTGCAGGATACAGCAAATTCACAGCACACACCCTACTTCAGGATCTCTCTCTATCTTCATTCCATCCTTTTGTTACTTACACATTGAAGCAAGCACTGTCTTGCTAGCATATTCCAGTGCAGCAACTTCATTCAACTCTACTGTTTAACAAACATCAAATACCACAAAACTCCTGTCACCCTACTTTTCACATTTCATATGCAGCCACATTCACTGATCTCTTCAACAGCTGCATGCAGCTCTAGAGCCAAGCACTGCTCAGGGGTCCACATTGCAAGGCAAGAAAGATTTGAGACTCACACGTGGCACAGTAAAAAAAAATATTACTAGCGGGCTATTTCTGTGAAAGCATTGCAGAATCTTATTTGACAAAACAATTGCAATCTTACCAATGAAAAATGTTTAGATTCTTTACAGGCTTATGAGCATTCTCAAGCTTGAGCTGATGTCCCCTATTTCTACTATTAGTCTAACTTTCTTACAGCTGTGAATTGCTTCCAGTATATTCAGTGTGTACCTCTTTTCTATCTTGAGCATAATTTCAATAATTGAATTGACACAAATTCAATTTTGTTGTATACATATACAACAAAAATCTGACCCCTGAGCCATACAGCTACCAAACTCTATAGTTTGCAGCTATTTTTAACATTGTCTAGCATTCATATTCAATTGCTTTTACTGAAAAAACAGTTCAACAAATCTTTTATTTTCATCCCTTCCAGTAACAGTAAATTTAAGAAGGTTACTTTTTAAAACTTGTTTTGTTGATTTGCTACTTCCTACTTTAATGATACACTACACACATGAAACAGTGTTTTGCAAAGACTGGGTGTGATTTATTCTTACTTTTTACAGGGAATGGACAACATTAATAATCCCGGGCACAAAGGACAGGTTTTGTGCCAGGAAACAGCCACGTAAGTGTTAATAAACAAAACAAACGTGGCATAGTTAAGGTCCTGAAGTACAGGAATTTAACAGCACCATTCCAAAAGCAAAGGCTGAATTTAAAAACCTTTAAAAAAAAAAATACAAAGTATATTGGAGAAGGTGTGAATTTAAAATACTGAGCAGTGAGAGCTAAACATAAGGAGCAGTCAAAGATGCATGCATTTGTGTTCCACTGAGTATGTCAGATACAAGACGACCTCCTTCCTGGAAGAGAACAAAATAGGTAGTACGCAGAAAAAGCTAAGCCAGAAAGTAGTATTTGTGGTAATGTTTACCATAAAAGGGTAAAAATGTTTTCCAGGTAAAACAAGAGTTTGGCATTAACAGAAAACGTTTGTTACATAGCAGCTTCCAAAGGTGCCTCATAGCTTGTACCCACGGATGTGACCCAGAAAGAACAGGCAATACAAAGAGGAGGCAAGACATTTTTGAAACTGTTTGAAAATAAAAACAATGTTAAAGAAAACAGCAGGGATTGAGCAATTTTTCATTTCAAGTCTGTGTTCTGCCAAACTCACTGAAATATCAGGAAGTGTTTGCAGTGCATAGCTGTTTGTCAAAGTAAAATAGGTAGAGAGGTAGCCCAATGGTAGCCGGACTTTTAAGAGAGAGTAATGATTGGAAGATTAGTACAACGCAAAACAAAACCAGTCTGCCAACTATTCATGTTTTGAGGTTAAAAAAACCCCAAACAATCACCAACAACAGCAGGTTGTTGAATAGCTCCAGATACATTTAAATAGATTAGGGTTCAAGCTCCAGACAGAATCTGCTCAAATTCAATGCTGGAAAAAAAAAAAAAAAGAAAAAAAACCCAAAAAACCAAAAAAAAACATGCAGCCCCTGAAATAGGGAAACTATACACCGAAGGATTACTCATTCACAAAAGACCTAGAAGTTAACACAAATATCAGTTTACTTAGCAAAAGGTGAAAAAGCCTAGACATAGAAAGCAATCCCTCAAAATTAATTTTAAAAGAACATTCTTAGAAAAAGACAGATGTATGCCTTGCTTCATTAACATGAAGATTTTATTAGCTTTAAAGAAACACTACCAAAGGAAGCCTCTATCCTACTGATCAAAGAGCCATGCCACCCAACTTGTCTGATTTTGTTACATATTATGTAATAAATTAAGGAATTACTCCCACAGACAGCATCAGGAGAAAGCGTTTCTTATTAAATGGCCCTCAAGTCTCTCCTCAGAAAGTATTTTCTAGGAAAGGAACTGCTAATAATAATTAGGCCATCTGCCACATTACTTCACTATCAGAAAGACATGAAAATCTGTTGTAGTTTTCAGCCTAAGCAACTTCAGTATTATTTTTACTGCTTCTCCAGCGCCACAGCTGTGTACAGCATTCTACCAACTAATAAAAACCAGCAGGTTTTTGCTCAGGGATCTGACAGCCGGAATTAAACATGATGCACCACCATACAACAAATGGGACAGGAAAGCTTTTTTGGGAAAGGGCTACCAGAACTTTAAAAAAAATATGTAAGGGAGACACTTTCACTAGCTACCTAATTCGCATTTTATGTAGATACCTATGTAGTCTTAGGGTTTCCTGCTAGAGCAGCTTTTTTGTTATAATCACAGGGAATTAGCTACAGAAGTGCATTTTTGGGTTGAAGGGGAAGATAGTGTTGCAAAAAACAGTGACTTAGGAAAAAAAATAATCAGTTGTATAATGCATGTATGAGCAGGGAAGACATTCCAGCCAGAGCTAATGGAAATTACCTTGTGAAAGACAGGCAAAAGGCCTAGGGAGGATGAAGTTGTAGAATGAAACCTCCAAGATGAACTCTGAACCTTAGGCATGGATGATGATCACAAAGTTACAAGACAGTGTGGGAAGCAGTGTAATGGATAAAAGCAAGCAGGTAATATAGAAATCAGCATTGTATCAGAGGAAAAAAAAAGAAAAAACCCAAAAAAATCATGTAATGGGAGAATGGTATCCACAGGTCAGAACACAGCATCAGTATGAGGAAGACAAGAGGCTAAGCTTATCAAACAGGACACCAAAGGGAGAGACAGGCAAGTTGCAAAGGAATTCCAAGTTGCTGCATTCACTTTAGCAGCTCAATTGTCAAAAGGGAAGTAATCATGTGATTTGAAGATTGTTACATTGAAGACCTTAAAACTGAAAATCCTTAGAAAAGGATTTTGAGAGAAGAGGCATCAAGACAGAAATAAAAAGGACAGAAATTACTTATTCGAAGTCTGATCTGTCTTAAGTTACTGCATACATACCTTATGTATAGTAAGCTTCTGAATAACCCACTGCATTTAGTCAGTATAAAGGCAGTACTTCCCTTATGCATTTTTTCTATCAAATAGGCTGCAACAACAACAAAAAATCTGTAGTATGCTTGTTCTACTTTTTACTACTTTACAGAACTATTTCATAGAATCATAGAATGCTTTGGGTTGGAAGGGACCTTTAGAGGTCATCTAGCCCAACCCCCCTGCAGTGAGCAGGGACATCTTCAACCAGACCAGGTTGCTCAGAGCCCCATCCAACCTGGCCTTGAATGTTTCCAGGGATGGGGCCTCCACTGCCTCTCTGGGCAACCTGTTCCAGTGTTTCACCACCCTAATGGCAAAAAATTTCTTCCCTGTATCTAGCCTAAATCTTCCCTCCCTTAGTTTAAAGGCATTACTCCTTGTCCTGTCACAACAAGCCCTGATGAAAAGATTGTCCCCATCTTTCCTATAGGTCCCTTTCAGGTACCGAAGGGCCACAATAAGGTCTCCCCGCAGTCTTCTCTTCTCCAGGCTGAACAGCCCCAGCTCTCTCAGGTCTTTCCTCACAGGAGAGGTGCTCCAGCCCTTAGATCATCTTTGTGGCCTCTCCTCTGGACCCGCTCCAACAGGTCCATGTCTTTCCTGTGCTGAGGGTTCCAGAGCTGGATGCAGGACTCCATGTGGGGTCTCACCAGAGCAGAGTAGAGGGGTAGAATCACCTCCCTCTACCTGCTGGCCATGCTTCTCTTGATACAGCCCAGGATATGGCTGGCTTTCTGGGCTGCAAGTGCACATTGCCAGCTCATGTTCAGCTTTTCATCCACCAGTATCCCCAAGTCCTTCTTGGCAGGGCTGCTCTCAATCCCTTCAACCCCCAGCCTGTATCGATAGCAGGGGTTGCCCCAACCCAGATGCAGGACCTTGCACTTGGCCTTGTTGAACCTCATGAGGTTCACACACCGACCCACTTCTCCAGCTCGTCCAGGTCCGTCTCGATGACATCCTGTCCTTCTGGTGTCAACTGCACCACTCAGCTTGGTGTCATCTGCAAACTTGCTCAAGGCGCACTCAATCTCGCCAAGTCATTGATGAAAATGTTAAACAGCACCAGCCCCAGCAGAGACCCCTGAGGGACACCACTTGTCACCAGTGTCCATCCGGACACTGAGCTGTTGACCACTACCCTCTGGATGCAACCTTCTAACCAGTTCCTTAGCCACCGAACACTCCACCCCTCAAATCCATACTTTTCCAATTTACATAGAAGGATGTTGTGAGGGACTGTGTCGAAGGCTTGACAGAAGTCCAGACAGATCACATCCATAGCTCTTCCCTTGCCCACTGATCTAGCTGCACCATCACAGAAAGCCACTGGGTTGGTCAGCAGGTCATCTCCTCCAGTTCGCTCAAATTCTTGCAAGGGAATAAAAGCCTGCAATAGTGTACTATTTTTCCAATTTTTTTCACACTACAATTACTTTTTTCATAGCTATTTTGGAAGAGTGACTTTAAAGATGCAGATACTTTTAGCATGAGTTAAGGGCTGCCTCCAAATGCATTAGACCAGAGTAACACTGCACACTCTAAATTATTCACCCTATCTGTTCTGCAGAAGTTTTAGGGAAGTCTCCCCTATATGCATGCCATCGGTCACACGAGTGCAAAAGTCTTATTAGTAGAAGACCACGAAAAAGACTCAGAGCTGCAGCACATGCAACTCCCTGCCTGCCTTTCACAGCTTCAGCTACTCAACTCAAAAGTTTTCAGGACTCTAGAGCTACATGACTTTCTAACACCTTCAAGAGCATAGACTCATCCGAACTGTGGCAGCAGAAAGCTTCCAAAGCCAAACACATAAAGGCTTTGCACTGTAGGAAAACAGGAACAGTAAGATGGTAAAAATGCACAGATGGGAGTCTGGACATTCAGCAGCGCCTGGCAGAGAGCCTGTAGCTGCTGCTCAATGTGATCAAATAACCACAGTGAAAAATATCAAGTACCAGCTTCTCAGGCTGCTCCTATTTTCCAGCAGTGATTTAAACTCTTGTCCTCCTCTTCTGCTTATAGTATAGGGACAGCACCAATCTTCCCTTTCTCCTGCAAGAATTCTGCTATCTGTGGGAAGAGTCTAAAAAAAGCTCGAAAAAGCCAGTAGTAGGTGAAGTGATTCTGTTTTCATACAGTCTGTTGTGCAACAGCACCATCCAGCTGTCAAAAAAAATATGAAACATTAATGCCACTAACCAGATCTGGTCCTTGTACCACAAGCAAAAACAACATCTACTAAACAAAACAAAACCCACAGGTCTGCTTCTGAGTTAATTATACTGGTCCACTGTGTTATGTTTTCTAGGTTAGTACACAAGAGTGTGCTTTCACAACACTAAGAATTCAACTCAGTTTATTTCTGCCCAGTAAGACTGGCAGCCTATAGCTCACCTCGGTGTGGCAGTGAAGCATGGAATGTAAGCTCCCACATATAAGGCAGAGACCATTATCTTTGGCTCACAACCGAAGACAGTTAATCACACTACAACAATTAATGGAAAAAGCACAACCATTTCATACATAAGTGCCTATGTTTTAGCTATGGTAACTTACCACTCTCGAGCTTCAGTAGAGAAAGCAAGAACAGCAGCCTCCAGTGATGGGGAAAAAATGATGAACACTCAGACCTAACTAATGGATTACTCTTGAAAGGCATTATGACATGAGGAAGAAAACTTCATGCTTTCCAAGATTTTTCGTAAACTTGCGCTCTTTAACAGTAACTAAGGCACACAAAATGGAAATAAATAAGTAGCATTCCCTACAACAGACAACTGATTACCTGAATTAAATCCACAAGGTCACTGCTTAAATTGCCCTCAGTTCTTCACTAAACTCAGTTCTGTCCTAACACTCCCAGGAAGCTTACCATGTGTGTCCACTGATCATCAGGAAGTCTAATATTAGAGTACTGTTCTTGCATTACATGCGTAATGCCTGCCCTGTGATCCTACATTCTTGCATTGTTTTATACTTGAAAGGAGGGAATGCATCTCCTTTTCTGACCTTCTGAAGTCCAGTACTAGTTCTTCATAAACACTTCACAAAGCAGTACAGGGTACCTATTAAAGTCTAAAGATAAGTCAATCATCCTTTAAAAGAAAACAAAACAGTGGCAACCTTGCAAGTAAATATCAGCAGGAAAAAACTGAACACAACAATCAACCTCAGAGAAAGAGCATGTCTACTTTCAAAGAAAACTCAAAAGGAAAACCTAGGATGAGACGACTTTGAGGAACTTGAGCTTATGCAAGGAAGAATCAGCATAATGACATCAAAAGGAGATGCTGTTTTTCTTGCATAGAACTAAAACATACGGTAGATTTTAATGTAAGCCCAGAACACAACAGCACAGCAACAGGAAAACAACAAGCACTAGAATAGTAGCCAAAGCCACAGGAGTAAAGAACATGCCCAAAGATACAGCAGAGGTGCCAAATGACAAACCTGTACCAAGTGGGAGACAAGGTGCCCTTAGATGAGCAAGGCAGCAAAACCAGAAGAGTCAAGAGAGATACAGCCCTCAGGAAAAGGGGACAATCAGCTCCCCAAAAACTGCAGCTGAACAAGATGATCAAATAGAGGCACAGCCAGTGAGGAAGTAGTATGGCTAAGCCTGACTAAAACATGCAAGGAGTTCTCCTCTCACTAAGACATGGAGAACAGAGAACACAAGACCTTCAAGAGGAGCTGTATTAGAAAGTCATTGCAGGACTACATCACTGAATCAGAGACAGAAAAAAGCTACTAGAAAAAAAATAGTGTTGGAATGAACAGACAAAATGCTTGAACCAGTAAAAAAAGAATTGGTGTCAAGCGGGGAAAAAAAACAAATGAAAGACTGGTATGTAGGAAGGTACCAGAGGAAGGAGGTGCTGGGCAAGAAAGAGCCTTCTAATCTGCAATGAAAACTTCTTCTGTTTCACACAAAAAAAACCAAAAAAACATCAGCAAAGTTTGAATTTTAAGTGCAGAGAAAATAATTTAAAACAAAGAATCTGATCTTGATTGAAGAAAGTCAATTACCCTTGGTAGGGACTGACTAGAGAACTTGTGACATGGCTTGGAGGCTGCACAGCTGTGCTCAGAGAACTGCATACTCAAAAGGCATAGAGTTACACACTCATTCCAACAACAGAAAGGGTATGATCAATCCATTTCAAAACTTGGAAGTATAAGAACAGACAGAAAGACCAGGAGGAAAAGCTGATCTCCATTAGCTGCTAGTCAGGTCAAATAACAAGTGAGAAAGTGGAAACAGCACAAAAATCCCACTAAGCATAGAAACAGGTCTCCAGTGGAAATAAAGAAGACAAGCCAGACAGAAGAAGAAACAGGAAGCCATGAAGTCTTTCCAAACAGTCTAAATAGAGAGACAACACTTTTACACCATCCTCCATGAGGTCAGCCAGAGTTCTGCCAACTTGATCACAGTAAGTGCTAAAGGATTTCACATGGAACTTGAGCTCATGACAGCAGTTTTTCTGTTTTACCACAGGGTGCAAGCTTTTAAGCCAGGACACCAGAAGGTACTAGAGGCACGCAGACAGCGTTTCCACTAGATAGCAACCCATTTACACTTACTAGTTGTTCACTTTAAGGAATCAATCTTACTTAAGATTAGAGTACCTGTTCAAACTGAGCTTTGCAGTCTTGTATGAGTAAGCATTTCCAAACCCTGTGCTTCAGCTGTCCAGAGAGTCTTAGATAGCTGTACTATAGTTAAACCTGCCGTGTCACTCAGAGTATATGTTTACATGTCTACAAGTCCTCCCCACCTCCCTGCTAGCAAAGTATCTATTTACTATCCACAGAAGGTACTATTCAGTTCAGACCTGAGCAGCTCAGTTCTATCTTCATCAACCTCTCTAACCTTGTAACAAGCAAAGCTTGTGGATCTGATTTATTGCAAGCTTCTGCTGTCACTGATGAGTGCAGTGGCAGACCTAATGACAAGCTTGTTGCATTTGGGATTTTAGTTCATAAAGAATCTTATTTAAACGAGCGACACAATACAACTCACATGAAAACAGTGATAGGATCACACATGATAAATCCAGAATATTAGGCAGAATAGCTGGATACAAGAAACATATTGCACACACCAGACTCTCAACCTGCTCCATTCTTAGAACTACACTGGCAGCACTCACCAGGTCCCTCTCTGCAAACACGCTATCTGTGAGTCCCATTAATTTTACATTTAGCATTTCATAGCAAATTAGTTTCTACTTCCAAAGCGTTTAGATGCAAGTTGTGCTGATACCTGTGTCTTCCAGTGAGAGACCAAGTTCAAGACATGGAGTACAAATAAAATCAAGACATACTATCCTAGAAAGTTCATGCATTTCAAAATTTAAGAGCTTAGTTTAATCCAATATACAGCAACTGTGAAGTCCCGTTCATAGAAGGGTAACTTGCTGCTGATAAGTCTTCATATGTACAGTGAAACAACCAATCAATGCAAGTTTCTAGTCAGTAGGGCTTCCCCATTGATTCCAACATTTTCCTTCTTTCTTCTGCTGAGGGCATCTCTGGTTTCACACCATTTCTTCTCCTTTGCATCATAATGTCATGCTGAAAATAGAAGAAGGTGACCATGAGCACACAGATTTCTCAGAAGCCTCTGCCTCTGAGCTCTGAATAAGATTCTTTAGTAGAAGCACTCTTGGTATATCAAGAGCCAAATACTCTAAATCTGATGAGCTGATAACTAAGTGCACTAGTATTTAATTGAAGATATCCAATCATTTACCTTGCTGCTTCAGAAAACAGTGAAGTTACAGTATTCCCATTACACTACGTCAGACTAACGTGCAATTGTCTGTAAATATTTTTTGGTAGTTTGTGCAGGTATTTAAAGGCTAAGCTCAAAGACTCTTTACTACTACAGCATACGGAAAGAAAACAGCAGAGAACAGTTTAACCGCACATAGTTCCTCATGACACTTTTCTACCACAAGAGAGAAGGAACTAAGGACACCACCAAATAAGAATGAACTCTTCCTAAGCTTTCTCTTAGATTAAACATGATGCAAACCAATGGAAAACCAGAGGAACTCATCTTACCTCAGATTTGTTCATTATATCCCTTTAAAACAGAAATTATTACTAGAAATGCCCGACTTGGATTCAGAGGAAAACATACCAGGTACTGCAAGAACACTGACTCACAATCTAAGAGGGTTAATTTAGGGGAACCAAGTGAAGTATTTCGATGTGCATCTGCTTAAGTCTTCCAGCAACCCATACCAAGACTACCTAGGCCTGTAACCCACTGTAAAAACAGCTGCAGTCAGTGCTAGCCAAGTCTGAAGAGTTCAGCAAGCAGTGTGTTGGAAGTAATGTACTTCAATTAAAGCATATAGCGAAATTTAGAAAATCTACTGCACTTACCCAGAATTTTCTGCATCTTTTGTACTTCAAAAAATAAGCAGTACACATATCCCTGTTATAGTTGTTGTCATCCATACATTTCCTAGAGGCATCCGTTTCCTTTAATAGGGAAAACATACTTCAGAGCTGAGGGAAGATACTGCACTCAGTGTCTAAAAATTCTAACAACTCCCAGAATATTTATGAAGATAGGAGGCATCTTCTCAGATGAAAGAATACTATCAAAGAGAGCAAAGGAACATCTATCACAAAGGATAATCAGTAATTTCAAGCAATGACTTCATTTAGAGATAACATACATTAGTACTCTTTAAATCGTAAGGATAGAGTCCACAGAATAGTTCTTTACAAAGATGCTTGGTATAACCCACCAAAGACTTAAAAAAAAAAAATATATCAATCAAGCTTGTCTAACCAGGATTTCAGGCTCTGGTTTCAAGGACAGAAAACTGAAGATAGTGCTACCAGTTGTATTCCTCCTATTTATGAGGAATTACTGGTTGTTATTTCACACTTACTATAGTGGATGATTTTCAGCTTTTCCCATCTTCAGACTCTTTAAGAAAGTTTTTATGCAAAATCTCAATGCAAGAGTACCAACCACAAAAAAAAAATCCTCTAGAAAACACATTATTTAACACTGAAACATACAAACAGAAATCCTAGTTTGATAGTCTTACCGCTACACAGGGATTTATCTCATGGTCTCTAAGCTGTTGTGCATGCCTGGACATTCTAGATAGACACCTGTACCTTGGCTAGAAACAGAAGAGAAATGGGTTAAGTATCTACTTTTAATAGTAACTCAGGATTAAGCCTGAACTTCAGCATGTCATAAAGGCCTTCCAATAACACACACACTTTCATTGTCTTTTAAGAAAAAAAAAAAAAAAAAAAAC
>Ga0065711_1006687_pt1 | contig 22932 bp, 14 predicted proteins | sample Hoacrofraction12_FD_59098 | JGI IMG/M metagenome (GOLD analysis project Ga0065711, IMG submission 59098) | Hoatzin crop microbial communities from Cojedes, Venezuela - Epithelial fraction 12 v2 (version 2) | ecosystem: Host-associated > Birds > Digestive system > Esophagus > Crop | place... | reverse complement strand
TAACTAGATCAGGTTGCTCAGAGCCCTGTCCAACCTGGTCTTGAATGTTTCCAGGGATGGGGCCTCCACTGCCTCTCTGGGCAACCCGTTCCAGTGTTTCACAACCCTCATTGTAAAGAATTTCTTCCTTCCCAACCTTTTCGCTGCACTGATGCCACCAGAGAGCTCCAGCCTAGCCGTGATGCTTTTCTTGTCCTTCCGTGCAATTGTCTTCTGGCTGAATGTTTCTGGAGCTGCTGGCAGAACCTGTGACCACTTCCTGAGTTCAGACCCTTCACGACTGCATTATTTGCTGAGCTTTTTCCAGCGCTTAGTGCTTTTGGGATTTGCTAGCACTGCTCTGCACTAGAGTGCGGTGCCCTCCCAAGTGAAACTTCACTTTGAAGAGAAAGAGTGAAAACTGAAGTCTGTGGAAGTTAACGTGAGTTTTTCATTAGCACCAACAGGACACGGATTTAATCCCAATACTCCCTTCACACGTATTTATATGGCATCTTCCATCACTGTAATACTGAAGCACCCAGGGGACTTGTGGTTTCAGACATCTACAAACACACCTGGACCTTCGTAACTGCTAAACAACTGCGCTACAAACAGCACCAAAGGCAGACAAAAGGCGCAGAGGGTTTCTGCTAGATGAGAGCATCAGGTCACCCTGTGAGACCTCTTGTGTATAACAGGGTATAGGGTCTCACAGAGCCACCCCAGCGCTGCACCCAGTAAACAGGGTTTGATCACCCGTCTCGGTGCAAGAGTCAGGATTCCCATGCTTCTCAGCCCTCCATCCTCCTACTCTCCGGTGTAAGAGTTCATTACCAACACCCCACAGCTGGACTCAGAGGAGTAAGCATGACAGCACGATTGTGAGGGGGAGTGGTGACATTTCCAAGTGTGTATTGCATCCATGCCGGCGAGCATGGGCGAGAAGGGAAAAGCTAAATTAGGTACATGGGATGGGGGAGGAAAGCTGCATCAGAGGAGCAGGGCCTTACAGCACAGAGAAATGATTTGCCCAGGAAAAGAGCACAGGCTCCACTTGTAGAGTTTTCTGAGAGGAAATTAGACAAGACGTATAGACAAATACATCTGAAGGGCTCCTGCCTGATTGCAAAGCAGCTAGAGTAGATGGCCCCTTTTTGTTCTGCGGTTGTTTTAAGAGTTTTACTGCTACTGTAGTTAAGCAGGTGAACATCTGTTGTCCACCTGACCCACCATAAAACCACAACTGTCAGGAACTGGACACACTGCGCTGTGATCGAGGGGCAAAGTTCACTTGCTGTGAAGCCTGAAGGCTTTCATTCGCATCTCTCCATCCTGTTAACCAGCAGCTGAGCACGTGTTAAGAGCAGGCTCACCCAAACCAAGCAGCATGTGAGTGTCTGCCAAAACGACTGGCATCAATTCTCTGACATAGACGGGATGAATTAAACATTCTGTTATTATTAAGTAACTGGATTGACTTCTCAATATATGACACAGCTTTTGGTGGGTTCGTATGTAGTCCCAGCGACTGTCGCTGATCTGCTGAGTAACTGTGGGCAAGGCACGTTGCTTCATTGCCCTTCAGCTTTTTCACCCCTTAAATGGCAATAACAAAGTTCCTCTTTGTTTGTGAAGAGCTCTGGGCACCACAGGGAAAAAGCAATCCATTATTATAACTAAAGAACACTAATGCGGAGTAGCACTGTGTGTCTTGGCTCTCCTCTAGTTAATGATTAGACATCAGTTGGGAGCTTCTCTCCAGGATACAGGACATCTCTTTAAGGTGCAAGCAATTAAGAAACAGGTGCTGGTTTTGGTTACGATGGTGTGAGCCAGAGGACCCTTCAAGGCTGACTTCCCTTTAACTGGAAGCAGTAATGGCTGTAGGTGGTTCTAAAAGGGGTTGCGTGATACTATTTAGTGACAGAATATGACAAATCATGGCTCTACTATAGTGTTATTAGCATGTAATATTCATGTTTCAGTGGTGCCAAGGAGTCTTGACCCAGGTAGGGCTTGGGGAGGCCAGGGAGGTCTGTCACTGCTTCACAAAAGCTAGTGGCAGCTTCCGAGCTGTAACAACTTAGCTCTGACTGCTGGATCGCTGAGGGCTGAAGCACACAATGGAAAATCAAACTCCCTCACTGCTTCCAATTAGCAAGGAGCTTCAGTCGATTTCCTGAAAACAGTTGCATTTAGTGAAAAGCATAAACTATGCATGTGAAGCTATCTCGGCTCTGGTAGGATGCAGTCTAGCAGGGACTCCTCCTCCCACTCGCCAGGGCTTGCTGGTGGGCACTGGCTGCCCAGTATCCAGCAGACCTGGGTGAGGTTTTCTGGCTGACAGCTCTCTGCCCTCCCGAGCTCCCGCTTCCCGGGGCCGGCTCCCGGCTGAGCCCGTGCAGAGCATTCCCTTTTCCCGTGTGGTTTTCAGGCAGATGCCAAAAGCTGAGGCAAAAGCTCATAACATGCCAATTACCCTGGCCTCAAAACCACAAGTGATTGTACACAGCTGTTGGCAAATGAAACCTTGTTCCAAACATTTAATACCTAATTGAATAAACTTGCGGAGCGCTGCTCTGGGTCTGCCTGTTCCCCTGCCCTCGTGTCATCTCTCCAGCCCACCTGCAGACCCTGTGTGTTCCAGCTAGAGGGGAGGGAGGCTTGCCTTATGGCTTTCCATCATTCATTAGAAAAAAAAAAGAGAAAAAAGTCTGCCACACGGCGTAAGTTTCAGATCTACCAATTTTCTGTCGGAGTGCAAAGAGGGTTAATTATGAAGCGCATTTCCTCTGTTTTCTCTGCACCAGAATTCTGCTAATGGACAAACAAACCTATTCATAGTGGCTTTTGGTTCAAGAAAGTAAAGATGCAACAAGCGCTTCATTTAGATGTGGTGAATGGCAATTATGTTTGATGGGAAAAGTGAGCAATTTTTCCTTTCTTTGTCAAATGCCCTGGATAAATTGTTTTTATGACCTTATCTAGAACACAAAAGGTCTAGTCACCACTTAAAATTATAAGGCAATTCAAGAAATACACTCCTAGATCAGAAGAAGAGACAAAAAGTGACTTTGCCAACAACAACTTACATCACAGAGAAGGTCAAAAAAGGTTAGTATTTTCCTTTTTAGAATAACAATATCCTAAATTAAATGTACCATGTTTAATTTATAAAAATCCAGAGATTATATGGTTTACTTCTGAAGAAACAGTACTGGTCTGAAACATGTGTAATGTTTCAAAGGTTATGAGAAACAGATGCCACTAGCCCATCCTTGTGAGTGACATCTGAAGTTCTATGTAATTTTCTCCAAATTGCCTTTTAACATGTGATTGCATCAAACCCAACTAGCTGAGCTGCGCTGTGCGATATGCAAATGGGAAGCCTACTGCCGCAATCAGCATCTCCCAGGGAGGGGAATATTTCTGATCCAGTAAATCATTTTGACCCATCAGTAATGAACCGTGCTACAAGGAGACGTTGCTCTCTTCTTCAAAATCAGCGCGAAGTGAAGAGCTGCTAGTCTTTTTTCTCTGCTTTAGGTTGCTAGAGTTACTAAAATATTTTTAAAGGATTTTCTGGCTTAGGGGAGAAAAAAGGGTTGAGTTAAGTCTCCCCAGAGGATTGTATTTTTTCAGTGCTAGCCTGGCCTCTCTGGTCCAGAGAGTCAGCATTCTGAAAGAAAGCAGTTCAGATTATAATCCAAATAATAGATCCCAAGAGAAGCTTCCAATCTTTAGTGAAGGCATCAAGAGAAAAAAAAAACCCGTACTGCGTTTTATCGCCATCTAAACTCACTTCTGCTTCTCCAGTGAAATTGTTGCCCAGCAGACAGCTCTGTTAACACTCTATATAACTCTGCATTGGAATGACATTAAAGACTTTGAGCTCAGCGTAAAAATGTACAATTCAAATAGTGATGCTGATTCGTGGTTTAATTGAAAAGAATTCATTATCTACAAAAGAAAGGAGAAGTGCAATTCTCTTCCTTCAGTTCCTTCGCATACAGGATGCTGCAATGTCCGAGGGCTTGCCTGGATGTAGCAAGGGGCAGGACTCCATCCTGGTGGGCTTCTGCTCTAACTCTAATGCAATGTGAGGAATTCATCCAGAGAGCCGCTCCGCGAGGCCCACGGAGGCTCGATGTGCAGCGTAAGTCCCCGAGCCCTCCAAATCGCTCAGTAAACTGTAACTCATTTGTTCCCCCATCTTCCCCTTGCGTGGGTGCCTGGGACACAGCGGAGCGGGGTTCTCTGGGTCACGCAGCCCCGTCACAGCTCCTAAGCTCGGGGTGCACGGCACCTTGAAGGGGGCTATTGTCAGTGCAGGCGAGTGATCGGGGCTGCACAAAGCCCTTTGCATGGTCAGCTCGGGATGGAGACCAGCCAAGAGCCACGAATGCCCTCTGCTTGCCACCCCTAGGGAAGCTGGAGCTGCCAGCTCTGGTGCACGGCAGACCCTGGGCACCCGCGGAGGCACCAAGGGAAGCCAAAGCTTCTCCTCACCAGCCCAGGGACTCATGGAGGTGGGAGGTGGGACTGGCTGCAGCTGGGTGCCTGCTAGGACACACGCAAGAGGAGCCTGGGTTTGTGTGCAGGCGAGGAGATGGACCTGAGTACAACAGCAATGGCTGAGATAAGGTCAGTTTGGGGATGAAGAGGAATTAATGCTTGAGCTTCTGTTCTGGGCAGGCATATAAACCCGTGGTTCTTAACACCCCAGTTACTCCACCGATTTTTAGCGAGACTGGTCACAGGTCAAAGACATGCACGTCTTTAGTGACTCAGCCTGAATTAAGGGTTTAGCCTGGTGCCATTGAAAAGGAACGAGGCAATGTGGAGCTATACTCTTCTGGTAACCACACAGGCAGGACGGAGAGGTTGTACCTTGGAAGAGAAACAAGAATGATCCAGGAACAGCTCTTCATCCTGTAACACTTTAGAGATCCCAGAGCGAGTAAAATGGGGGATGTGGGCAAAAGCAGAGGGTGGGATGCAGAAGAAGGGAAGGAGAAGAAACAGAAAAGAGCACAACTGTGGCAGCAGGGAGCGAAAAGATGATGGGAAGTTTGAAAGGGAAAGCTGGAGAAACAGTCTGCAGTCCTTCCCATGGGGTTACAGTCAGTGATGTGGGCTTTTTATAAGCCTATGTTAGGATAACTCTTTTTTCCCTCATGTTTACTCCGCCTTTTTAAGATCTATGCCATGTTTGCATTTCCCCCCCCTCCTCTCCCTTTGCCATGCCTGTTCAAATCTAATTACCAGAGGTTCACTATATTCATTAGCTTCATTCCCTCAAAACCCTGGGCTGCATGTCATCTGGATGTCATTATGCATGGTGCATTTCATTTTCCCAGCTATTCCCCTACCTGCTTTTAATCAGCATGAGATTTTTCATTTAAATGTCATTAGACTTTTGAATAAATACGTAAAGAACATTACAAATAAATATAAAAGCTTCATGCAAGTCAGGCACAAGGAAAGCTATTCCTGAGACCACCCATTGCAGTGTCCTTCTCTGAGGAGGCTATACCAGATACGCTCAGAGGTGCTAACACAGCCTGCCCAGTTTTGTTAGAAGAGCACTTCGTTAGGCAGCAGATTTTTACTCCCCTCTTGAATGCTCCTCCGAGGTGGTATGCGAGGTACGTACGAAGCTCAACACTCGGCGATGCATTTGTGCCTTTCATTTCTCTGTGAGTTCGGTAACATTTCCACAAGTGATTTGCCTGGTGGCTTGCGAGATGGCTAGCTGGACACGCTCGCCGGATGGTGCCTGTCAGCTCGTGGCCTTCAGCGCCTTTCCGTGCAAGTGAGGATGTATTATGCATGGATAAGGGGTCTAATTAACAGAAATAATTGAGCTGTGCTCTTTGTAGCAAAGTTAAGCATTGTTATATGCCTAATTCTCTGTCCATGACTTGTTGGGCTCTGCCTGCCTTGGTGAGGTTAAGTATTAGCCAAGTTCTCCACGGAGTGAAGGTTTCACAGTAGGAGTCCAATGGACCAGAAGTACAAATAAAACACATATAACCTTTGGGATGGGTTCAAAAGAGGATTCAGCATCTTTGAGAGAGATTGCTCAGACACAGGTTTGACGAAGTCTCTGTGGTTGTGCTTACTGACCCTTTAAAGAGGCAGCTCACTGTTTCAGTCAAGTTTTGTTCTCATACAATTTTCTCCTTCACCTGTTTCTTGTAGTAGTTTGGTTTCCTCAGTGTCTGCAAAGCCTGGTATTATTTTTCTTAACCCTTTTCAACATTTTTTTTTTTGCTCTATCCATACTTTTGTCTTCTACAGTGTGCCTGATATCTTCAGTTGCTCCTCTGAACAATTATAGTACACAGTTCCTTTGCCATTAGACAGTCTGAGGCTAATATCTCTTAGCTTAATTTGGACTTGTGCTCTGATTCACGCTGAAGTTGACTTTACCTCTCTCTTTTCCCTGAGTAGGATATCCAGCCTTCCATGCACAAAGCCCTCAGGAGTAACCCCCCTGGATTTGGCTACTCCTTCTACGCATACTGCAGCAGAGCTGAGAGAATGCACGTGTTGGAATCGTCATCTAAGCAAGCTTGCCTGCTTATTGTATCGACACACACAGCACCATGCTTGGCGATTCCCTAGAAAGACGCTGCGTACCAGACAGTGCTCGTAGCTCTCTCCTTTCCCATGAGGCACTGAGGCTATGCCTATATTTAGATGTAGAGCTAAGTTTAGCGATCATCTGGGGCACTGGTCTGTAAATACGCGAAAGCCAACCTAACTAATAGGAGAAAAAAAAATCAAAGCAGTGCATTTTAAGCAACGCTTAAGGATTATTTTCAGAAAAAGAAATAAAGGGTACATCTCTGCTAATATGGGTTTAAACATCACTTCTGTGGCATTACACTCACTGGATCAAGGAACAGCAATGCACGATTTGATTTATGTATCCAATGACTTTGCTTTGAGTAGCAGTTTATTTCAGTGACTTCTTTTTCAATATTGGTTTTGTTTAGCTGCTCTAATTATTTAGCAAGCAGTCACGGGTAGCAAACTGATTTCTGAAAGATTGCAATCTGTTTGAGGACAGTTTATGATGTAAAACAAATGAAGCATAAACATGAAGAAGGAATGATGTGATTTTCTCACTTGGCCCGTTAGCTCTCATCCATGTGCCCTTTCACTCTCCAACCCCTTTGTGGGGCTGTGCCCTCCCAGAACCGTCTATTAATTTAGACAGGCCAAATTCAAGAAAGCTGTGGTCGTTATTGTCTTCAAACTTCTTGTTCTTTCCTCCCTTTGGATCATTTGATCTAGAACAGTTCCACTTTTTTTGATTTATTATCTAACTTTTCCATGTCATTAAGCAGTCTTCTCTGGAATAAAAGAACGATTTTTGTTTAGGATTGAGGAACGTCATACGCAGCAGATGTCTAGGTAATTAAAGTCCCCATGATCACACTATCCTGAGCTCCTGTATCAATGATTCAGGAAAGTTCCCTTCCTCCTTTTTTCAAGATCGATAACAGATGCCCTCTGCAGTAATCCTTTCATCTTTCATGTCATGATTCCTTACCCAAAGCATCTGTGTGCTGGCTTGCTGACAGTCAAACTTTGTCTCAGTTGCAGCTGTTTTTCGCAGGTAGGAAGCTTCATTAAGAAATGCATAGCCATTATCCACTGACTTTTACAGATGGACTGACTCCTCAGGAATGGGATGAGGGAAATCAGATCAATGGCACAACAATATTTATTCCAGGCTTGCAAATAGGCTAGTTATCTCTCAAAGTCTCTCTCTATTTTTTTTTTTTGGGGGGGGGTGGAGGGGATGTGGCACATAAGATGTGAGCAAAGTTTCTCTCTTTACTTGAGAAAATTCAATATCGAGTGTGCTCAAATGCTTGCTGAATCAGGAACGGGGCAGACAGTTTGCAAAATCTGTTACGAGGCTTGTAAGCAAAGAGAACAGACACCTTGAGTATCTGTATTTGCTGCTGCTTTGTGCAAACCAAACAAATCTGGTAGGAAGTAAAGGTTTATAAGTCTTCAGTCAATGAAATATACTCACTAGCCAGGCATTCAGCAACCTTACATCATCACAAGGTCCATGAGTTTAAATGTAAAATTGCTTCAGCTGAATGCTGCCTTCACTTCTGCTTGATTTGTGTCCAGTTCCTCCACATCTCACGATTTCCTCCTTGCAACTGATCTGTCATGGTACAACATCACTTAGGTCTGAATTCTGACTTTCTGACAGAAAATTCAGATTCCGATCCAAATCCAGACCCAAACTGTGGTAACTCATGTGTATCCTCAGTGCCTGACATCAAAGCAGAAAGATAATGATTGTCCTGACCCTGCCATGACCCATCACAGGAGCATGAGTGTCAACTGTCACTGGCCATCCAGGCCTGCTTTTAATCTTTATTACACTGTCAGAGACTGGGAACCAGCCCATGGAGTCTGCGAAAACCAGGTCCACACAATTTAGTGAAATATCTTTGATTTTACAACAAGTAGAGGACTGAGGACAAAATCCAGCCCACTGTTTTCAGAGGTTTAAGTGATACATGAGAAGGTGGTCTTCTTCAGGTTAAGCTCCCTACATCTGGGAGACCTGATCCCTCCACTACTCTCCAGTAAAGATGGGACTAAGGCCTGTGAGGAAAGAAGGAAGCCACAAAATGAAAGCGCCCTCCTCCACAGAAATTCGTGCGGCGATGTGGAAGCTGAAAGAGGTGGTTCTACCATGCCATGGGTTGGTATAGCCCACGAGCGGAAGTGGAGGGGAAGGAGTTACTGACTGCGAGTAGAGAATTATAGAGGTCTTTGCAACCCCGGGGAGTGACCATACGGGTCAGACCTGGAGGCAAGGAATTGGGACCCAGGTTCCTTGGACTGTCACCTCCAGCTGTATAAATTCAGGACGAATTAGCAAGGGGGCTTTTGTGGAGGAAAGGCAGCAAAACACTTGGCAAGGAAACCTGAAACTGAAGCCTCTTCCTTGTAATGAGAAACTATAATTCAAAGCAAGGTTTCCAAGGCACAGATAAGTGGGTGAGCTCATGAAGACTCGCTGCAGTAAAGAGGCAAATGAGAGCACAAAAGAATGCTTTTCCTTGCCTTAATGAAGCTAATGGCCCTTTACTCTCCATGGAGCGCTGGAGGATGCGACCATTAACTTCTTACTTGCAATTTGTATGGACCTTGCTGCTCTTGCCTTTTTTATGGTAGCAATCTCAGCGCAAGATCTAGGATGGCAGGAAAAGCAGCACGTCCTCGTGCTGGGAAATGATGAACTGCCTGGCCTGTCTGCCAAGCCACCAAAGCCGCGTGCCACGGTCAGGTAGCTTGGGCTTTTTGATGGAACACTGTGTGGTGTGAGCCCTCAGTCCCTTTCAGAAGTGCCGTTGCAGCCGAAGGCTGAGCAGCTTATCTGGGTGGTAGTGCGAGGAGCACCCCTTTTATTTGAACTGTTTCTTCTAGAGAAGCTGTAGCAGATGGCATGGGGGTAAAGGAAAACAAAATGTAGGGGAAAAAGGAGGCAGCACATCCTGTTCCAGATGAAGCCTTCCTGCAAGGAAGGAAAATGATAAAAGTAGCGTAAGTATATGACATTTCAGAGTGTGCAAAAACCATATGGCTCTGGCTAATATAACTGAGGTTTTGCAATGAGTGACAAGACATTACTACTAAGGTACCCTGTGTGTGTGTACGTACATATCTGCATGGGGTGGGAGACAGTGTCAAACAAAAGTCTAACTGTCTCCTCAAGGCACTGGCAGGTTTTCTTTCCTTTTCCGTGGTGGTAAATCTCAACACAAAGGCCACACTTCTGACTGATCCACTTTTAGCAGTCAGTAACAGCTGTGGGATAGCTTAATTGAGGGCTGGGGGTGGTGCAGCAAGAAGAGCTCCCTGTTGTTTTTGGAAGAAAGAAAAAGCTCTTCCAAGTTGTGGTGCGAGCAGGCTCTGTTCAGTCCAGACCCGACCGGGGAACTCCAACCCTTATTAAGCTCAGCCATAGGGGGGCTGCCTTGATGTCTCTTGTTAGTAGGGTTGTTGATGATGGTAATAGCTGGAAAATCAATTACTGCCAATAGAGCGTTAGGGAAACACAGAGAAACCGCTCCATGTGCAGTGCCAAAAGCAGCCCTGCGGCTCAAGACAGCGGTGCAGCAGGCATGAGCCCAGTGGTGAAACACAGGGGTGGGATGTGGGAGACCCAAGTCCTGGTTCCAGCTGTACCACAGGTTCCCAGTGGGAGCCTGTCTGCCAGCAGCCACGGATTTTCTTTTCTGTGACCCTGGGCAGATCACCCCTGCCCACCTGGCAAGGGTAATTCATCGAGGTCTGGAGGACACCCTGAGATGCTTAATTAAAAGGCAGAACTGAAGTTTGGGCCCAGACAATGGCTGACTTTTTCCAGCAGCCAAAGTGAAAATCAAAACACAGAGAAGATCCTGCTGATCCCAGAAAAATAGTTTTTTATTAGTGGATCAAAAAAAGTGAAAAAATAAATGTATGTTACTTGAACAAAATATATCATGTTGGGTCTCTGGCTATAAAAAAACAAGAAAACAAAAGGCACCCCATGCCCTCTTTTGGGCCAAGAGCGTGACCTTCTGACAGGGGGAGGACTTTCTCCTTGTGGTTTGTTCACAGATATCTGGAAGTGTGATAGAGATGGGAACAGAACGAAATTTTCCTGGGTCTTGGGTCTTGCTGTCAAAAGGCTTGCCTGACATCATCTCCTGATTTTCCTCCAGTGTTCTCTTGAAGTATCTTGCATATCTGCCTGTTTGAGCTAGAGCTATTTATAGCACAGCAGCAGGCAGGGAGGAGAATGTAGCTAAGGCTACAGATTGACTGGCATTTGTCACTAAACCAACGTGCTGTGGCTCTTGAGGGGGCAGCGTGGCCACACATAAAAAAATTTAGTTTTGTACAATATATCTTGATTCTTTCCTCCCTAAAACAGCCTCATCAATTTTAATGCTAAATGAATAAATAATAACAGGACACTTGAGGTGTTAATGGAGCATCAATTATTGCTGAGGTTTCTGTGGACGGGCATGTGACATCCACTTTAATACCGAATTACTCTCTTTATGACTAGCATAATTACAGAGAATATTAAATGAAACAAAAAGTGATGGGGCTCTTAGCAGTAATTGTTAGCAATTGTTCATACAGAACCTGATTTCCGATAGGGTATTTACGTAAACTGGCTAGGAAAAGCACACGAGGCATGTAAGGCACAATGAATCACTCCAGCTTACATCTCTAGCTTGAGAAACTGCTTCCTCATTGCCCACGGGAGAGTAATAAGCATGGCCATTTGGGTCTGTTTTAAACCTGAGACTGTGGCAAAACGTGTCAGAAAAACAGAGTGCAGCTTTCCGTTTCTGTTTGGAAAGTTGTTTTGTGTTTTTTTTCTCTTACCAGGAGTAACAGCAAACATGATTTTATCAATAAAAGCGAGGAGGGGAACTTAAATTCACCTGCCCATTCAGACGTCGCTGGGAAGTCAGGTTTACAGCCAGGGAGGGCTCTGGCTGAGCAGCTGATAAATTTTGGGTCTTTGTTTGTATTTGTGTGGAAGAAGCTGTAGGACAGTGAGGACAGAGACCTGCAAAGGGCCAAGTCCTGGTGCCTCAAGCACTTGGAAGATGTTGGGAATGATGAGCTTTTGTCTGAGGAAAGAGTCTGGCCCTGAATCATAGAATCATTAAGGTTGGAAAAGACCTCTAAGACCATGAAGTCCAACCATCGCCCCAACACCACCATGCCTGCTAAACCATGTTCCCAAGTGCCACATCCACATGTTTTTTGAACCCCTCCAGGGATGGGGACTCCACCACTGCCCTGGGCAGCCTGGTCGAATGCCTGACCACTCTTTCAGTGAAGAAATTTTTCCCAATATCCAATCTAAACCTCCCCTGATGCAACCTGAGGTCATTTCCTCTCATCCTATTGCTAGTGACTTGGGAGAAGAGACCAACACCCGCCTCACTACAACCTCCAGCATTCACCAGAACTAATGGAAGGAGTATTCCTCTATTTACCTTTGAAGCTGGAAAGGGATTTAGTCCCACGGAAAACACACCTTGGTGCTCACCCCTGGGTGTCGGGCTCCCCCGTGCCCCCTCCCCACCTAAGGTGGGCTGGCAACCCTCAGGGCAAGGGGTTCCCATGTCGGTAAAGCCTGTAACTGCAGAAACACCCAAAGTAGGGTTGCAGCTCTGAGGTTTTGAATTGGGTGCAGGTGGGAGGCTGGGGGGAGAGGGGGGCTCCAGAAGCCATGCTGAGGTCCTGGGGGGTTTTCCAGGGTGTGCCCTATTGTACAGCCCCTCAGTGCCACAGTGGGTTTAATTATCTGAGGCAGAGAATTGACCTGGGAGCAGGAAAGCAGAATAAAGAGGCTTACTGCTACCTGTGAGAAAATATCCTCATTTGTGAACTTTGAATTTACTTGAAACTGAAACTTGAGCCTGGATTTCAGCATCAGGATTGACTGCTGAGTGTTCCCAGTGAATATCCTTTGATGAGCTGCTGTGCAGAGCTTGCTGGCTTTTCTGCATGGCTGATCTCCTAACTTACATGGCATTACTTCAGTGCATGACTGACTGCCTCAGAAACCGGCCTCCCTCTGCCCGAAGTGACTTGAGCTAACTTGCCAACGTGGTTTAACTTTTGGATTAAACAAGTTCTGGATGTGCCCGAAATGTTCCCGCATGTGGAAATCCCTTTGTGAAAGGGCATGTGAAAGGTGAGCGAGATGTGGGGGAAACTTGTATTTCATTCATACTTACTTCTCTAATTAGAAATGTGAGTTGGTTGCTGTGTCCCTTTATTCTGTTTCTATAGGCTCTTTGGCAGCCCTATTGTACCTGAGTGCCTGCTAATTTCCTCAGCAGACTAATTCAACTTGCTCTGCTGACAAGCAGTTAATTATATTTCAGTTAACTCATTTTCCTGGATGATGCTCAACTGCTGTCTGTAAATGAAATCGCTGTCTAGCTAATCAAAAGTTTCAGAGCATGACCTCTTCTACATGTGCACGCACATGCTGGTCTGGCACTCTGCTCGAGATCCTGGCTGGAGCTTCTGAAGACAGATGTGTGTGCAAGTAAAACGTAAGGAGGAAGAAACTAAATGGATCCTGAACATTCTGAAACTCCAAAACCTTTCCGCAATTAAACTAATTAAGTGTCTATGCCTGGGAGCATTTGATTAGGAGTGGTTAGCCTATGGCAGCTAAATGAGCTATTATGGGAGACAGAGACATTTGCACAAGACACCGTCAGCAAACACGTTCTCTCTGCTTGTGGTCATGTCCTTCCTTCAGCTGCCCCTTTGGGTCAAAGTAGGCTCAAATAAGTGCCAAATAAGAAATGTCCCCCTTTTTCCTGAGGGAATCTAGTCAAATTTTTGAGGATGTTAAGTGTCCTGGGCGTGCTTTCACACCAGCTATGTACAAGGTAGGTTTTTAGTACCATGGCTGCCCCTTCTCCATCAGCTCACAGAACACAGTTCTTCCTAAGAGAGGCCACAGCAGGACCCGTCACCGCTTAATTAGCCGTGAACTCACATGGAAAGAAAGTTTAGAATTTATCAAACTGTGAGAAATGAATGTTAACTGGCCACATTCATGGAAATACGGGGCCAGACTTTGGCTTAGATCAACTTGATTGGTAGCTACAGAGTTACATCCAGGATAAATTTGCTTCTGGTGTTATGGGTGTGCAGTTCCTCTTTGGATGACGTGGCCAGACTTCAGCCCGCTGCTGGGTAGTGACAGGATGCCTCAGGTGACATTTCGGAGCGCTCTGTCCCAGCCTCCAGAAGCATGACAGTCCCTCAGGGAATGTATTCCTGATGTGAAATGGATTTCATGAACAAAGCAGAGAGCACTGTGAGCCACGCGTGCCAGGAACATCTGAGGTGATGTGCCTGAGAGGCAAGCAGCTTACGTGGAGAATGGCAAATAAAAATGAACTCACTTGAATCCAGAATTCCAGAGTTATTTCACAATATCCCAAATAATCCATTTCATTTGCTTGTCTGGGACACGTATAAAGCAGACATGGAAAACTTCTGTTTCAGGAAGTTTGGGTCTTTATTTTAATGGAGGAACTTAAGCAGATGCCCGATTCCTCCTGAAACTCACTGGCACCTGGGCATTTAGCTCCGGTTCCTTCATGTTCACTTTCGGTAACTGATCTATACTTCAGCTTACAGAAGGGGCATAGTTATGGACTCTTTTATTTCTTCCTCCTGCTCTCAAACACTTCCCTTTGCTAGTCAAGCCTAGCATGAAAGTCGGTTCCAGCTAAAGGTAATCTTAAGTGGCTACGCATCTGAACTGAAGTGGAAAAAGTACATTTTCCATGCTTTAAAAAATGATTCTTGTCTACCTTAAAGGAGAAGGAAAAGAACATAATTAACTAAAGAATGGCCACATTTCTTCAACACCACTTCACTGCTGAGTATGTCTGGGTGAATGGTGTTTAGGTTGTTAGAGATCTCTGGAAATCATGAGCACATCCCGGATGATTTGCAGTAAGCAATATCCAGCGAAGGTTTGCTTTATGGGTAATTCATGAAAACCAAAATTATTGCCAGAAATCATGGGTGGAAGGTGCACAAGGGCAGAGGATAAAAAATAATCTTTCGGTCCCTCCTCTGCAATATTACTAACAGCGTTTTACAGGTTGCTCAGATATTTTGAAGTACTTCTTGGGGTATTGTGTCTGGAGACCCTTTCCACACAGACATTACTGAGAACTCAGAACTGGCCCCTATTTACATCTGCAGTATCACAACACTGTCTTGATCAGAACTGGATCTTCCCCTAAAGGTATGTCAAGATTCAATCTACAAGTATAAATACTTCAGTAGTGCTGATTTTGGCTTCCTAATCAACCTGTTGAGTTCGCCACCACCCATGAGTTATCTTCTATTTTTTATACAGTTTTTCCTAAAGACCTCATACTGTTTTAAATCTTTCTTTGTCTCCGGATTTTGGACACCAGTTCTGCCACCTGTACAGGTTCTTGCCACTGCTTTCAGCATCCTAGCTCAGGGCTGGTTTGCTGTTCTGATGCAATTAAAACTCTGCTGTAGGTGTGTGCAGGGTACTCCAAAGCTCTAGAGATGCCTTCTTAGCTTATGAGGACATATCCTCCAGCAGGTCAGTTTCTGGACAGTGTAGGCTCATGACTATGTTGTTTTATGTCCAGTTTCATGGCTGCATCCCTAAATGCACCGCTAATATCTTCTGAGGTAGTCTTTTTGAAACAGGGTGCATAGGCTTTTCAGATATTGGGAGCAGTTGTGGATGTCCCCTCCTTGGAAGTGCACAAGGTCAGGTTGGATGGGGTTTTGAGCAACCTGGTCTGGTGGAAGGTGTCCCTGCCCATGGCAGGGGGGTTAGACTGGATGACTTCTAAGGTCCCTTCCAACCAGACCATTCTATGATAAATCTGAGACACACTTCTCAGGAACTGGTTTCTTTTGCCAAGGGTGTCTACCTCCCTTTTGTTTCACTTCTCACTGATCCCCAGTAAGCTCTTTGAGACTGGCAGCACTTATCCGTGGAGCATGTTTGCAAGAGAAAGTATTTCTCTACTCTTAACTACTAGCAGGAGGAATGAACAGATCTGGATGAAGTACTAGCACCATGTTGAAATCTCTGGCGTACATTCCACTGATCTCAGGGGGAACCAGTCAATTTTACTTTCAAGACTTGAACACACCATCGTCATAACAGTTCCAAACACTGATTTTTGCAGAACAGAGTAGTGGGGATGAGAGATACGAATAAAAACATAGTACAAAATAAAATACGCATAAATCACTATGTACTTAACAATGAAATACAGCAGGATGGATTTTTCCATAAATGAATGCATTAGCTCACGCTCTGCAGCATCTGTGCAAGCAAAGTCCTGCTGTATGTAAATTGGATGCCTAACAACTTGTGTGGTTAGGCAAAGAAGCCATATGTATGCTTACCTTGTGAATCTGTAATTAATTCATGCTTCTAGGTAAAACTGAGTCTTTCACGAAATACAGCACCTGTGTCAGTCTCCTCTTTGTCCTGAAAAATCTGAACATTAGAATAATTCAGACATCTGAAATTCTAGATGTAATTCATGTTAAATGAATTCTAACACACAAGTTGTTGTCAAGAAATTAGCTAGTAATTAACACTCATTGACTGGCATCTGAAGACTGGAGGGAGGCAAATGTGAAAATGTGACTGTAATCACACGTAAAAGGGATGGAGACAGGGTGGGAATCTAGGAAATGACAAGTCTGACATCCGTGCCAGGAAAATTGGCTCAGACTGTGATATGGGATAGAGGTAGTGGACACCTGGAATAAAAGAGGCAAGTGGTGAAGGATCAACCTGGCTTCCTAGATGGAAGTTCTGCCATATCAACCTCTAGGGGCGTTTTGGTGAGGTCAGCTAATACGTGATGCTGGTGACACAGTCTCCTCAGTTTTCCAACAGTCTTGTCGTGAAGGTTTTTATGGAAACTAAGTAACCAGGGGACAAGGGTCCTAATCCACACAAGTAATTGGCTAAATGACAGAAAACTACAAGTGGAAGTAAACGGTCGTTTTCCTCAGTGGAGGGAAGTCACTGAGGGAGTTGTGCAGGTCTCCTGTCTGTGCTAGTAACCTGTGCCACGTCTGGGTTGTTTGATGTGTTTATAAATGACCTGCAGAGGGAAGGGAGACACTATTTGTTGGTGACAGAGTTATTCAAGGTATTGAAATGAATGCAGACAGTTAGGAACTGCAAGAGGACCTAATGAACCTGACTGGCAATAAAAAAGCAAAATTGAATTCTTGTAGATAAATGATCTAGATTGTGAGCAAGGCAGTTTAAAAATCACTCCGTGAAGCGGTGTGTATGGCAGGGGACAACCCCCACTTTGCGTGTCTGGTGCAGACAGGTCTGTGAAAAGAGCAGCTCCATCCACAGCAGCAATCAAAAGCAGATTAAATATTAAGAATTATTGGGAAGTGAAGAGAGCATGAAATGGAAAACTCAATGCTGCTGGCAGGGTAGGGGCTCCAGCTCACCCCTGGGCAGGTCTGGGCCCCTCTCTCCAAACCTTTGGAGAAAAGTAAGAAGCACAACCAGAGGTATTCGTACAAGGAATGACTGAGTTGGTTAGGACTATTAAGCCTCAAAGAGGCAGCATTTAAGAGGATATAACAGAGATGTAGAAAGTTGTGAGTGTCATGGGGGAGAAGGCTAGGAACCAACAGCTCACCACCTCTACTGCTGCAAGTCCCAGGGCCATGCAGCCATTGCTGAGTGGAGTCAGTGAGACAAAGGCAACACAGCCGATCACTTCTCTTAGTCTTCTGCTAATTCACATGCAAATATATTGGCTGTCGAGACTCGGTTGTTCAAGGAGACCCTGACAGTTTTACCCACCTGGGTTAAAATACAGCTGCAGGGTCTGCTCTGGGCTTGCCTGTGGCAATGGGGCAGCTCTTGCAGGGCTTCCCTAGCTCCTTCCCACCTGGAGAATGGGAACAGGAGTGCTTTTTATTAACAGCCTGCTGAAATGGCTGCCCATTGGCAAATAAAGGACCAGACTCACAAGTGAGCTGCTCAGACATCATTAGCTCCTGTCACAGTGGTGCCAAAAGAAAAAAATGGAAGGAGGGAATGTGTTTTTCCACGCCAATTGAACAATCTCCAACAACCATTAAAATGCTTTAATCATTTAATTATTGCAGTCTTTTTACCACAGAGCAGAATTAAGTAGCTTTTGCAAAACAAAGCTTTCTTTCTTTTCTTCACAAGTGGAAATTAACTCCAGGTCTTCTTAGTGTTGAACTCTAAACAGGTGATTTTACTGTAGCGATTTTACCCTTAAATAACTGTTATGCCATCCACTTTGTGTGGATTCTAATGTAGTTTTGCTGCTTTTGAGGCGGGACAGTCAGACAGATGTTGGCACCTTGCCCCTCTGAGCTAGTTAAGCAGAAGTGAGAAGTACATACCAGCTGCCTGATCTGCAGGTCTGCTTACTGTGGTGACTACTGAGCTTGCACATGGTCCTGGAACAACAACCCTGCTATTTGGAGAAGGAGCATGTCTGATGAATGGAGGGCTACATCTTCTGGACCCTCACGCCCACACGCATTGTCCATGAAGAGCAGAAGCTGAACTCTGCAAGTGGCAGGGACGGGTGGCAGCTTGGGCTGGTGACGTAGCAGCTCAACTGCTAGCAGCAGCCTCCCACCGAGGCTGCCAGCAAGACTCCGGTGCTCGTGGCTGTGGGCATCCCCTCTCTGCTGTGAGCATCCCCTCTCTGCTGACTTTGCCTGGGGAGCAGCTCTGTGCCTCCCTCGCGGCTGCTGAAGCCCGGCTGACTGCTGTCCTCCAAAGGATGCTGGTGCCAGAGCTGCCACTCGCCTGGGTGTTCGACGGATTCGCTTTTTGTTCTTTCTATTTCCCCCCCACCCGCATAACTCTTGTCAGCTTCAACCTAATTGCATCCTTTTCCGACAGACTGTCTCAGGAGCAATGCAAATGAGCTTTGAAATGCAGAGATCTGGTTTATATTTGTCAGTTAATTGCCTGCGTGGCACAGACATCTAGAGCTGGCACCTGCCTCCTGGTGTTAAGATCCACTTTTGATTTCAGACCCGATGCTGCTTGTAGAAGACGACCTCCTGACAGAGGAGGAGGATGCGCTCTTCAGGCAATATACTGCTTTAGGTGACAGTGACCTAAATTCCTCGGACTGGGATCCTAGACGAGCTGGCCCAGTCTTCCTGCAGTGAAGCCCCATCCTTCTCGTCCATCTGTCTCTGTCCATGTTGTGTGACCATATACATCCATGGTGCACCCGCGTGCTGACTAGCTGCTCCCCGAGATGTGACTCTGGGGTCCTTATGGACATGCACAGGGCAGGGAGAAGGAGCACCTTCCCTTAGCAGGTTGTCTTAGTCTGCATGCAGACTATGGAAATACCAGGACCTTTAGTTCTTTTTGGCTTCTTTCATGTAAAAAAATCCCTCACACTTAAACGTTAGGTCCTGAAATTCAGCCTATGTTTCTTCTGCACTTCATTTCATCCCCTTGTCCAAATTTCTTTGTTCAAACCCATGTCAGATTTACCCAAGCTCCCGGCAGCACACACATGAAGTTAGTCAAGGACAGAGCTGGCTCTCATACCAAATGTCTGAAATCAACCCTGTTTTCTTTCCCACACACTTCCGTCTTTTTTGCTCATGCTCTCTCTCCTTTTTTTAAACAACAAGATGGCAATCAGATAAACAGCAACATGTGTATTTTAATATTTCTGAGAAACTCTGATGAAGAGCATCACAATTAATATCAGCCTACTGGGCTGTGTGACATCTGGCTTCCCTTCAGAGAAGGCTTCCTGCTCCTTCTGCCTCTCTGCCAGGGACTCCTATGGCAGCAGACCAAATTAACTGTCTGCGTACCCTGCAAAATGCAGTGTCAGAAGCAACCCGTGCATGCAGCTCCACCACAGCCCTGGTCCTATCTCTGATATTTGCTAGCTCATCCCAATGCAGAACACAGCAGAGACACATGGGAAAGGTTTGATGTCTTCTGTTGACACAAATGTCATGGTATCTCCACGCTGCATGACAGGCCCATTAGAAATGCGTAGACCAGTTTATCTGTGCTGGGGTGGGCGACTTCCAGGCTGGAAGCACTTGCCAGCATAGGTCTGCAGAGCATGAACTCACTGAGCTGTTCACTGGAGCTCTCGTTAAATTACCCAAACTCTGAAGAAACTGTGAAGATGTATCAACATAGTGCAGCTCTGAGGCTTTGTCCCAGGTGGTTCATCACCCTTCTCTCCCATGAAGGCAACAGGCAGGGGTTGTGAGGGCAGCAGAAAGATCCAGCAGTGAAATGCACGTACATGCGTGGGATCAAGAGCTTAAATCTCCATGAAACCTGGAGAAGGGACAAAACTGGCATCTTCATCTGTTGCTAGGGAGCCGGAACCATCAGGCAGGAACCTTAACAGTCTGCTCAAGCAGAAGGCACTGGAAGTGGTGTGCTTTCATGAAGAATTTGCTTTTCTTTCGAAATCCATTGAGGACTACTAAATGCAAAGACAAGTCTTATCTAGGCAAACTGAACCACAAAGGCACAGGGAAGAGGGGAGACACAGGGAAGTATCACCACGCTTGCCCTGTTCTCATGCTCTTTCTGGGCTCCTGGTTGGTCACATAAGTCCTTATTCTTGTTTTGCAGGTGGGGAAATGTAGCCAGCTAGTGTTAAGGCTGGAAACCATGCCACAGCTGGATTTGGAGCTGTGTGGGTCAGCCAGCTGTGGGGAACAGCCTGTATTTTCACATGGAGGAAACAGAGAGCGTTACTAACTACTGTGCTGGGGCTGGGTTAAACCCACCACTGGCAGTGGTATCTGCGCTCTTCTCCCAGGAGCAGTACGCTGATCTCTGCTCTTGGCAGGCGGCTCTGTCTAATGCCTTGGTTTATTTAACTCTATCAAGACAAACTTATCCTGGCTGTATCTCCACTAGGGTGAGTTGAATAACACCAGGGACGAATGTGGGTCTTGCAGATTTTCACGCTGTTGCCTTTGGCATCCCTCTAGTATGCAAGCACGGCTGAGACTGGGTATTGGCAGTTCTCCATGCTTTGTTTTTTGCAGAGAATAAATACGTGTTGTGGAAGTCTTTATTTTCCCTATCTCCAAGCTCATATTTTTGCATCGAGTGTAATTAACAAAATGTCCTGATCAATCAGAAAGGGGAATTTTTAAAATCAGCCTTCTGATTCTGTACTTCTGCTGCTCATTAACAAACCAATACATACTGCCCTAGGCTATTTCCCATAGACTAACAGCCAGATGAGTTCTTTTCCTTCAGGCTGTTAACCTGAGCTGATTGCTAAATCCTTGGAAAACGATTATATATGTTAGCCCTTTAATGATGTCAAAAAAGTTTCACAGAATATCTTTCTCATATTCCCTCTATCACTTTAAGTACAAGGTTGATCAGCTTCTTCTGATAAGGAAACAATTTTTAAACATTTACTCATATATATTTAACACGTTCACTAATGCTGTGGTGTCTGGTTTTGGTGCCTAAGACTTTCAGGGGCTCATTTCCCTTGAAGCTGGTCATTTGCAGGGCTCAACGTTGCGTTGTGGCTCAACTAGATGACACAAACATATCAAATGGGGCACCTATAAGCAGAGAGAAAGAGGGATTTAGAAGTTTCTCTTGGGTAGTTTTGCTCAGCGTGTTGGCTGTGGGGCATCCCATTTTGCATCCTGCTTCTGTCCATGCTAAGTGCCTAATGTGGGGCTGGAGATTACGCCCTGGGAATAGACATTGAAGGTTCAGCATGAAGCTTGCTGTGCTGTGAGGACCTCTTTCTTTGGATCAGTTCCCAGAAAACTACCCACGTAGATTTGTGTTGGTCTGCCTTGTAACGTGAAACAACAGCTACTCCCTTTGCAGTTTCTGCTGCATTGCCGTGTTGTGTTCGTTACCCCAGGCACACTAAAAAAAAAGTCCCGAGTGTGCCTGTGACTCATAATTGTCACATCAGCTTTATTTGTTGCACAGGGGAGAGGATGTAATAAACATAAAACAAAGAAATGAGGAAATCTTTATTACAGAGTGCTTTTACTAGTGCCTTGTACTAATAAACACAGTCGTATCTTTGGAAAGATGCCTTCAATCTGTTGATTTATTAGATATCATCAGTGCCGCGAACGCCGCCTTCTTTGCTTTTATAAGACAAGCAGCAGAAAGAGGGCTGCCTCGCACAACGGCTCTGTGAGATTGGCTTGGCTTTTTTTGTAAACACTGTTTGATGCCCATCAGCCAGGACATGATTCTGAGCAATCAAGAGAGCTTGTTGTCTCAGTCTTTCTGTTTGTTTCCACCAGGCCAAATCCTGGCCCTGCTTGAAGCGGTGGGAATCTTCTTGCTGAATTCAGTAGCACCAGGGCATGGCCAGAAGCCTTCGGGGCATTAGTTGCGATGGGTCACTGGCGACCTCATGGTCACCGCGGACAAAACCTGTCCGTAAATCCATGCTTGCTGTGACAGTGTCCGGGCAAGCTCTGGGGAAGGTCGTTGGCCTGCTCCCATCCTGTCAGGGTGGGGAAAGTGCAACTGGGCAAAACCCAGCTGGCTGCGGTTGTGTTCTCTGTATGATAACAGTCGAACCCAAGGGTTTGATCACTGACACATGGGAACTCTGAATGTTTTCAATTTTACTGATTGTTTTTTAAATCTGATCAGATTTTACTCTTGAAATGAGATAATGAGGCAGCTCTGGCAACTTCTCCCTGGCTAAATGATTGCCAGGGTGTGAGGAACAGGGCAGGGCTGCTTGCTGAGCGCTGCTGTGCGCCACCGAGTGCCTGTCCCCTTCACCAGAGCAGCCCCTATCCTTGAAGCAGATGGAGCCTTCTTGTAGTGAGGGGCCCAGAACTGAACACAGCACTCGAGGTGCGGCCTCACCAGTGCCAAGCACAGGGGCACGATCCCCTCCCTGCTCCTGCTGGCCACACCATTCCTGATCCAAGCCAGGATCCTGTTGGCCTTCTTGGCCACCTGGGCACACTGCTGGCTCATGTTCAGCCGGCTGTCGACCAGCACCCCCAGGTCCTTCTCCACTGGGCAGCTCTCCAGCCACTCCTCCCCAAACCTGCAGCATTGCATGGGCTTATTTGACGGAAGTGTGGGACCCGGCACTTGGCCTTGTTGAACCTCACACAGTTGACCTCAGCCCATCGATCCAGCCTGTCCAGATCCCTCTGCAGAGCCTTCCTACCCTTGAGCAGATTGACACTCCCACCCAGCTTGGTGTCATCTGCAAACTCAGTGAGGGTGCACTTGATCCCCTTGTCCAGATCATTGATAAAGATGCTAAACAAGACCGCACCCAAAACTGA
>Ga0065711_1035007_pt1 | contig 22934 bp, 19 predicted proteins | sample Hoacrofraction12_FD_59098 | JGI IMG/M metagenome (GOLD analysis project Ga0065711, IMG submission 59098) | Hoatzin crop microbial communities from Cojedes, Venezuela - Epithelial fraction 12 v2 (version 2) | ecosystem: Host-associated > Birds > Digestive system > Esophagus > Crop | place... | reverse complement strand
GACCCGCCTGGACAAGGTCCTGTGCAGCCTGCTGTAGGTGACCCTGCTTCGGCAGGAGGGTTGGACTAGATGACCCACAGAGGTCCCTTCCAACCCCTACCATTCTGTGATTCTGTGATTCTGTGATTCTACCAAGAGGAAAAAGCTATTTTTCCAGCATGAAGTGTGCGCACATGGCTGTTTAATATAGCAACCACTGAAGCGACACAAATCAAAAAGATATTTAACTGGGAAAATGACTTGAGAACTTCTCTCAGGCTTTCTAACTTTTCACATTCAGAATGAAAATGTTCAGCATATTGCATTTTCCACTAGCTAGAAAATGCTTTATGATGACATGAAAAAGCTTCACCACTGATCAAACACATCTGTGGCATCTTGGCCAGGTTTCTTGCGGTATAAGTCTTCCCATGCATTGTATTCCCTTTGCACAAGAGAAGCAAGAAGTCAACAATTGTTTCCTTGGCCCTGAAACCTCAAGAATCAGCTTTTCTTGAGAAGAGTAGAAGATAAGCAATTACAGAAGAAAACATCACTGCTGAAAGGTTTGCTAAGGGCAAGTTTCCAGAGAAGCAGCAGCAACACAAGCGTGCCATGTGCATCATACATCAGTGTGCACCAGCTTGACCAAGCAAGACTCTCTCTGTGAGAAGAAGGGTTCTTGTTCTCTCTACCTCTTTCTGTCCCTGCACAAACAGTAAGTATTTCTAAGGTGCTTCTTTCAGAGGCAGACTGCAAACCTGCAGCTCACCTTTCCCCAGCTCATTTCAGAGAGGCCAATGTTCAAGCACAGAAGCACGGAAGGATAATTTTAAAGTAAACTCCTATTTACTTCTCAAGCACCTGTGTGCAATTGCAGTTCACTGCTCCCTGAGAGAAATTTTCTAGCAGCAGTGCTTTTTGCCAGAAAACCAGCCTTGTTGTGCAAACTACAGGCAATGTGAGTGGTCATAGTGGCAGAAGGACAGTAGCAGTCACTGCTGAGATAGGTGGGTGGTGTGAGGACTGTCAAGCACAGAAAAAAGCTCCCAGCTGTGGAAAGGCAACTTTTCTCTGTCATTATCAACCCTATCACTATTCATTCATGGAAACAGTATCCAGTATTTAAGTCCTAATGCAGTCATTGTTTGATTTTAAGATAGTAATCAATCTGACATGTCTTAATCCTGGAAAAAAACACATTTAGTACTGCTACACAGCTCCCTGACACTACCACTCACAGAGGAACTCTCCTCAACCTCAGTGCCTTGCGTACAAAAAAGGAAAATCAATGAAATAGCAAAAGAAATGACCAATTGCGCAATGCCTGGACACCACAGACAACAGTGTTTCAGTCTACCTTTACCCCCCTATTTCACCGTAAGGCAGTGAAAGCGTTGCCTTTTAAGTCCTATAGCCCAATGTCCACAAACCTTGAAGTCAATAGCTGCTTCATGAGTGTAGTAAGTCTGGCTGGGAGTTAATTTTCTTCACAGCAGCCTGCGTGGTGCTATGTTTTGGATTTGTGAGCAAAACTGTTGACAATACACAGGCTGAGGGAGAGAGAGCAAGCAGCTGTGCGGTGCTTTGTCACCTACCGGGGTTAAACCAAAACACTGAGGAAAGTGCAAGTTATGACAGCTGATCTGAAAGGAACACAAATCAATTTATACAAAGAAAGCGGCCAAAATAACAAACTGAGAAGTGTACAAGTTTTTCTTTTTTTTTCTCCAGGCATTCTGGCTGAGATCCTGCAAACACTGCAACAGGAAAGAAAGCAAGATATCCTGTTTTCCCCAGAGAGACATGAGAAAGGAAGGTCGTATTATAACAACTGGTGGATAAGAGAAAAATATTGCTGATCAGCAACCAGTTCATTCAATGTATCATTAAAACAAAATCCAGCATCACATGACTTCAAAAGTAATACTACCCACAAACTTCTTCCTAGGTTACTCCAGAGTTCACCCACAGCATCTTTCTCCTCCAGCAAAAAAAAGAAAACCCCAAAACACCTCAAACTTTTCATATCCCATAATCTTTTTCACAGCATCCAGAACCCCAATATTTAATTGGAATTTCTAACCTTAAATAATGGGTATCTAGCTTCGTGACTGACAGGGTGATTGATACAGTTGTTGTGACTCTGCCCCCTTCACAACAGTTCTAATTTTTAGTCATAATCCTGTGGAAGGAGTCAGAGGCTGCAGGAACTGAGAATTCTGTATATAAAAACATACAGCACAAAGACAACCTTTCAAGCTGTGGCGAGGAGCAAAATATACGGAGTGGAAAAAAAATATATGTAGTAGGAACAATAGCCAGTAAACTGGCATAGCTGTTTTCCAAAAGTGGGTCATTGATTCCTGACAGACGGTTGCTGAGTTTCCAAGGTTAGTTTTCTTTCCCGCTAGGTCTCACCACAGCAATTTAGTTAAAAATAACGCAGAATGCGTTCCGCCAAGCTCTGCTCTCAACAGCGCCATCTCTTCAAACTGATGACCTTAGAAGACCTGCTGAAGCCTCTCCCTGAGCGCTAGAACTGACGACTCAGACTAGAGACTTTCAAAGGATGCGACAGTATCAGCTGGAAGATGAAGGCTTACTGCTGCTAAGAGCTGGGGCTAGCTGACATCTAGTAAACACAGACTTGCATTTGTAGCCTCAATTTACAGCCCCTGAAATCTTCTGGGATGCAGGGACCCTTCTGATATTGCAAACTGCAGTTTAGGATTGCAGAAATTCATTATGCCACAGCAAAACTTTAATCTTCATGGCACTGTCTGGATGAGGAGGATTAAAGACATTGTGAAAAGCCTGTGCTCATTACACCCAGTGTTCTGCACCCAACGATGCAAATCACTAGAGCCTCTTTACCAGTCACTCCTCACCCAGTATCTGCTGAGCCTTAAGACTCACTGATTTTGCCTTAATTTACTGAGAAGGTAGCACCCAACACAGCAAGCAGTGCTTGTGCTGATTAGTGTTTGCTTTTCTTTTTAACTATTCAAAGTCTCATTAGAGCTGCTCTCTCTGGGCTGTTCTCAGACAAAATTAATCACATATAAAATACTCGCTTCCTCCTAGATCCTAAAGCATGAGTTTGCAGTCTTGTGCAATTTTCTTTGAATAAAAGAACAAAGTGGACCTAGATGGAAGATGACCACTGGGAACCCAGCCCCGAAGGGTGTTGTCCTCTCCACTGCAATTGGTAGCTGCTTGGACTTTGTCCCTGCCTCTTTAAAACAAGCTCAGGAGCACCATTTCACTTCGTAGGGGCACCAAACAACCTCTGAGCTGAGAGCTTAAGTCAAGAGGTTTTTTCCCACTGGAGATGGAGTGGACTTGAATCAAGCAAGTCCGAGACAAAACACCTCACTTGGTATTAGCTATCACAGGGAAGAAGAATTTATTTGGTTATGTGATAAAGCTCATCTGCACACGCACAAAGGAGCTCAGAGAGACAACAACAGCAGGGGGACCCCAAATAATATCCCAAATTTTGAACACAAATTAAGGACTCCTGAGGAACGAATACCTTGTCCGTGCCACTCCTAAGGCTGTCCTAGCAGAGCCATTAGCCCCAGTGTCCAAGAGTGAAATTTATCACTAACTCATCTGGAGCAGCTCTTGAGATCACCTTTTGGACCAAGGGGCTTGCTGTCTAGGGTGGGACATGCATGATGCAGGGGAAAAGCACTTTGGGATCAGACAGACTTATTAGGGGATATGTAGGGGAGAAACCAAAGGCAGGAAAACGGAGGACTTTAGGTGATTTTGGGAGGAACAAGAATGGGGAAAATAGAGGGGTAAGGGGATAAAAAGGGCTGGTCATGTATAAACAGTTGCTGGTCAGTATGCTTACTTGGCTGTGCCCTGCGCCTGGTCAGTGTAGTCTGCCCTGTCTTCTTATTAAACTCCTTTCTAACGGTTTCCTGGAAGAGGGATCTCTATTCTGCGTGCATGAGGGTATACGGCGGCGTGAATGCAGCAACTGGAGTCAGGCCATGGGTCAGAGGGCCCGTATGTTTGTGCTGCCAGAGAATGGAATGAGCACGGGCCTGCGAGTAAGCGTGTGATCACTAGCAAAGTGCCTGTCAGCCACGCATCTTCAACCTCGCTGCTGACTGAATCTGGGAACAGGGAGTGGCAGTAGCCTCACCTCTCTCAGGCAGTTGGATACAGCTTGGTATGTGTTCCTCTAACAGGATTTTCAGTTTACCCTGTGGCAAAACACCTGGGAGGACTGCTGTTTTGTCACCTGACAGAAGGAAAAGTCTTCCAAAGACAGACTTGCTCCATTCCCTTCTTCCGCATTGCAGTGCAGCAGCAGCACGAGGCCAGACCAGCGCCCTGAGTCTGAGACTGCTCAAAGGTGAGACCGTGCTCAGCTAGGCTGTACAGATGCTACAGACACCAGCTTTGCTTTCACCACTACAATATGACATACTAATGACTCATCACTTTTCAGGCTGCATAAGCATTCATTTATTCCTGATTACGTTTAAATGGAGTTAGAAGATACGAGAGTCACAAATACGATGTGTATGTTTAATCATACCTCTTCACTTTCCAAATAATGTTTTCATGTTAGAGTACTATTAAGCTTTTATTAAAATGACAGCAACATCACGAGGAATCAGATAAGTGCACTTGGTTTTACAACATTTTGATTAGATTAGAGTTAGCATGGCTTCCTATTTACTTATGATGATATGGAAAAAAGAAAAACTCTGTCCAAGAGTTACACATCACAGGTTCGTCCTTTATGTTGTTACAGTGGCACTTACTAAAATTAAACATTTATGTCCGAACGAATTAAGTCACTAAATACAGTAAGCATGGAAACTGAGAAGTAACAACCAATCTCATAATCTAGCTGTTTTCTATTGTTAAAGACTGGTCTAAAATTAATTAGATCTGAAACAATGTGCTAACTCTGAAGCCTCAGAGACACAGGAGCAACTAGTAGTGATTGGACTGTGATTTATCATCCTCTTCCATTTGTAATTTAGCAACAGGTAAGAGAAGAACAGGATTTGCTGAGGCTTCACAAGTGACATGAAAATAGGTAATGCTTGTCTGGCATGCTTTAGTGAGAAGAAAAGGTCCCATTACAAAACAACAAGCGATAAGACAGAAGTATTCACTGTCCCAAAGGCAGCTACTTCTGGAAGCTCAAACTTCCCATATAGGCGGTGTCAAACTATGTGACTGTGACTATTGACATGCCACATAAAAGGTTTGGGAGAAGGAGAGAGAACTAGGCCAAGAAAAATAAATACAAGCAGTATCCTAGCAAGAACATGAAGACACCTCCAAAAGCTAGAAGATCTGTAGCACACACAGCCCTGTCCTTCACACTCAGTACTGGGTAGAATGCTGAAAACTATCCCCATCTGGACTGATACAAAGTGGGGTAAGTGAAAAGGGAATAAGGAAATTGAGGACTAGATATCTTCAAAAAAAAATTAAGAAAACTCAGAGCACCAGATATTATGACACAAGCTATAAAACTATCACAACAACTTTAACTTTCTTTAAAGTGAACTATGTATTTTAAGGAACAGTTTACACAAGATGGACCAAAGAGTGACTCTTCTTTAGGAAATCCTATTTAAAAACCCAAAATATATGTATGTAAAACCATAAGGGTATTTAGACTATACCTCTTTTCCCCATAAATCCAGCCAACAAAATTGTGCTATCTGTTATGTCTGCATCATGTTGAGGAATCATTCAACGCACCTTCACACCATGTATTTTGGGATCCTGATCCCGCTTTTGGTTGTGCTGATTTTGCACTCAGAGGAAAAGAGAGTTGCTACCCAGTTACATCTGTGTAAGAAACAGCACTGTTGTGTCCTTCAAATTCAAATTCTGTCAGTGTGTAGAAACAGACACAATCAATTTAGGTACCTTCACGAGTGAAAGGAGAGGATGAGATGTGTATTAAAATAATTGTAGAGAAAGTAAAAAATGTTCCTATTCTAGGAAATGATGTAAGTCTTCCATTTTAGGACTGTGAGATACAACAGTGATGAGAAACACAGAAAGGGTAAAGAAGAAATGAAATGATGGAAACCTGTATTTTGCATCAGATATATGACAACCCAAAGATATGCAAGCAAAAAACCCTTAACCCTTTCAATGAAAATTAAGAGCAAGTATACTGAAAATTAAATGCTTACCTGGGACAACATACTAGACCCCTCTCAAATAGCATGGGCTTCAGTGCTTGCTGTGGTAGGCTGATTAACCTACACGTTCCACAAGATCCCAAAAGTACAGCTCTGTTTACCTTTAAAACTATGCACCAGGTCCCCTCTATTCAGTTAGCAATGGTGACAGCTTAACCTGAAACTCTTCATTTGATTGGGAATCCCATTTGTCAAGTTACTTTAAAACAGCTCTGCTTATTTCAACAGACCCTGGCAGACCCATCTGTAAGCGGATAACTCCCTCTGCACAAGTAAATGTCAGTGTGCCTGCAAGAACAGTTACAGTGATATTTGGTCTGCTCCTGCCTACCCATATTTTATTCATGCAAGAGTACACATTTTTTCATCAATCAGTTCCCAGCAGGTTCGCTTCTAGAAAACAGGGCAGATGACCTAAGTCATTGCAATGGGCAGCAACAAAACAAGGTGTTGGAGGGACTAGGAGTAGGATTATTCATTTTCTGCAAAGTATCATAAAAAATAAATTAGGAAAATCCAAAGTGTTTTAAAATAAATAAAAACAAACCCTCAGAGGAAGACTGTATTTAAAAATGTAACAGGCTCAACTATTCAAAATGCATGGAAGCAAAATGATTCAAGATATTTTAATGCTTATAGGGAAACTAAGAAAAGCACTGGATTTAGACTGTCTTCCCACTGCTCTGATTATTGGATTCTCTTTTCCCTCTTCTTTTTTATTTTAATGTTTCTCCCAATTACTGCAGATTTTGATTTGTATGAAAACCAGACCATTACTCCTTGCTACTGACGCTGATTTCCCACCTGAAGATAGCATTCCATAGCTAAGCCTTTAATGGTCAGCTGTCATCAAAAGCCGAAGATGATAACAACATCAGACTATTGTCCAGTACCAGAGGAACTGATTATGGATGCTCAGATGACACGCATCAACTAGAACTATGGTGTTAGTGTTTAGACAGAGTTACAGGTGGCTAAGCAGCAATAGAATATGAACTCATAGGAAGCAAATTATTCTATTTTTATGCAAATGTCCTCAGCACTGCTGGATAAAAACTGGTGACCTCAGCTAGCAAAGATAAAAGGCATTTTTTCTTATTACCCACTCTATCTTGAAATACAGTGTTAAAACTTTGAAGACCAAAAGGAATGCAGCAAGAGCTATCAAGCTTTGAGTCATACAGGACTAATCCCACATAGACCTGCAACAGGGCTGAAGAAGGCTGCAGTTCTCAACGTTGTGAACTCACAGTCAAGCTCCTACAGCATATCAGGGCCCATAGCTGGAATAACCACACATCAGCCAATGCTTTGCCTTGGCCCTAGCTACAGGCTCCCAGGGACCACTTCCCAAGACCAAGAAACTAATTGCCTCCACCTCCCTGCAAAGCAGGATCTCATTGAGCTGACAATGACGAAGAGGGAAAGCGGATCTACTATCTGCTTAAGTGTGTCTTTTTTTTTTTTTTCCTATTTGCAACCACAAAGAACCTTTTAAATTTTGCAAATATTGTACATGGGGAAAAATACCCAAACAACTGCTGTCTAACGCTATAGACCTACTTAGTCCAAAACCACGGCAAAGCTGCTAAAAAACTGCTTTACAGTAAGATTCTCTCAGTACTGCTACAACTGGCTGTGCTACTTGAAAGCTCTAGGTTTGCTTTTGGGGGTCCAACACACTACTTTCCACCTTCCTGCTAGCTTGGATAGGTCTCACTGCAGAGCAAAATGACCACAGCCTCTAGAAAACACAGAGACCATCCTTGCCTTTTACTCTCTTATAGCATTTCTAAAGTGATGTTTAGCTTTCCATAAATCTTTCCACATAAAATCTAACACAGAGGATCTGCCAGTTAAGGAATTTGGTTTCAAGATAAGTCTCAAAGCACACCTGAGAGTTAAATGGCTCCATTCTTTGGGAAGTGATTTTTACTTTGAGGCCAATACCTACTTCAACCAGCTCTTTGAAGTAGAACAGGAAAGATTTTGTTTGCTCAATCAGTACGATCTTTCACTATTATTTTTCAGATATTGTAGAAGCCTTATTCCCTACTTTTAGAGACTGAAAGGGATCTTCAGTGACCCAAAGATTCAGCTGGAATTTATTATAGAATTTATTTATTATAGAAACCTAAGAGTGGTAAATGCTATATAAAATGTTTTCATGTAACTCTGACAACACACTCAATCCAAGACCTATTTTTTCCTTCTTCTATACACAAATAAAAATGATTTTGAATAAATATCAGGTTAAGCTGTCACCATTCTGAAATAAAGTGAGAGTTTGAGGTGGGTTTGTCTTATTTTTGAAATACACATGCCTTTTTTGTAGTGGAGAAGTGCATACAGTACCTGTTGTTATTCTTATGTGGTTCTTTAAAATTTTCATAAAGACAACAGGTTACCAGTGAAATACCATATCAGCTCATCAGGTTCCTCAGGTGCTCTTCTGCAAAGCTATGAAATAACAGTTCATCTCCTCCTTGGAAAAACCTAACACAAAATTTTCACATACAATCATCGTAAGGTCTTCCCTCCTTCCCCCCCAGCTTCACATCACACCCAACCCTTCAATTTCAGAAGAATTTTTTAAAAGAAAAGAAAAGAAAAATAAAATAAAATAAAAACAGCTTATAAAACAGCAAAGAAAATAAAGTTATTTTAATATATATAGAAAGAGAACAAAATGAAACTTGAGGGAAAACTTACTGGCGTTACAGTTTATCCTGATACAGTCTAGATGGGGAAAAATAAATGAAAGATGAAATTGCATCCTTCAAGGTAACAGCTGCAGACATCCAAAAACAATCAGTCCACCCTTCCGGGGACAGACACACGCAAAGAGATGTGGCCATTTTATACTTATATACAGTCTGTACAAGTTCAGGAGTGGATGTATATGTACAGTATATTCCACATAAATATCTGTTACATAAATATATATATATACACATATATATACACATATGTATAGAGAGATATACCAATATACATATATATCCACACGTTGACACAGAAAGCTAATTTCTTTTTATAAAAACCTATGCATCTATTAGTATCTTCTACTCCAGGCCATGAACTGATGTGAATTGCAATTAAAAAATTTATCATTAAGATAAAAAAAAAAAACCTCTCTCGAAATGCAAGTCATACTCCAGTGTCATTTCACTTTTTAAAGACCTTTAGTAATTTCTCTGAGAAGCTTGAAGCTCAAAGTCAACCTTTACACTTGGTTTCTTTTGAATTAATTCGTATTGTTATTGCATAAATATACCATCTGCCAACACAGAATACCTGTAAAATCAGCCTATGAGATTTGTTGGTGCAATATTTAACCCTTTCCAGCTCTCCCAAAGACAGACCCTCTCCTATTTCCCCCAGTGCCAGCCCAGAACACTTTTCAATATGTGCACAGACACATTTGACACTGTCCATTCAGGTGAAGAAAGGGTTAATATACTGCCCAGTTGTGTCCTATCATAAAATGGCCACTTGCAAACAGCTAACCGCACGAACGCCCAGCCCAGATTTCAGCTAGTTCTGGAGGTTGGGAATGCTTCTTTTTTTTGCTTGGCAGGGAGAATGGGGATTTCTTTCAAAGGTCCCCAACCCTGCCATTTCCTCAGAGCCCAATCTCATCTTGCTGTCTGAACGCTAAGACTGAATGTGATACTCATAACATTCAGGGAGAAGATGAAATGGACAGTGAAGTGACAGATGTGGGAACCTTTTTTTTGCTGGCCCTTCTTTGTTCAGAGGTTACAGGCAAGGGAGGGACGAAGAGGAGTACATGGAAAGAAAAACAGTTACGCTTGTGGAACCTAATAAATGGTAACTGAGGGGTTTGCGCAAAGAAATCAAATTGAGATAGGAAAGCCTAAGCTAGAGGGCTTCTGAGCATTGCTTCTCTCATTTAACAGACTAATGCTTAGCATATCTCAGGATACGACCCATAACAGGATCTTGCATTTATAAATGCCTAGTTGCAACCTTGTGAACATCCATTACTGTGGTGTTGGACATGGGCGAGAGCTATCGTATCAGTGATATCACATATCTTGGGCCATGCTGACCTTCTCTCAGGAAATCAAGGCCAGGAATAACAGCACCATGCTACTGGACACCCTGTCTGGACAACTAAAGCTTTGACTAGCAGGGACAGTCATATTTATTACAGAGATACAGCCCAGTAAGAGAGATTATACAGAATGGCAAAAAAAATACAATTCAATTTGTGCTTAACTGGGCCAATTTTATGTTTACTCAGACAGATGTAGGAAAATTATTTCAGCAGCTGAAACTAAATGCAGTTCTTAAAACATGAAAGAGGGGAAAGAATAAGAGTCTATAAAGAGCCATAATGAGCAGGGACACACCAATCAGGAGAAGCATAACCAGAGAGAGTCTGTTTTCAAGCAGAACTTCTCTTGAGAAAATCTGGGTTTGGTTTTGTGCGATTAGGTTTGTCATGTGTCGTCAACCGCAACAGAAAAGTGGGAGCAAACAGCCCTGGAGCAATTGGTACGATCACCATACAGTGGTGGCTATATCCCTTAGAGGAGCTGGGTGGGGTAAGGGGAACTCTGAAGTACATGCCGGGGAGCTTCCCTCTATGACCTGATGGAGAGTGAGAACAACTCCCAAGTCTCACTGCAAGCGAGATCAAGAGAGTTGTTACAGCTGGAACAACAAGGAAATTTCTTATGGGCTAAACAGTAAGCGTGCTGGAATGGGTAACATGGCTGGTCCTCGGCAACATTCATCAAAGTTAGAAACTAAAACCACTGTTGTGTTTCACTTTTTTTTTTTGCAGCGATACCGAAATAACTACATGTTCCAGGGCTTACCCTCAGGCTGAGTCACTGATTGCTCCAGGTGAAGGCATCGATGTTTCAAACTGAAAACCAGTGTAGCCCTTACCTGGCTGCTAGATTTCTATTTGAAAGGACAGGGAGAGACCAGGCCACTGAGGGAGTTGCCCTGACAACTACCATGGCGCTGTTACATCTCCAGACTCTGCGAGCACAAAGACTCCGCAATGCGGTGCAGTGGGGTGCCAGACAGAAACACCCAAGCAAGCTCCAGAAGAACCAGCTCCCAAACCAGACTTGGTCCGGCTGGGTCAGTAGAGATCCCACATGGCAGCTCAGCGAGTGCATCTGCCTGCACTGCTACACCTGCACCACCATACTCTCCACACTACCTCCAAAGAACAAGCATAGGGGTTTTGTTGTTAGTTTCCTTAATTCCGAGCCCTGCCCAAAGCAACCAAAAAAATTTCCAATCCTTAATATACGAAATTGTTTTTTGCCGCTTACATCAGTTTTTAGAAAGGAAGAAAATACCTATATTCCTCTAAACTAGTACAACACTACAAATCCAAAGCAGAGGATGCTTTCCCTCGCAGTAAGTTGCAGGTTTAGCCTGCTCAAAACAGCAGCAGCTGGAGAATTTGGAAAGAATTAAAGAAACTGCTTGAGATTCCTCCTGCACAATACCAGGGCAATAAGACTTCTGGTAATCATCATCTGGGGCTCTCAGCCCTGTTATCAGCATCTACTGATGAGATTTGCTTTATTTAGGTATGGCTGCATTCCTGACCTCAAAAAAAGGTTTTCCTTTGCTTTAGGTTTTGAAGAGGAGTATGGCTAAACAGCTGTAAGTCCAGTCACCTGCCAGTTCAGCAATTGGATGAAGAATCTGGAGGACAGCAGTAAAATGAAAACACAGTCTGTAACTGCATGGGGAGCAGAATGACCTGGAAAGACCTTCTATAGTTACTTCCTTTCATTATTATCCCTAATGTAAACCAGAAGCTGCATCCTTACTGCTCAGATGGAAGGTTTTCCAGAGCACATCACCCAGAAAATGGGCCAAAGACCCTCTCCTTGCAAAATGTTAAAAAGCTTCACTGCAATTAGCTAACACTAGGGATTCAGCATTTGAATGGAGGTATCCTTAGTAGCAGACAGAAGTCTCTGTGTATTAGGCCTGTGTTTCTTACCATTTGTGATATTTATTTGACATTGGTAAGGCCATAGGCTGTTTTCTCCTTGAATAGGAATGTCAGTCACCTTTGATGTGTGAGGACAAAGTATTTGTTCATTTTGATGAGCATCCACATGTGCTTATGGAAAAAGCACTTCAAGACAAGACCAAGACAATAAAGATAATCGGGGCCTGACTGTTTCTAAGCTCACTCTAGGTTATTTTCTATAGGGAAACCAGATGAGGTCCTGTGCATAACTCAAACCCCATGTTATAGTGTGGCTCCTTGCCTCTCTCCTACTTGCATGCATGTGCACCCACCTGCAGCTGGCATGTCTATGACAACAAGAGAATAAAGATCAAGGGCCTTTGTATGCAGTGATTATAGAAAATAAATTTATCAATGAGAAAGAGTGTAAAGGGGCATACACTTGCAGGTCTGAGTGCATGATTTGCACAAAAGGAAATCTGGCATAAAAGTCTGCACCCCTTTCAAAAAAGAAAAATAGAAGATGTGCCTGCTCTGTTTGTATGACAAAAGAAACTTTGCATTTTGGAGAGTCAAAGATGCTTCTGGCAACCTTGAGGAGATATCCTTAGAAAAAGATAGGCGAGAGGGATGATTACACTTCCTTACAAGACAACAGATTCAGATTAACAGGAGAGGCAGGAAGTATTTATTCTAGTCACCAGTGACCTGAAGATAAGGCCAGGAAGAAAAAAATCCTGAAATATTCTCTAATATAAGTCTGTGACACTATGAGCCTCCCACTCATCAATGGAAGGAAAAACGTGGAGGTGGATCTCCCTATCGGACCAGCCAGTTCTTTCCCTTTCTGCACATCTCGGCATTCAGAAATGATTCCCAAGCATGTTCCAAGCCATCATTTGTTTCATTTCTCTCTCTCTCCCCCCTTCCACTCTGGACTCATTTCTTCAGACTCCTTCTCAACAGAAGTGAGATCTGCATCACACTCAGACTTCTAATCTTCACACAACAAACACTCAAACTACTGTGATACGTGCTGTCAACATGCAGATTGCAGTGCCTCGGGCACCTGCATGGGAAAGGTCTGAAAAACAGTCCTCGCTCCTCTTTCTCAGAGAATTATTCATCCCTACTCTTCCTTTCTCTCCCACCTTCTACAGCAAGCACCCAGCCGCCCGTGCCCACCCACGCTTGGTTTGGACACTGAGTGCTCAGGAGGGGGGTGGGATATGCCAGCCCCTGCGGGCTGCTCTGTACGCTCTGTTCTCAGGGCTGTTTGCTGTGCGGGCCGCAGGCTTCAGGCCTTTGAAGGGTTGAATACCATCTTTTGATTTACGATGGCTGATGGGGTATGGGAAAGCTTTACAACTGAAATACACAGTAGAGTTTAAAAAAAAAAAAGGAAAAAAAAGAAAACAAAAAACAACATAGGAAGTACCTTAATAATCACACAAATGATAATAAGTAAACAAATGGAATAGATCAAAGAAGATAAGGAAGAGACAGCTCTTAGTAATAGTATTAAATGACTTCTAAGAAAAGCGCACTTAAATAGCTCACCACTCAAAACAGTCTTTGTTTACACACATCTGTCATGGGTTAGACACTCACGGGGATGCTGACACGTAGCTAGTCAGCACCGAGCACTCACAGGTCTTTGGAGGTGGTGCTGATGACTTTCTCACTGGTGAGGGGGTTTTGGCAGGGTCAGATAATGACGACTTGGTTCTTGTTTGTGACATTTTGGCTATGAACATTCTCCTTACAGCATTAGATGTGATTTACAGCAAACAACTGAAAATGAGTGGCTCTGGTAAGGCCATTCCTCCTCAAGTTCTGTTCCTTTAACAGCAAGGTAACTTTGACGCTTTGACAGAAGGGAATTCCTGTTTCATGAAATATATCTGATAGCTTTATAAATCTGAAGAGACCACAGAAGCTCAGCCCACGTTCCAACAGTATAAACTACGCTTCTGTAGAGTTGGGCATAGGAGAGTGCTGACAGGTTTCCACTGGTGAAGGCTGCAGTCACTTTTGGGGGAAGATTCAAACTCACAGAAATTTCCAGCTGAAAAGCTGGCAAATCTGGCATATGTACTGCTTCAGTGCCTGCAACTACACAAAAATAGCCTTCAATTAACACAGGGCTTCGTTTACAGATTTTGTCCCTGTAAACTGTCAATGACACATCTCTTTCTAAACATATGTATGCCATATGTCAATTCTTTGGCCACCTCTTTTAGATGCCAGATAGCAAATGTTGAATTGTCCACTTCTAGGCTAGGTGATGGCGTAACGGACACCAGTGAGTGTTAGAAGTGACCAATGCCAATTAAGCACCCCAAGTTGACAGGCCCTGAGGGAAAATATTGTCTGCCAACATGATATGAGGAAAACTGGAAAGGAAAGAATAAGCTGTAAAAAAATTATAATTATATTCAGGGTAATCTAAATTTCTCCTCCTTGTATTGACATAGGGTCTAAGTCTAGGAGGCCCTGAACACCCTAAAAGAGCAATTTCCCCAGTTGTCATTGATTTTAAAGGAAAATGAAGATAAAACAGAATCAAAAAAGTGGTACTTTTCTCAGAAGAAATTTTTCATGAGGTCTGGCACTTTTCATGCTGTAGTACTTTTCATGTGGAAGTATCAAAGACGACAGAAGCAGCACTTACTAAAATACTACCACATTTCTGGCAGGTTATGAACTATTCTGTCTTCAACAAAGAGAGAAACTAAGGACTGAAAAGTAAAAGAACTGGCTCTGGGTTACAAGGAGATAGTGTAGAGCTAAGCATTCAGCTGCCCCATTGCTTCCTCAGCAGAAGCGTGCCAGTGGGGGGGGGTGGAATCTCATTTTGCCAGATTATTAGCACCAACTGTATTAGATCAGAAGAAAATACAGACATACACACATACATATATATACACATGCCCTGGAGTTTTATCTTTGCACAGGTAAGAATGCTCAACAGCAATTCTTTTGAGGTGTTCTCCAGGGAAACCCTGCAATTCTATGAAATTTTCCTTCACTTAAAGTTAATATAAGCAGAGATGGCTATCAACAGAGTGCTGCTTCTTTCTATTTGAGAAGTTACAGTCATAGCTGAAGTTGATCTATTCCTTCTGTCCTCTAGGCCAGTGTGAACAGCACAGCAACTGCTCCTATGCCAGCTAGACACTCAATAGTGCTTTACACTTCTTCAGTCAAGCTAAGCAGAGTATATCTATATTCCAAACAGAAACTCTGTAGCACTGTGTTTTCTACATTTTTTTCAATATAAAAAGCAAGAGTTTCTATAGCCCTTTAGATGGAGACTCTTTGCTTTTGAGAGATATGAACTTGTTTAAATGCATCATCTTCTCTTCACTTTCTTATTCCAAAAGCAGATATTAGGGTTTGACTTGCACTTTCTAAGCCAAAAAGATGCTAGAATTTTAAAAAACAAGCTAGTTCAGAGGACAACTGCTGGACAAACATATTGCCTAGGTGAGGCTGAGGAACCCTAAAATCACTACTCAAGCTCACCTATGGTGCAGCAAGACCTTGATAAACTTACCACATCTAGCTAGGACAGGAGTTAAAAACAAGACCCACTACTACAGGTATGTGTGTATAATACTTTTTTCATCCTCTACAAACAAAGCCACTACATGGTTTGCCTCTGATGTCACCATACCAGGGCTTTGAACATGCTGATGCTGCTAGTTCAAAAAATGCAACAGCTTGTTCCACTGGTGCTTAGAATTTTGAAAGCTGACACAAGCTTTCACAGACCATGCACACACCTTCATATAGAGTACTCTACATATTAGAAGAGGTTTAACATTTTGCACTATCATGATAGTTCTGCCTCTGACTCAGAATCTCTTCTTAGTTATATCCCTGGATTCACACGAAGCAACAAGTTGTATCACTGAAAAGTGAAAGCCAGCTTCAGCTCATGTATTTATATTCTTTAAAAAGGCTATCTGTCATTCAGTACAATATTTAAAGACTGGCAATAAAATGGATTGAGGCTAATCTAATAGTACATTCACTCCCAAATTTTTTTTTCCATCTTTGTTATTGTTGGACTTATTTCTAATTGTCTTTTTGTTCTTATTTTCTGGGAAAGTGTAACTCTAAGGAGACTGAACATAACCCTTCGGGATGGGGGGGTGGGGGTGCACTTTTATTATTGGTGCCTTCATTTTAACAAAGGCATGATCAAAAAAAAACAGGCTTTTTTACTACATATAAAAAGCCCTAAAGGCTGAAACATATAGCAATTAGAAAATAGAAATAATCAGCAAATTAGGAAAATAGACCAAGATGTATCAAACACTGCCAAATTCTGTAAAGAGCATGGGATTCACACAACTCCTGTTTGCCACCTTATCCATTTTGCTTCCCTCGGACATTTGGCTTTGACTGTTTTGAGTGATGCTGGATGAATGAGGGATGTAACTGATCAAAAGATGGACCAAGCAGCATGTCTCACACAGAGCTCACCAGTCCCAGACCAAGAAAGGAAACTTAAAAACTTAAAGACTTCAAAAACCAACACTGTCCATAACGAAGAACTGACAGCAAATCTTCATGCAGCAATGCAGAAGAGAATTTCTCTCCGCAAGAAAATATCATTATGAAGGTCTCAGCAGTTATTTTAGAAATCAATCCAATCAAACAAACAGAAATTAAACACAATTATTTAAAACACACTAATCACAAGCCCAAATTAATAGTGAAGGGGCAGTGGAAGGTTTTTATACGATACCTAAATTGACCATAAGTTTGACACGGCCTCCATCCAGCTCCAGACGCAGAGTGTCAGCAGAGTCTCGTGAGGTGGTTGCCATTAACAGCCCATAAGCACGCTGGGACATGAAACGGAAGGACACGTCTTCTGCTTCGGTATGCATGACCATAGGCATGATGATCTTCATGTACATGCTGCCATCATAGCTCAAGATAGAGGCCTCTGCAAGGAATCAGCAAACAATTGCAAAATATGAAAAGAAGTTACATCTGTGCGATCTTCACTCCTGAAGAACCCTGACATCTATCATAGAGCACTGCGTTTACAGAAACCATACCACTTGCCACAGAAAGGTATGTAACTGGGGAAAACCACAGCAACTGTTTAACTGCATCCAGCAACCCTATGTGGCAAGTACAAGCAGCAAACATAAAGATACAGTATTCACCACAACTGGAGGCAGTGGTACCCATGGAGACACAATCCCTAAGGACAAGTGTGTTAGCGCAGGGCCCTTTTGTGATAAAGAGCTGGCAAAGCCTCTGTTTTCCACATCTTCCAGACAATGCGATCTCCAGCCTTCCCTAGCACTAGCTGTAATGACTACTTCAAATAATGTCTACAACACTTCTACTAAAGCATTTAGTCTTGCCTTTGAAGGCTCAGAGTTCCTATTTCTGGTACTCTTAAGAGCTGTTCCTTATTTAGAGAGGACTTTCATTCTATTCCTAGCACTTTAAAGAAAAACCACCACCACATGAAGCAAGTTTCTTAATAAGTCTTTTCTACATCAGATTTGTACTGTTTCACAATTTTAGATTTTTCCCCTACTTACTAAGAACTAATGCTAGTAGAGCTCTGCTGACCCAACCAATGGCATGCTAATGAAAATGAGGAAAGGAACAAACCAAACTCCACTGCAAGTTTAAGTGTCATTCAAACACAGGGAAACTCAGGAGATGGAGGCACAATGAAAGCCAGGAGAAGGAAAAAGGAAAAAAGCAAACAGCAAGAAAAGAAATTGTATTTTTCTATCATCTCTGAGGATGTCAAAGAAATGGGAAGTTCAGCTGAGAAAAGGAGTTATAGTACTTAACATTCTCTATTTGTTCAGGGTCCTGCCTGCAGAAAGTGATATCCTTCTCTAAGAGGGTAGAATTAAAGTCTTGTGACAGAACTGCAGCAACCACTACAGCATGGAAATCATTGTTTCAGCCTAGGAATACGCTCCAAAGCATTTTTATCCACTAAGTTTACAAATCTACACAAATATATTAATGTATGAATCCGAGCATCCCTACTCCCCACAGCCAACCCCCACCAAAGGCAGAGCTGTAGAGATTGCTCCATGTAGGACTTCTACCACAAAACTGCATATGAAAATCCCAGAGGCTGAGAAAAAAAAAACAGTTCAGCTCCCTAGGCACATGGAAAGATTGCTTCATAAAGCACTCTTACCAGTGCCTCATCCAGTTCAGCTACAGTTTTCTCAAATGGCTGGGCCTTTGACACTGTTCCCCACAGCATCCTCCTGGAGAAACTAGCTGTCCATGGTTTGGACGGATGTACTCTTCGCTGGATAAAGAACTGGCTGAATGGCCGAGAGCAGAGAGTGGTGGTGAATGGAGTTAAATGCAGCCGGCGGCCAGTCACGAGTGCTGTCCCCCAGGGCTCAATTTTGGCTCCAGTCTTGTTTAAGATCTTTATCAATGATCTGGATGAGGGGATTGGGTGCTCCCTCAGTAAGTCTGCAGATGACACCAAGCTGGGTGGGAGTGTCCATCTGCTTGAGGGTAGAAAGACTCTGCAGAGGGATCTGGACAGGCTGGATCGATGGGCTGAGGCCAACTGTGTGAGGCTCAACAAGGCCAAATGCCAGGTCCTGCAGCTGGGTCACAACCACCCCATGCAATGCTACAGACTTGGGGGAGAGTGGCTGGAAAGCTGCCCGGCAAAAAAGGATCTTGGGGTGTTCATCGACAGCCAGCGGAACATAAGCTAGCAGTGTGCCCGGGTGGCCAACAGCATCCTGGCTTATGTCAGGAATAGTGTGGCCAGCAGGAGTAGGGAGGTGATCGTGCCCCTGTACTCAGCACTGGTGAGGCCGCACCTGGAGTACTGTGTTCAGTTTTGGGTCCCTCACTACAAGAAGGACATTGAGGTGCTGGAGCGTCTCCAGAGAAGGGCAACGAGGCTGGTGAGGGGTCTAGAGAACAAGTCTTATGAGGAGTGGCTGAAGGAGCTGGGGCTGTTTAGTCTGGAGAAGAGGAGGCTGAGGTGACACCTTCTTGCTCTCTACAACTACCTGAAAGGAGGTTGTAATGAGGCAGGTGTTGGTCTCTTCTCCCAGGTAACTAGCAATAGGACGAGAGGCAATGGCCTCAAGCTGGGTCAGGGGAGGTTTAGATCAGATATTCGGAAAAATTTCTTTACTGAAAGAGTGGTCAGACATTGGAACAGGCTGCCCAGGGAGGTGGTTGAGTCACCATCCCTGGAGGTGTTCAAAAAAAATGTAGATGTGGCACTTTGGGATATGTTTTAGTAGGCATGGTGGTGTTGGGTTGACAGTTGGACTTGATGATCTTAGAGGTCTTTGCCAACCTATGATTCTATGATTCTCCCCAGAAAGAGAGATTCACCCCAGAAAGCTAACACTTCATCTAATTTAACTAACTGCAATAACATGTATTTGGAACATAGATGTTCTCCTTATGTTTCACCTCTTTGTCCCACATTTCCCAGCCAGACCATTTATGCTAACAGGAGCATAACTTCTAGAGGGAAACAGCAAGCTTGGCAGAGCCAGTCCTTAAGTCCTCTCAATGCCTAAGTGTTAGATGCTAGAGTAGGGTAGACAGATGGGAAACTGATGCTGGAAAGGAACCATGGCTGGCTCCTCAATGGCCAGTAACACAACTGTACTGTGTATAAATATGCAAATGAGGTGATAAATAAGGATATAAGTATCAGGCTGATAAAGTAACAAAGGAGGCGTGTATATAGTTACAAAACGTGTGGTGCGGATCACTGCGCTTGTGCTGCTGCAGTGACCCACCGCACAAATACCTGGTATGCAGCACCTCTCTGATCATGGGACATACAAACGCATCATGAAGAAAACTTTTCTGGGAGCACCATTATAATAAGACGGCTGTGAACAGCATTCCTATTCATCAGTTTTCTTAGTCACATTCCCCACATACTGTCATGGTCTGTACATACAAAGCTCTCTACACGCAACACCCACTCAGCCATACGTACACCTTCTGGGTACCAGCTGTCAGTGCTGCCCTGGAGACTCACATGTTCGCTCAGCCAAGAAACAGAGAAGCTAAGAAAGCTTCTTTTTCAGGTGGGGGAATGGTTTCTTCTTTTCAAAGCGCAATTCTCTTCCCCCTCACGTCTGCACCTCTTACTTGCCACCCACAGCTGCAAGCTGGAACTAAATGTACTGTATATTATACATACACTCAAAGGCAATGCGTATGTACACACAAACCCTCCTTGCTCTCTTTCCTCTCTCTCTCTCTGTGGAATGTATTAGAAAACACAGTCAAGCATGAAATGGCTCTTTTGACGCCTTCAGCTCAGATGTGCCTTGCATGAAACAGTTGCTTGCCCTAGCGCCTGAATAGCTGCGAGAAGGCAGTTGGAGGATATCAGGACTATGAGTGGGAGTAGCTGACACAAGTGCCCCAGCTCTGCTGGTTCCTCCTCCACGGCACCATGTGTTAGGTGCTCTGGAAACACGGGTTTATCTGCAGACATCAGAAGACAACAAACTGAAAGCGTAATAATGATGAGTCTCTCGCTTCAAAAAGAATTCATGTCCTTCAGCTCCACTGATCTCGTTGCCAGAAAATTACTGTCCTTAGACAAGAAATCCTGACCATTGTTATTACGCTTATGTAAGAAAGACCTGAAGAACACCCAGAATTGCTGAAGATGGCACAAAAGTCTAGACAGTGTTTCAAGTGGCATCCCACAGTAGCCTAAATCAGGTATTGTTGTCCCTTTTCTGGCCAGTCTGCTACATACAACGAAAAATGTAACAATTGTTACAATGTTACTTGTAACAATTAAACAGATAAAATTAATAATTAATAAAATTAAATAGCCTGAAATAGTTGAAAGAGCCTCCACACTACCATAGGAGATGATGAGTTTCTGTTCATGTGTGTGCCCCATGCTGACCCGAGCCTGGCCCAGCATAGACTGCCTATGCACTTGACATCTTTTAAAAATACAGAGATTTCATTCTCACCTTGCAACTCTTTACCTTCTGGAGTGTCTGAGAGCTTTTTTAGCACATCTCCTTGCAAGCAGACTATTCCCTCCAGCTATGAAAATACACTTTCAGAGGAGAGGATTGCCTAGTAGCAGTCATACAAATAAAACATATCTCCTTGTCCTGGCAGTCAGTCCCCAAAACTCAGGGAAGGCATGTTAGAGCTGAGCAACACATACAGCAAATCTGTTCAGGGTTGAACATAACCTGGCAACAGCTAGGCGACCTCAGTCTCCCAGGCACCTGTGCCAGTGACTCCTGCCTGAATACAGGCATCCATTCAATTGTCCTCGGCCATCTGTAGGAATGGGACTGTAATGATTTTGTTCAGCACCATAAATACAGGCAGCAGCACAGTTATCCAAGTTTAAAACACATCCACATTCCTTCCACCCTTCTACTTTAGGGTAACTATTATACTTGGCTGTCTCGCAGAGAGATGCATAAGAGCAATGAGTGAAATTATGTTTCAGAGACCCACAGATTTGTACAGACAAAAAGATCCAGAGCAGCATTTATTTGCGATCCCAAAGCCAGAAGCTTCACTGCCATTAGCTTAGAGATGGGAAGAGGAAGAAACCAGATGCTGATTCAAAACCACCCAGACATAATGCCAGAGATCTGTGAAAATCAATATGTTATTAGGAGCAATTAGCTTCCCAGTCTTGTGCTCTGAGACCCTGCCAGCTTTAATTTTACACTTAACATCCAAAGGAGCAATTCACTGCTGCTTCCCCACAAGGTTCTGCATAAACCTCCTGGGGAGATGGCAACAGGCATATTCTTAGAACACAGACAGAAAAATATTCAAGACCTCTTCATGCTCTTTCTCCTGCTTTCTAACCTTTCTCTTGTATTAATCTCTGTTCTTTGCCTCTTTCCTCCCTTCTCCCTTTCAGTTTTTCTGTAGTCTCCTGTTCTTCCCTGTAGTCCTCCCAGACAACAATATAGCTTTCTTCCTGAAATTTCCAGAAAGATGACAGTGCAAAAAGAAGGAAAATACATCCTCCCTTCACAAAAAGTTTAGCTGAAGTCACCAACAACAGCAGCTCAAGGCACACAACGTATTCCCCCTGGCTATGTCTGCGGCAGTCAGCTATCGCCACCCGCTCCCACCGAGCAGAGCGTCCAGAGACAAGCGTCACCAGCTGGAGAGCCCCGAGATACCTGGCAAGGAGCAAGTGCAGAAAACAGGTATGCTGGTTCAGAACTACATGGGAATAGAGATGAAACGTTTCCACCTTCTCGTAAAAATTCAAATACCTTTAAAGTAAAAGTGGCAAAGTTTTGTATCCACAGTCCAGGCAGAACGTTCCTGTAGGCATTACACAGCACGCCTCTTTCCTTCCCATATCCACTAGCAGACATATAGCCACATATAAAAACCTCCTGGATTTTCTGAAAACCAAAATTGCACTTGAAATGAAACAAACAAACAAACAAAACTTGACTAAAAAACGGCTGAAAAAAACCCCAGAAATCCTCATTCCTGTCCAAGTGGATTCCATACGGATGCACTTCAACAACAGAAGTCTGTCAAATAATTTGGGGAGCCTGAACAGAATCACAGAATGTTCAAGGTTGGAAGGGACCTCTGTGGGTCATCTGGTCCAACCCCCCTGCCAAAACAGGGTCACCTACAGCAGGCTGCACAGTACCTTGTCGAGGCGGGTCTTGAATATCTCCAGAGAAGGAGACTCCACAACCTCCCTGGGCAGCCTGTTCCAGTGCTCCGTCACCCTCAGA
>Ga0065711_1035006_pt1 | contig 22935 bp, 12 predicted proteins | sample Hoacrofraction12_FD_59098 | JGI IMG/M metagenome (GOLD analysis project Ga0065711, IMG submission 59098) | Hoatzin crop microbial communities from Cojedes, Venezuela - Epithelial fraction 12 v2 (version 2) | ecosystem: Host-associated > Birds > Digestive system > Esophagus > Crop | place... | reverse complement strand
CATCTCATTCACAAGTACAGGTATAACTTTCCAGCAGCAGTCAAGTAGCTCTGTAGATGAGTGACAGATCGCGTGCAAGATGTCAGTGAAATCTGGACATAAATGTATTAATTGCGTAGAGATGTAAACAACACTAGGGACCTCCTGTCTCAAACCATCACTAGATGTCCATCCTTTTCTCATTGACGTGCTACCATCCTATCATTCTAGGGCTATCCTACGTCCATATATATAAATAAGCGCGTGTACTATTATACAGGAGTTGTGATGGTCTCTTTAATGACATTACATTTCAAATATTTTACTTTTTTTTTTTAATTTTTTAAAAATTTTTTCTTACTGTTCAAAACTTCCACTATATTTTTCCATAGTCTGGTAACCTACACCTATTCAAAGAAAGATTATTTTCTGAAAGAATGATGTTAATAATCTAGAAAAAGAGTGCGCATTCTACATGTTAACTGTAGTATGTTTATATTTACTTTTTTAGAATTAAGAACTTTTTTTCCTAATTGTCTCACAACATAAAACATTTTAAGCTGAGAACACATAAAAGTAAGGATAAATTGTTCGTATTTTCTCTTTTTTGGGCTGTATCCTCACAAGTATTTGTATGAAACCTAGCACTGTTAAGCTCAAATCTTAAGCGGATGATCCAGAAATTCTATTTAACAACCCATTTTCTTTATAGGTAAGGATATAAATCGTAGGAAAAAATATAAGACAACCAGTTCTATCTATAACTGGTTGAAATTCAGTATTTAACATTGAATTGAATATTTAATTCTTCTGGCAATATGCCAGTTTTGTGCTGAATATATATTAGGCGTTGATGTTACTGGGTGTTTTGTTCACCCAGTAAGCCAGAAGGTAATTCTCCAAACATGTGAAGAAATTTATCCCATGAAATGCAAGCCAACAGAGACATAAGACTGATCATCTTAAGAAAAACGCACAAAAGCACAGCTATGTTTCAAAATACCTAAGAGAACACCTTATGACTGAGAAGTTCTCCAAGACTGTATTCAATGCCACAGGATGATTACGTACACTCGCACACACCTATATGCCCCACAGATGACTAACAATAAGTGCACTGTATATCCTACACAAATCAATGGAGTATGATTTAAGGAAAAGATTATGTTCAAAATTTTACTACATCCAGATCCTTGCATTTAACTGAAAGGGTGTCCATCAAAATTTGGGGAAGTTTATAAGTACCTATAACTCAGTATATTTCTTCTTATTTTGCTTCCTTTAAAGAATGCAACCATTCTGTCTCGTGCCTGCAGATTTTGGGAAAATACTCCTCAAAGGGCTGTGTTTTCAAACCATGCTTTAAATATGGAAATGCTAACTAACAGATTTAACTCTTAGAATACTCATAAGTATAAAACAAACTACATGCACAGGAAGTATCATTTAAGTTCACCTGAGTTTACAATGAAATCAGAAATCAGAATATGGCAAGCAGGCATGCAAAAAAACCCACAAGAAAACTTTACCTGATCATGATTTTCATCTGAAAATGTTATTGATGTAAGCTTGTAACTATTCTTCAATAAAAATTCATTAACTAGGAAGTTTAGAGCTCTTTTCTCAAGAGGTCTGATTGGCTCCTGGAAAAAAAGAAAAGAATACACTATGTCTTTGGTTCATCTTCCTTCCAACCACAAAAGCACATCCATCTGAAAGTCCATGCAAAGCTCAGTCAGTCGTCACCAGCCACCTACCTGAATTTCAGGACTTGATTTATAATTTTTTCGTTCCTGCAAAGGAACTTCATTTTCTGGGGAGGAAAAAAAAGTAACTAAATTTTACTTTTTCACACAGGATTAGCTCAGCTACTTCTATATTGTTCAAAGTAGAGACTTAAGAAAAGGTTTATGTACACCACCTGCAGCCTGAGTCAGGTTGGCTCGGAGGGCCTGTATGGTCTCCTTGGCTTTCCGCAGTTCAAACTCCAGGACTGGACAGGGATTTGGATTAAACACACACAGGCATCCAACCAAGGCAAGGGAAACAAAAAATAAAATATAAAAAGCAAGGATGGGTGTGAAAAAAAAATACAGTTTGTATTAAACAGAAAGCATGCAATCTTTATGGAACTTATGAACACATGCAGCAGAGTTGGTCTGAAAGCAAACTGGTGAACATTTTCCATAGTTTCATCGGCCTTAAGTTAGCTAAATCAAAATTTCAAGCTGTCTGACAAGGACTCGCTGTAGGGTTTTGAGGTCATCGTGGGGTTTTGTTGGTTGATTTTTTTTAGATTGTTTTTGGTTTGTTTTTTTCCCCCCTTCCTTTTAACTTTGCATATTGCTGGGAGATGCTTGTTCTTTCTCCCCCACTCTGACAACCAGCTGATACTGTCAAACATTTTGATTTCTTGGGGCCAGTGGAATACGTGGGCAATCAGAGGACAGATCTAAATGAAGCACATACATGCTGGCAGCAGAGGAAGCTGTCTCCATGTAGCAAAGCTAAAACCATGAAGTGAATGTACTGTCCCATTGAGACTACAGGTTTTTATGAAAATAGAAGCATACACTGAAACTTTAGTAGTTTAAATAGCAGAACTTCAAAACATACTTTATTTTACTACTAAAAATAATCTTGTTTTAAATCTCTATTTAAAAACGGTGGATTTTTAGGAATACCCTAGAGTTAACTAAGATTTTGAATTTAGTTGAATACATTTAAATGATGCACAAGACCAAAAATAAGTAAAATACACAACTCTCATAGTATTTACAGAGAAGTTTCCAACAAAAATGTCCTTCCTCCATTACTCTTAGAAGTGTTCAGGGACTTTCAATGATCTAGAGTCACCTTTAGAGATTCAAAAATATGTAATTCTAGCTGCCGTTATCACCTGTTCCACCTCCCCACCCCTCTGGCCACTTTTAGGTGTTTCTTATGTCCCAATGTTTCCTCCCAAAAGGGCCAGTAGTGCTCTGCTGGCACTGGAATTTCATGTGTTTTCGTCCAGAGGTCACACGTATACTGTGGCTTCAAATTTTAAACCCCTGCACCTTTGCAAAACATATAGTAAATATTCCTTTTATAGCTATTTACAGTTAGAGCATCTAAGGGAACCTATTTAAGGAGTTACCAGATAATTACATGCATTTCTTTAATTCTCAGATTAATCTAATCACACTTAAATATAGAGTTACCAGAAAGAATGATTCTTGTACTTAACTAGAAGAGATGAGCGCAGAACAGCTACCATAATTATCTAATGTTTCCCATGCAAAACTACAAACGTTGTAGCTGGTTTTAGTAAGCAAATATTAATAAGCTTTGTAATCATTGCCTAGAAACAATCTAACATGGCATTTTGAAATATCTACACGGAGGACAATGCATGGCAGAAACACTGCATTGGCTCTTGCTTGTAAGAAATGCTACTGAAGACTACGGACCAAACGGTTTCCTCTTTTGAACTTGTTACTAAAATCTCTTGATAATTAGCACGCATGGAAAGAAAGATTCACTCAGTTTGCATTTATCCATAAAAACTGAAGGAGTAACTACAGTACACCACATTTGCTACATGAAAGTAACTTGTTTGATGCACAGAATTTTACTGCAGCCATACAAAAGCGCAACTGAGGATATGATGAATAAAATATGTAAAATCTCTCTAGTATTCAGCAATGCTGATCTGCAAATACTTCTGTGCAACAAAGTTAGAAAATGCTCTTGTAGTGAAGTATCTAATAATTTTAGCACTTCCTTGCATTTGAGTTACTAATTCACAGTTACAATTCTAGGTTGTAAGCTACTAATTTGTTAGTTTTTGAAAATTGTAAAGAATTCAAATCAAATAATTCTTCTGATGGAAATGACTATATGTTAAGATTTTATTCTCGTAAAATATTTTTAAAGATCAGAACAATTGCAGATCAGGAGTGCCCTGCACTAGAATGATATAAATAAAAATAAAAAGTTAGAAAACCAACACAAACTAGAAAAAAATCAGGAATCCCATTAAGGAAGGTAGAAATAAGACATGTCTGAAGGCATAGAAAGCCAAAAAACTCATGTCAGACAAACCCATGTCAGACGGCAAGAATTAAGTTTTAGTGAATTGTGATGATGCTGAAAACTCTTAGAAGCCATTAGGACTTTACACATTCAACCTCAGAAGTAGATTACTCTGCTGCATGTTTCTCTGTATACAGTGGAAGATTCTGGACATAGCATATTGGAGAAGTCGTCACTTTGCTGCACTTCACAACAGCCACATAATTCTACTACAACACGGCACTGTTATAGTTGTACCTCATCTCCTAGTCTTCCTAATGCCACCATTGTAACTGCCACCATACAAACCTTGACAGTTAGTCACAAATATAGCTTTTATTTGAAGAAGTTTGTATATTTTTTATACAAGCATAAATATTTGTAAATAGCTACAATGCAATTTCATTCACATTTAAAATTATGATTAAAAGCTCATCATTTTAGAAGCTATACTGAAATGCGATCTTCTGCTAAAGTATGTAATGATTTTTAACTCAACACATGTACTAATGAAATCAACACTGGAAATCTCCATTTGTTGATGGTATGACATTCTCTTAAATAAAAAAAGCAACCTCTAACCCATTTCTTTGTAACCGTTGTCAAGTACTGAGTTCTGCAATAAATGACCTGATCCCTCTCTCCTCCTCTCCTTCTGTTGTAAAGCTTATGCAGCTCTGAGAAGTTAAGCCTTCAAAAGCACTGATAAAGCCAGCTAAAGTTTAGCTTCTTGCTTGACTGAACTGATAACAGGTATATCTCGTTGCAGTACTTGGTGAAAGGAGCTGACGCTCCTTAAGAACGATGCACAGCAGAGTTCTGCTGCAGGCAGCCCAGGAAAGGGAAGAACCAGACGGATTCTCCTCTACATCAGGAAGGCAGAAAGCAGAAGTTTAAAGCTCTGAGGCTGGTCAATCTTCCTATGAGAAAAGGGCATTTCTGAAAATCTGTTTTGCCTCGAGGGAGAAAACTGTTCTGAATTTAAGCTGCTCTCTTGGTTTTCCTTCTACAAAGAATTCACTACAGCTATGATTCTGAAAAAAATTACCGGAAAAAGAGCTGATTTCAAGCAAGCCATGAAGTACGAGACCAAGATTTTCAGATTAGCTGTTTTCAAATATTTCAGTTTTCATTCAGCTAAACTAACCCACTTTAAAAGAGAAGTGCACATCAGTAGTGGGGTAGCTTGTCTGTTCAGCTTTCTCAAGGATCTTGTTCTATTCACCCGCGTTTGTTAATGACTTCATAAGTTACTGAACCATAGATTAAGAAGCTGGCTATAAAGAACGACCTGTGATTTGGGATATTGAACAAGTTGAGATCTACATGAAAAGCAGTCTTCTTGGGCCATGGCCAGAAGCTGAAGAAACAAACAGTACTTCTAAAAATTGTCAGTAATTGCTTTTGTATAAGGTGTATTTTTTCCAATTATACTAGAATTTTACATTCTACATATGAATTATCTTGCCAGACTTCTGCATACTTCATTATGAAGTACTGCAGACAACAGTAGAAAGGCAGTTTATGTTGTGAAGCCACTATATGGCATTCTGGCATTTTCATTTAAAATTAGTTCTTCTGTGATGTATCAATGGCCCCTGTGCTTACCCATCTTTCCTCAAATTTGGACCTACTGTTACAAGCTTTGCTGTTTGTTTCTTAACTGTCATTTTGAGTTCTTCCTCCTTGTAAAGTAAATGTAGAACTCCAGATGTCCTAAACTATGCCCTCTAAAAGATGTATGACATCCCACTACATTTGATGGACTCGTGCATACATTTTGAGCCAGTCAGAAGAAATTTATATTCTCTGACTATAGTTAGCATTGAAGCCACTATCACAATATGCTTCAAGACCTGAGGTTTCCTAATTCCCACCTCCCTGATACAAGTCTTAACAAGAAAAAAAGGGACCATATTTACAGTCAGTAACAGACCTGAACCAGAAAGCTGTACTACAGCACGAGAGATGGCTATCAAGCCACAAAAATTATCATCAGCATGAGAGCTCATGAGCAAGCTAACAGAGAACTTGTTGTCATTCTAACAGTGGAAAGCCAACACTTGACTCATTAGCCTCATTAACACTTCTCAGTCAGGGGGACAGGACCAGCTACAGAGAAGACCTGAACTACAGCAGACGTGTCTTCAGGTTCAATCCTTGGAGACCATCAACCTGTAAGGAAATTAAGAAGGCTGACAACTGCTTAACAGGGCTTTTTGAACTTGTCTCTTTCCTTTAAATCCTGACAGAGACAGTACTTTATTCTGCTAATCAGACATACATCGTCTAGCCAGGTATCAAGGCTAATGCAGGGACAACCGAGAACACAAACGATTGAAATGAAGTTTGATTATGAGAATTAATTTTATAATCACTGAAAACACAGCACTGTGTTTCTAAAATTATCCGATTCTCAGAACAGTAGATGTCAAAGGCAGGCTAGCAATACTCAATTTTTTTAATTATGCAAAGTACTTTTTTTAGATCACAAACATACTTGTGCACATGGTCATTTTAGGATGTGGCAGAAGATGCAGTTCCTCAGACCACACGTCAGATGACCCTTATACAACCAAATGCTGTAGGTATTCCACTTGAAGTTAGATGTGCTCTTATTTTACAGGAATGGAACAGGTTTTACATTCTCTAGTTGTTTTATGAAAATGAATATTCAGAGGAGGTTTACTAAGCCTAATAAATCTTTCAGTACTGACTTTATCTTAGCACTAAGTGTTTCAGCACGTGATACATTAATCTAATGTCAACACTTACTAGTCTTGGAGAACAAGTTGTTTCCAGCTAGTACATTGCAAGCTCCAAGGATGTACATATTTTTTGAAACTCTTTGTGGATTACAGATGTATTATCCAATTTGTTACACAGCTGTCTACGTTAAGATCAGGTAGGTACAGAAGAAAATTGGTGTTTTCTAAATTGCAGTTAAAGTTCTGTCATGTTTATCCACATCCTGACTGGCTTTTGTGACTTGCATCTTTTCAGTCAAGCTGATGATAATTCCGTAGAAGAGACTCAGCTTCCTCCGATCAGATTTCCCAAGTCACAAGTTCATACCAACTCTTCAAATCATGTTTGCTTCTAGGCCAAGTTTTGATTCTAACGCCAGATGGAATGAACTGGGCTAACAGATTTGAAATACTGAAATCCATTTCAAACAAGCGCCTTTCTAGTTATTTCCAGGAATTTTTGGATTGGTAAAATAAAAAATACGGCAGCTAAGTCTAACACCACCCGTAATGGCAAAACAGAAATAAGATGGCTTTGGATGGTACACACTGGTGCTTTCTAACGTTGCCAGAATATAAAAGTGGCTATGATCTAACTTCAGTTTTGAAGTCCTCCTGACTCAGAACCAGTTTCTTTTAGTGACTGATGTGCATTTATTTCCTACCCCTCATTTGACATTTGACTAGGGAATTGATATAGAAATCATGGGTTCTGTCCAAACAGCAAAATACGAAGATAACAGCATAAGAAAGGCATATATAAAAAAGCTATTCAAACCTCACTCTGAGAACTAGTAGAAGAAAAATATGACTATCAGATCATGGCCTCAAGCTTTTGCAACAGATTACACTTTTACCTCCTAAACATCAAAGCTCCTTGCTGAGAAGAAGAAACATGAGAAGAAGTAAGTGGGATGGATTTCTAGTTATGTTTCAAAGTGCATTTGTAGCTAAGAACTACTTCAAAAGCAGAAGTTATAAGCTAGAGTTTGTTCAAAGAAGGAACTGGATATGAAAAGTTATTGAAACCTCTACTGATTTCTTTTTTAATGTGTAAATTAAATACTTATCAGTTTTCTGCAATTTATTGCTCAGGCAGACAGTTTTCAAACAGAGTCGAGGAAAAAGATTTTAAGCAATTACAACTGAACCAGAATTTTAAGCAGAAATATTCTGGAAAACTTCCAAGTCTTTACAAACATCCAGAAATAATATCCTGTCATGCTTTGTTCAAGTTCTTACATCACTTTTTAACAATTCTTCAAAAAACCTATCTAAAGAAACACAGAAATGAAATGTAAGTAGCCTGCCATACAGTTTACTTGTCTATTACATATGACAGTGGTCAATTAATGTATTGTAATCTTAAAAAAAAAATTTTCTCAATTTTGCAATGTACTTTAATTTTAGAATATATTCATTTCATACTGGAAGTAATCAATATTTTGGCATTAACATTCCATCTGAGGATTAATGGTTCTACTGGATGTCAATTCTGACTGGTCTTTACTTTCTATCAGCATCTCTAATAGAACTCAGTTACTAAAGACAGCTCCAAAGATCAAACTAGCTCTCTTAATGATACTATTGCCAAGAAATATTGACCAGAAACAGACAAAAATCTGCCAAGATGATGAAAAAATTAAAATACTTGTAATTTTCTTGTTTCTTCCTTTAATTCCTGGACACAATTCAGAAATACTTGGGTACCTTAAACACATTTTGTTTAGAAGATTCGCTGTGTATTTGCAGCTATTCCTTCCTTGAAACTGACTCCATATATTCAAGAAAGACAGTAATTAGGTAGTAATAAGAATCTGGAAGTTTCCCCAGAAATCAAAAGAACAGTAAGTATCTATAGTGCAGACCAGAGCACCAAAATACCTGAATTCGCTTCATGTTCATGAATTTAATCTAGTCCTTTACCTCAGAAACACTGGCTGGGTAAGAAAAATGAGATTTTCCCAACACTTTTATTTCCTCTCTCTGGGTCAATACTGGTTGCCACTTCAGACTGACCGAGAGAGGAAATTTCAGAATCAAGATCCTTTACAGAACTATGTTTCACCAGCCTTTTCTTTGCTGAGTTTCTGCTGGGATGAAGTGTGGTGGTTCAGAGTAGAGGCAACAGTGTGGAACAGAGACATAGCAGCTTGCATAATTTCAGGTTTCATAAAGCTAAACTCGTGAACAAGGGTCTCAGCATGTACAACCTTCATGTATTTATGACATTAAGCAGTGTTAACTGACAAGAAGTAAACAGAGTTCTACAGCAGTTTCTAGAGAGCTTTTATGGGTTTCTCTATAGAAGCTGTGAATAACTTAATATCTGAATTTAGAAAAAAAGACTGAATTAGAGAAACATGGCCCATGGGCAAAAGAGATTTTTACAATATTTTCAAATATAAAAGAAAATCAGTCTCTGCCTTTGGCGAAATAACCGTAAGTCCTGAAATTAAAAATGCCACAGCCTCCTAATGCCACTACTCCTTCAGAACAACTGCAAGAGGCAAAAAACCCTGTCACTTCTTTGAAACAATCTTACACAATCAAGAAATCAAATGGGAGAGCAGAAAAGCACTACAATTAAGATTTGTAGTGAAGGAGATTTATGGAATTGAGAAAAGTCCAAATTTACTCTGGGATTGGTAATGCTTTGATCTACACACAAGTTATATTTAAGAGATTATTTGCTACAGCTCTTCACATCAGAAAGCCACCACCTATGCATTAGTCACAGACTGATGCAAAGAATATTTCAGCAAGTGTTTCAGCTAAACAGTAGCAGTCAGTAGGCAGTCTCAAGATATTGTTCTATTGTCAAAATCCAGGCATAATTTTCAAACATACTGCTTGCTTCTACCCTGGTGACATCTGGAATCATACAGAAGTACACCTGCCTGAATATTTACAGTAATTACAGCAGAAGTGTCTGAAACATGATTATATCATTCAGCGACTAGTTAAACCACCACTGTGAAATCTTGTCATCTTGAGGAATGCTCATTTAAATATACTGCTGCTAGAAACAACCAGTCAAACAGTAACGTTCGCATTCCATGACTCCTAAATCACACAAAAAACTTACCTGCTACTCTTTCATCCGTTTCTCTATTGCCGTCATCAGAGTACCTTGCAAAATCTAAGGAATCAAGAGTACTGATGCTTCCAGCGCGATCTTAAGGGGGGAAAGAAAAAAAACAACAAAACCCAACATCAGAAAAAATCCTGAAGAGTTGATTGGCTTTGATAAAGTCAAAACACCTTCATATTTCAAAAACTATAAATCAAAGACTAAGTAAGCGTTCTGCAAGACTGAAAGTTTACTGCATTTTCAAAAAGTCTGTCTCCAAGTAAAGAGTAGGCCAGTAAATTAAAAAAAAATACAGCATTACAGCAAGTTCAGTGAAAAGACACTGTATAAATTCCACCCTTGCTCCCCCCAGAAGGCGGCATTCCTACCCTGCCCACAGCAGATGAGGCGCAGCGCAGTGCTCCCCCTTTTCCACCATGGCCAGGAACATCTGCTTGGAGGTGCAGGTGAGCACACACAGAAACCAGATGCGAACTGCTCTGCAACAAGTGTCAAGCACTTCTGTTCCTATTTTACAGGAACCTGTAATTGCCCCAAATACGCTACTTCCTTTTCCCTTTTTAGTATTTTAAGGCATGTTAACTTGACCAAAAACTTTTCTACATTAACTTCAGTACATATCCACCTAACACAACATTTACTAAGGAATGCATTACCTAGCAAAATTAAAGCAAAGCAAGTACAGTTCATGCTACTGTAGGTATAATATTCATGCTCTAGAATCAAACTGTCAATTAAAAAATCAAGAAATTCAGTAATCAACTTAAGGTTTAGAGCCGTCCTTGACATTTTTCTTTTCAGGGGAAAAAAAAACAAGCAAGCAACCAACATGCAATTTTCATAATTTCAAGTCTATTGAAGCATATATTCATATATATATTCATATATAAATTTTTATTAGAAAAATGCGCAATGAAATTACTCAGTGACAGAACCCAAAATAAATAGAATGCTTCCCTAACACAACTGAACATGCAGAAATTATACTAAGTAACTTAGTAACTTTCCTCTCCTTTTGAAATTAATTTCTATGTAGCACTTCAAAAATAATTTTAATTACATTAAAGTCGTTGTCACATTAACAAAGAACAAATTCCACAGGGTGCCAAAAACACTCCTAACTGTCAGGGGAAACAGAAGCAAGTTCATCATCTGTCAGTCAAATTCTGTCATGACTAACATCACAGAAAGTGTTTAAATCCCCCCTCAACTTTTGATAATGTAAAAAAAAAAAAAAAAAGAAAAAGAATCTATTAATGAATTTCGTTTTTGTGCGTTTGAGCCTAAGTTGTCCCTTAAGGTTTTGTGACACCCTCTCTAGATACAGGCCAGCACTAGACTGAAATAAGAACACCCGGACTGAGACCGATTAAAGCATCTATACTCACCTGAAAAGCTGTAGAGAACACTAAATTTGCCAAGTGTAGCTGAGTTACACAGTACCAAAACTAAAGTGCCTGGCAACCCTTGCTGTTTGTCTGTTTTATGGACATAAAGTATATGATATTATACAGTTTATATTTAACTACAATTTCTCATGACTATGCTTTGTCATCCAGCCAATGAAACAGGCTGTTGCTCCCCAACCAGTCTCTATTCAGTACTTAGTTTTAAAACTCAATGTTCATCTGCAGGTTCTGGTCTTATCTGCTGTATTTTTTCCAGACATTAATCTGATTTAATAATTCTCTCTAGGCTGTTCTATATTGCTTAGCAGCACAGTACAAACTCTTCTTTTTACAGCACCTTTGCAAAATGGACCATTGTGAAAATAAGCAAGACTTCATACATGGGGAACCACAATTCAAGTGGTTAAGTCCAAAATTCAACAAAAATTTTCCATGCACAGAATGAAAGTCTTCAGAGCTGACTTTCCAAAACACCTAATACCTTATTCAGTAAGTATTACTCCTATCTATTTAATTGGGAGCTGCAAGATCATTTTTTGAAATAGAATTCAAGACTCGAGTTAAAGAAACAGACAAACAGAGATCTCAATGAAAAGCTGATGTTTAAAAGTGACCCAGTCTCATATATAGCACTGCTGTGGCAAAAGCAGAAATACAACTTTTTGCTCCTGCCGTCTTGCCATGTTAACAGATCAATTTTCTGTTTCTCTTATGAAGCAGGTAACGCCAGAGAAACAATTCTCAAATTTTCAGGTAAAATCAACCACATCATAATTATTGAAGCATCCAAAGCCGTAAGCAACAAAACCTTCTTCATATGACTAGTGGCATGCTTTAGAGGCAAAGACTCTCCCCTCACAACCGATCAAACAAACCCAGCCACAAAACACAAACTTCTTTACCCAAGCAGCCATTAACCTCTTGAAAGAAAACGTCTGTCCAGAGAAAAGCATTGGGTAATCAAAGTCTGTTTCAGGATGTACGCAATGGAAGCCACTTCAGCTCATAGCAGCAGCTGTAAAGCCAACAATTCCCAATGCCCAACAACTGCCTATCAGTTTTACAATCTCAATGGTTCTTATATAAACCCTTCGTCTCATTTAGTTTCTACGATTGTAACACCCAGAAACTGCCTTAAGTACCACATCTACATGCACAGCAGCAATCTGTAGGGTTGAAACTTGTACATTCACCATTTAGATTTCTCCTTATCCTTACAGTGCTCAGGGTAACAGCAACCATCTGACACACTCCTTACACACAGGTCGGTATTATAAAGAGACACAAATACCAGGAGTCAGATTGATTAAACCAAACGAAGATGTGCTGAGGAACACCAGCCTCACAGCCTGTTTCCTGCTACCATTATCTGCCTCTCCCAGTCAAGGTGATTCTCCTTCCCTCTACAGAAGTACCTATCCCAGTTATCATCAGCCCCCAACCATGCTGTCATTACTAAACCAAGCCGATTTAGGTTTTAAAAGTCATTATGTCCAGTGTTGAATTCAAAGAGAAGGTTTAAAATGAAAACTGTCTTTACATACTGCTTTGGTGGAACCTGAATCTATGAGGAGGACTGCGTACAGGTATCCAAATAAATGCTGATGGAAGTGAAACAGTAACAGAGACAACTGTATACACACACACAGGCTGAACAGTACCTTTTCCATTCAGCATCCCACTAGATTACACACATTGCAGAATTCAATCAAGGAGGGAAATTATAGCTTCCATTAACACAACTCAAACTAAATGGTTAGCTTGAATAATGTAACAAGCCTTCTACCACTACTTTGCTATAGCTTACTGCCCTTAAAACACATGTGGCTACAGACACACTTTCAGCTGCCCTGCACAACATCACAGGAACAAAACAGCAGAAGACGGAGACTATCTGGGAGAAAGAACAAACTTCCTCTTGTTCTTACCTGCTCATGCTTAAGCCCCATATTAGTACTGAACTGCACATATGCATATGTGAATAAACCACCTGGCAAGAGCGATAGCATTCACAGAAGATGTGGAATAATACAAAAACCTGAAGAGCTTTAAAGAAGTCCGTTCTATATTAAATCAAAGAATCAGACACCATTAACACTTTAAAAAGCAATCATCAGTTTGTATCTGTGGCTGCATTACGTAGCAACTGAAATACATATGTTGTGCAATAAATATGAATCAACTAATTAAACTATTTCATTCCCTGTAAATGACACTGCAAATTTCTTTAAGTGTTACCCAATTTTACAACACAACTCTGGAGCAATATTACTTTGAGAAACCTTAAATGGCTGCTGCATTTAAAACTTGTGATGTTTCAACTTGTTCCAAGCTCACCAATGCTGGATCAGCCAGCAAAGCAAACCTGACCCATGGCAGGAGATATGTGATCTAGCATAAAAGCTTCATGGTAGAAACAGACTTATGTATCAATTTTTTAAACCAATTTGAACTCGCAGAGTAAATTTTACCAGATCAACACATTCCATGTTGCTATGGTAACCTGGAGATGGAACCAAGAGCCTTAAAGTAATTCACTGCATCAGGCACTAAATTGTAAGCACCTAACCTATCAACCTTCTTTAGCAACTGCAAGTGCCTCTTTTGCTCACTCTCGGATGTTCTTACTCAATGAAACCCGCTGAATTTTCAAACTTGGTACGTTCTGAAAAGAAGTCCTCAGACCATCATTAGGAAACTAAGTTAAGGTCCTGGTTTCAGCTGGGATAGAGCTAATTTTCCTTCCAGTAGCTGCTGTGTTTTGGATTTAGTAGCAGAATGTTGGTAACATTGATGTTTTCAGCTGTTGCTAAGAAATCAAGGACTATTTCTAGTTTCTTATATTCAGCTAATGAGCAGGTATGCAGGAGCTGGGAGGGAGCACAGCCAGACAGCCAGGCTGGCCAGTGGCAATATTACAAACCATAAACGTCATGCTCAGTTTAGGAATGGGCTTAGCCAGGGGGAGAAGGCTATCTGCTTTTTGGTTTTCTGGGAGTTTGAACTGTTCTGTGACTTCGGCCTTTCTCATAAAATTTGTGAAAATCCAGGGGGGTCAGTCATCAGGTGGTGAGAAAAACTGTATTGTATATAGTTTGTTCTGCTTATTCATTATTATAATTGTTTTTATCATCATCAATAGCAGTAGTATTTCCTTTGTTGTCTTATTAAACTGTCTTTATGTCAACCTTTGAGTTTTACTTTTTGTCCGTTCTCCTCCCCGTCCCGTTGGGGGGGGAGAAGGGGAGCAGCTGCCTATGCGTAGTTGCCAGCTGTCAAGTTAAACTGCGACAGTTCAGTAAAGCTACTAGAATAAAACCACCTTTCAAGCTGTCAGAGCAACCCACTTACCAAGTGCCTAGAACAGGCATTCAAGATGATCAGATCATACTAGTTCATGACAGGCAATCCAAACCAGATTGAAAACAGATGATCAATACATTTACCTACTTCATATGACTAACAAGCTATGAAAAATCATAGAAAGTATACGAGGGTAAAAACCCTAAAGCTACTTGGAGAAGCCTAACCTACGTTTTCTGGCCAAGAACAGCAGAAAAAAAACCCCGCCAATCACCAGAAACGTAAACCAAATTTTTTGCAGATATATTTCAGTAAGATATAACCCTCACCCCTATGACAGGCAGGCAGCAGAATCTCAGGAGAAAGATGAAATCACCAGCGGGAAGTAGATAGATCTTGCACCCTGGCACAGAAATCACAGACTCGCGCTCACTGAGTTGGGTTAAGGTACAGATGCACCCCAGCTGATCTCATGGCGAGCCATACCGGTACCACACTGCATGGAGGGGGGCCTTACTGCCCCACAGTATCACCACCCAAACTAGCAAAGTCTGAAAGAACTAAGCCAGCCCTGCACAAAGCCATTTGAAAGCTGCTGCTGCAGTGATCACTGAGGTCCAGGAGCATATGACCTCAGGGAAAGCATCAAAACCCAGCCTGGCTCCCTACAAACGTGCTGCAGTGTGCTTGAGCTACCAGGGCTTCCCAAAACAACAAAGCTAAGGGAGAAGCATGGCACAGAGGTACTTCTTCCAGCTCAAGACCCCAGTCAGCTTCAGCAGAAATCAGAACGCATCAACAGCATCAAATTAACTCCATATGTACTTGATGTTGCACCACTGCATTCCCTAAAGTGTATCCATTAACTTGCATTACAATGATTTTTCCATTCTCTGCAGTAACCCAGCTTTCTGTTCTACGCTCTGATACCAAACAAAGTTATACCACTCTAGTCCTTAAATGGCTGTCTTTGCTGAGGGACTACTTAAAGTGCATAGACAACACCCATCTTAATTCTCAAGCATTGTATTCTCTCCATTTTCATCATATTTCAATTCTAGTGTTTTCCCCTTTCCCAGATTTCTAAATTAATCTCAGAACAGTAACAAATTTTCCAATTAAGTTTTAACAACGTGCCCACATGGATTCTATAAAGAACGAAAAAAAAAAAAATCAAAAACTAGCCACCAGAGACCAAAGCATCTCTCCTGTGAGCAGAGGCTGAGGGAGATGGGGCTGTTCAGCCTGGAGAAGAGAAGGCTCAGGGTGATCTCATGATTGTGTATAAACACCTGAAGGAGGGTGCAGAGAGGACGGGGCCAGGCTCTTCTCAGTGGTGCCCACTGACAGGACCAGAGGCAATGAGCACACACTGAAACACAGGAGGTTCCCTCAACATCAGGAAACGCTTTTTCATTGTGAGGGTGACCGAGCACTGGCACAGGTCGCCCAGAGAGGTTGTAGTGTCTCCATCCTTGGAGATGCTCAAAAGCCATCTAGACATGGACCTGGGCAACTGGCCCCAGATGGCCCTGCCTCAGCAGAGGGCTGGACCAGATGACCTACAGAAGTCTCTGCCAACCTCAGCCATGCTGTGAGTCTGTGATTATTTTTGGACTGATTTCTCTTACTCCAAAAGTTTTGTCCAACGACTAAACAGCTGATAGCTCTCTCCCCTCCAACATCAAACCAAGATGAAAAAGGACTTGTTATACAAACAAGAAGTTCTTACTCTGTGAGTTTTTATGTAACAGTATTTCCTTCAATTCAACAGCAAAGTAATCAGTTGCATCACCATCACGCAGCGTTATACTGCAGGAAGGGAGGAAGTAAATTGCCTCTCCCCTGTGGCACACCAGGGGAAACGGAGTTCAGTATTTCTCAAGGGTTTTTTCAACCTGGTCCATCTTAAAAAAAAAAACCCCAAAACCTAAGTTTTTTTAAAAATTTCTGTCCAACAAGCTCCATATATTTTGTGCCATGTCTCTGGCATGTACATCATAAATAAAAATACAAGGCCTAGAAGCTTTACTGAATCACTCAAATTTGTAGCCTGTGCTAGAGGAGAATTAAACTCAGTTTCTCACACCTGCAACTTTCATTACACTAGAAAACGTAATACAAGTAATTGAAGATAAAGAATCGTAACTTTGAACACACAACAGCATAAGGTTTTATCACTTATCTTCCTATACTAACAGACTTATCTTCATATACTGACAGGAAAGAGACTTCTGATGCTATATTTTAAAATGTTCCATATATATAAATTACCTAACTCAGAATTTGTAACAAATCTTAGTTTAGTTTGAAAATATGAGAACGTCCTGAAAAAAAATTATTTTTCCATATTTTCATTAATTCTGATCTGATAGAAATCCAGTATTTACAAATTTTAAATTAACAGAGATGATGGACTGTGCACACAGATCAGCTTTCAGCACAGCTGCTGTCAATACTTGATGATGACTTGCTTGCAAATACTAGACAAATTTTGTGATATCAGGCAATGAATCTGGTATAAAATTTCCAGCAAGCACTCTCTCAGCAGAACAGAATTTACGAGTCACATCTTCAATCAAGAAAAAGATTATTCTCAGAGGAAGAAAAGCTACAGGAAACTCAATATAACTTCCATGGAATTGCAATTATGTATAGGGGAGCTTAAAGAAGCTTCCAACAGTTGCTTCTGAAATGCAAAGATCTAGTTAATCTTGTTGCTGTTTGCCACCTTCTCTCCCCGCCAAAAAAAAAATCTCTCCCTAAAGTCTAAACTGTTAGAGGGAAATGTGTGCTGCTTCAGCCCAAAGCCTGCTCGCTTTGCTGAAGCTTTCAACCAAGGCACGGTTAAACTCACACATGACTGAACCAGCTACAGTGCCCACAGAGAGAGGTTCACTTCTCCCTTCCCCAACAGAAAAAGGTAACAGTAACTCTGGTGCAGGCACAGAACAAAGTCATCTAGAGCACCTAAATTCCCAGTGGCATATCTGTACACATCCTAAGAGAGCAAGAACAGGTAAGTTACTACAAGGTAAAATATCATGTGGACATATGGTACACTTGCTACTCAGTGGTAACTTGGTACTCATCTGCCTAGTACTAGTGGCTACTAGTCTGTCCTTCTTCGCCCGTCAATGTCATGCTTCTCTCACGTTACCTTCTCTTGATATTTCTTTGTGCAGTTATACCCTTACGGGGACTAACCTGTGCTCTGAACTACCTACCACAACATTCCAAATCGCTGCAGCATTGCTATCAGCCAGAGGTTAAACTGTTCACTCATCCATCAGCTTCCAGCAGACCTGGTTTCACGCAGTTGACAACCCAACAGTTGCAGAAGTTTTAAACTAAGCAGCTCTTACGCTATGAAGTGCATCCCACTGAAAACTTTTCAGAAACACCGGTGTCGGTAGAACAGAGGGGGTTTTAAAGCAGTCACAACTGGAGGAAGTTCAGCTTGCTTCTCCATCAGTAAAGCCAACTTCAGAGCACTGTGAAACCTCTCAGGTTTCATCCAGGCATCACTGTTTTCTGGCAGGTCTGCAGGGAACTCAGCTCCCCCTTCCCTCGGTGTTACACACAAACCTCTTTCAGCTGTTTTCTGTGCTTGTTTTAAAGAGACAACATTCAGCCTCTCCTATCTGCCAATAACAGCAGCTTCAATTACCTATTTATCTGCACCTTTCCAACCTGTCCTTACCAACAGGAGCACCTTTCCCAAATCAGGCAGTACAATCACTGCCTCACCCACAAGTCATCATTCCACCTCACAGCACCTGGAGAGGGAGCCAACAAGACTAGTTATTTTTGCTTATTTTCATAAAGTAACAAACAAAAGACATGAGCTGACAACAAAGACCCTAAAGAATGAAAAACTAGTCGTTAGAACAACAGAAATTATTTATCTTCCCAATTTCCTATCTTATTTAGACTGCCACTTATGTTGAGCTATAATGACAGCTCATTTGAGGTAGCCCTGTTCTGCTGTATATTCACACAAATCTGGTGAAACACTGATCATGACAAGGGCCTGCAAATAGTCACAATCTCTGTAACTTGGATTGAGAGCTGTTCCCAAGACGCACTTCTCACAAAAGCAAAATCAATATGTTCTTCCCACATGGCTTCTTCCAGTAGGACCCATCTGAATTTTGAAGGCTACAAGCAAAACCAGATAGATACTTCACAGTATCTGAAACCCAGAAATGAATCCTAAATCATAAACAAAGCCAGGAGCTTACTATGAAGAAGCAGCAATACTTTATGTTTTTGTACTCATGGATTAGCTTAATACAACTGGAACCCAGTCCCCAGAAAGTTAAAAAACTTCATTTTGGAAATAATTAGAAACAAATATTCTCCTGAAAAACATACATGTAACATAAACGTTCAAACTCTTTCTTTGTGATTTTCATTAAAGCTATTTCAAGTTTTGAGAATGCTGAGCTTTTGTAGCCATAAAGAAAAAAAAAAAGAGGCAGATTTTAAGACTAAAGCTAGTTCTAACAGCGTAAGCTGCATCCCTTCAGGAAAGGGCATTCGCCAAGCACAGCAATCGAAGGGCATCATATCCATCACATTACGAAAATAAAGGTTTCTTCATCCACTATGCTCAAGCTTGAATTAGGTCACATGTATATACTGGAAAACATTTGTGGTTTGGGAACAGGGCTGAAACATTTAAGACAGTTTTATTTCTAAATTTCCAATGTCTCAGTTTGTACTGTATTTGCTTATGCAAAGATGATATGGAAGGGGACACAAAGTTAAATTTAATACATAGGTGCTAACCAAAACCTTGCAAAAGATCTAGAATTCTGTACGAAGGAGAGACTTCCAAACCACACCACTCACAAGTGGCATCAGGAGAGTGGTATCAAAATGGTCTAGCAGACGAGGAGCTACTGCTACTGAAACCAGTGGAAGAAGCTGTCACAGAAGTTTGGGAGGATCTAGCAGAGATACAGGACATGAAGGATGACCGTACACAAGTGCTGTGCATCTAAAGGAACAGTGTTGACTCCTTCACAAAATGAATTTGCTTCAAACTAGAAGAGCAAAGTTGCTAGACACAATACACATTTCCATATTTTTAATTACAATATATCTTAATCTCTGTAAGCAGCTCTGACATTACTGCTGCTGGAAAACGGAACAGTGTTTTTCCAAAAACACTAAGAAATGGTAGTCATCTGACTATGATTTGCTTTTGTAACCAAGTGCTCTGAAGCATGGTTCAAAGACAAAACAGCTTCTAAGTCGCGAGCTGACCACATGATGCTAGTTGTTTAAATCCTATGATACTTCATTAAAATCTTTTTATAGCAGTCTATAAAGAGAAAGATAAGAAAAACCAAAAGAAATTCCAGCATGCACTCGTATTTTAGCTTCCCTCAAAGGATCCTGTGAAGTGCCAGTGAACATTTGCACTGAAATTCTCACATTCTGTATAGGAACACGCAGTATGAAGCTTTCCATTGCTCCACGGAAATCCTCAGGCAGCATTCCAAACATACTTCACATTCAGTAAGAATTGCCAGTCTCTGTTCTTCTGCATCGACTCAAATTCTCAAACACCTCAGTGTATAACCATAGAAATTGATCTAGCTTGGGGGCAGGGAGGAGCAGGTGCAAAGCTAGGGCTGAGAACAAATTCTGACTTTAGAAGTCAAGAGAAATAAAGAACTTTTTTTTTAAAAAAAAATCTGACCACATTAAGAATTTTTTCTCACTGAAGCATAAAATTCAAGTGAGCTTGAAATGACAATCATGCCAAACCCCACTACTTTCTACATCAATAGTTTCTATGAAGAAAATTATTTGTGTATTCACAAAACCTTTTGGCATGTTAAAGCGAGAGAAGGTACCTCCACTACTGTCACAAACATTCACACATTCTCTGCAAGTCTCCATGTGAGGATCCATGAATGTGGGCACAACAGACTGGACCTCTCAACAGAACCGAACTTTTAAATTAATTCAGGAAACTATCCAGACTTACTGTTGGACATGACTCGTGGCTTAGTCCTCTAAATTCAGTAATACCAGATGCTTAAGAGGAAAGCAAAAAGAACTCTCGCAAACACCATGTAATTTTCAGCCCATCAGAGTCTTCTGGAATCTGTTTTCTAACATTTGGATACTGGCTTAAATTCAGATGCATGAGACTATCGACTCTTGTTGCCATGAACCAGAATCAGGCTGAACAGCACTCACACAATCACCAGTTCAATACCAGACTCCAGACTGCAAGAAAGTCTGATGGCATTAAGTTCAAAAACATACCTGAGCTATACAAAAATACATTTTTTTTCATTGTTCTGGATCTGTCACCTTTCAGTGTCACGCAATGTGAACTGCCTTTTGAATCCTTGTAGAGACAAAAAACATCCTTTGAAAAAGCACACTCTATACCTGTTGTGGATATCAGATTTCAAGACACTTACACTTAACCTTTAACCTAAGGTCTAGTGTGATATTTATTTTTAGCACACCTCACAATTATCAAACTGCTCCAAAATAAGTTTTAACCCCCCCCCCCTTTTTTATAGTGATGTCCCATTGCCATCTACCATTCAGCAGGTCAGCACAATAATAACTAAGATGTTCTCATATAAGTATACACTGGTGTAGAATTCCAAGAGGTCGTTCTTTTCCATGCATAACACCACAGCTACACAGGCTGCTGTTTTTCTAATTCTACCAGAGTATTTACGTTATCAATAACTGGAAATAACATATCATGTTAACAAAGAGAAGAGCATGTTTAATCAAGCGGATGAATTGACTGGAATCCCCAAGGAAGCTGCTTTTAATGAATTAGAAATTTATGTTAGTTCGAAGCCTCAGAGCACAAGTTTTTCTGACATTCACCAATCTTATCATGAAGAAGACCACACTGAAGCTCTCAGTTGGAGAAAGCCAAGTATGAAATTCTAAGTATTCATAAACAAGATAACCAGAATATAAACAACACAGCATGAATTTAAAAAAATCCATACCATTTTTAAAAGATATTGAAAAGCAATAACAAGTTGAAAGTTTAGCTGTCTTCTACCACCCTAGTCACCTAGACAATATTAGTTATCTCCAAGTTTTAAGTCTAACTGCATGTCTTTGCAACATTAGAACCTTGTTTTAAAACAACACACAAAAATATGGGACCATTTACAAAATATATCCAGGTGTCTTAGCATGCACATATACATGAACACGTCTTCCACTGTCTGCTAATCACAACCCCTATATCAATATCAAAGTCCTCACAAGTCAGGTGGCTGGGCAGCTTCTCCCTCTCTCAACATCACTTCCAAAAGCTACTTCATTTTTAGAACCCTGTGTTTCTTGACAGTAAGGCTGATAACACACACAGACGTAATTTTATTCTAAACCATCCGCTCTGCTATTAAAATTCAAAAAGCTTTTAATGCCAGCTATGCGATGATTTTCCAAATATCCGTGCCACTTTTTCTCCCAAAAGCTATACTAACCTAGCGCATTTCCCACTCCCCAACTCCAAATCCCAAAACGGGTAGCCAAAGACTGCAGGCACTTGGTAAACAGGCCAGCGTTAGTTATAGGAAACACTGTATAAGTTGTGCATGACCTGGGAAACTCAGACCTATCCCTGGATGACTTAGCCATACCAATGCATCCGCAGAAGTAACGTGCTGGCTCCTGACACCTCATTTTTGACAGTTTTCAGACTATAAATGTGTCAGCCACTGGCTAACACTCAACTCTTTCTCCTAGCAGCACACGACTTGTCTCTTGACAGCAGGCACTGAAGAAGGCACAGGAAACCTTAAGACAGCTAAAAATTAAGGCTGAAATTCCCATCCCTCAAGTTCCTCCCACACTTGGTGTGTGCGTGACCTCCAGGAAGACTGAGGCTCGATCAGGTGCGTGAGCAGGACCGGGGTAACACCACTCCCGGCACCCCAACTTCTCAGTCCCCGGCTCCCCCAGTCCCGCGGGCAGGTTACAGCAAACAAGCAGCGACGCAAACCGCCTTCCCAGGCCAGCACCGGGCACCGCTTCCCAGAGCTCCCCCCCGCACCCTCCCCGCGCCACGGTGACTTACTGAGCTGCCCGGAGCCGGGCTCCCTGCCGCCTGCTCCGCCCAGGCCGCCCAGGGCCCCGCCGGCCGGCGGCGTGCCGCTCTGCCGCTCGAAGTTGCCCGGGTTAGAGAAGAAATCTCGGAGCCGGGGCAGCTCCCGGCCGCTCTCCAGCAGCTCCGTGTGCAGCTCCAGCGCCGTCAGCAAGAACTGGTCCCGCAGAAGCTGAGCCGCCATCGCGTCCATCGACACCCGCGGCGGTTCCCCCGCGCCGGCCCCGCCGCCCG
>Ga0065711_1004614_pt1 | contig 22938 bp, 15 predicted proteins | sample Hoacrofraction12_FD_59098 | JGI IMG/M metagenome (GOLD analysis project Ga0065711, IMG submission 59098) | Hoatzin crop microbial communities from Cojedes, Venezuela - Epithelial fraction 12 v2 (version 2) | ecosystem: Host-associated > Birds > Digestive system > Esophagus > Crop | place... | reverse complement strand
TTTTTTTTTTTTTTTTTTTTTTTTTTTTTTACAGTATTTCATCTTGATCTTTCCAACAGGGACACCAACAAGTTAAGCATTACAGAAACTACTAACTTCCCTAGGATGCTTGTGAAAACTGAAATGCCACACCTGTACGCTGGGAGACTCTAAATGCCGTTGGCACTCTACTACACCTCCTGCTAGGTGTGATATAAAACACTGCTGGGAGTAATTCTTCCTACAGCACTCCTCCAGAGTAACAAGGCCAGAAATACAGTGCAGGCCTACAAATGTTTGAGGGACCGAGCAGTGCTGCAGACAGCTTCTCACCTATCTCATGTGCATAAAGTCAGTGTCCACATGCAGCTTTCCTAACACTTGGTTCAGACAGTACTTTGAAAACAGAGCAAATCAGCTCTCCTTCCAAAGCTCAGCTCTTCTGAGGATCTCCACAGACACATCTTACACCTGCTCAGCCGTCACGTGATGAGTGAACAAAATAGCAGGATTCCTCAAGCATCAGCAGCCTTTCTTTAGTATCCAGCTTCTGAATCCAAAAGGTCTTAAAACAAAAAACTTTCTACCTCCATCCTTTCTTCATAATCTTATTTATCTTTCATGTTTTGGCAAAGAGAATTTATAAATTCAACTAGATTACTTACAGTATAATATTGAAAGTGCAAATAATGAGCAGCAGGATATTATTAGCTTTCCAGATGTAACCTGATTCAAAGAATACCGAAGTTTTCTGAAACTGATTTCCCAGAATGCTGGATTAGGTCCCGTTTGTGTTGTCTGTTACCCTAACAGTCCAGCCGACACGAGAGCCTTGTGCTTGGTTAGGTTAGGCACACAGGCATTTGGTAGCTCATTTCAGCTGCCCAAGCTGGTCCTCAGCCTAGTGCGTCATGTTCTGGAGTCCATTTCCATAGCCTGCCTGCAAGAACCCCTACAACATGTTGAATCTTGTCTCTACCACACTGCCACTGCCAATCATTTTCTTCCACTGATAAGAGAAAAGGTGAGGACTGAGCACAGTCACACAAAAATAGGAAGCTATAGCGTTACTCACTACCTTGAAGACTTGCCTGGTCTTTTTCCTTTTCAATTACTCAGCAGATGTTCTTCAACCAGTTACTCAGTTTTTACATGCACCTGCCAAAACCCGTTTCCGCAGGACACACATCCACCCACTGAACTCAGTAAGGCAGTTACTGCTACCCCCTTGTTTCAGTGGGAAAGAGGATGGTGTTTTAAGGTAAGCCCCACCACGTCAAAGTATAACACAGCATCAGATCCAGCAGCGCTGCTGCAAGTGGTTAACAACTACCCGTTCACTTTCTTATCACAAGTTCAAATCTGTAAAGGCAGGATTCCCAAAGATTCCTTTACTGACTTGCTTTTGAGGTCTGCTGTAGTAAAAGAAAGGCAAATTGACCCCCATAAAGGGAAACACTATTTCTAAAAAAGCCACAGTTCTTAAAAATTCAAGTTTGCCATGTATGTTCACCAGTGCCAAGGCTCCACATTCTGTTGTCATGATGAGACAAGTGGAGTTTGCTCCAGACTACTGCTACCAGCACTATTTCCACTGAAACTTCTCAGCAAAAAGCAGTGGATTTTTTGAATGCACTTGAATATCCTTGCAGGAGAACAGGTGAGGAGCCATATAAAAGAGGGAAAAAGACAAAAAACAATTCACATGAAAGCTTTTATTTCTTTATGTAAAGATGTTTGTACTGCCAACAGTTATAAGTCTAATTTAGTGTCACGCAGCTGGACAGACTTAGCTCCTGGGAGCAGATTCTCTATTGCTGCATGCCTCTTTCATCCATCACACACTTTTTTATACTAGCATGTAATACACCAGTAACACATTTCTCCAGAGGAACTAAGAGGTACGCAGCTACAAGAGCTTTGGGCTCTGCACTATAACTGGATTTTAAATATGTAACCCATTCAGAAAGAAAAAAAGTGTTAAAGGAAAGTATTTTTTATTTATACCATACTGGATATCAAATATTCCCCACCACTCCATATTAAGACTTGTTTCCAAGAGATCAGATGATCTTTACACTGCACAATGAATCTACACACACATGCCACTGACAGATGTTGGCCTTCCATGGTTTCCCAAAGAATACTCACCTCAAATGTATAAGTATTACTACAGGGGTGGGGGGTTTCTGTGTTGTGGGATTCGTTTTTGCTTCTTGCAGTGAAAATGGAGGAGGGAGATGGCCGAAAAAAACGTGGTTTTTTTTAAAAAATAAAATATATCAACTATAGGAAATTGCTTAACTGGAACGTGGCAAGTTGCCACACTCTCTGAAAGTGTCTTCTAAAACAACAAAACAGCTTTATTTTAACAAGCTGCTATAAGACTGCATTTTGGGATTGCCAGAATAAAATACACTAAACCCTGCTAGGTTCAGAACACTTTGAACAGATCAAGCAAGCTTCCATATTTCAGATTTTAAGAGGAAAAAAGAAAAACTTTGGTATGTTCTGCCATGCAGTGGGGTCAGAGATTTTCAGTTTGCTCATCAATTTTAGCGAACGCTTCCGGAGCGCGATGTACTATGCACTGAGGCACAAAATGCAGGAATGAAAAATCCATGCAAGCATAACTGAGTTGCCAAGTAGAAAGTGGGTCGTCCATAGCTCAGCTCTAGAAAAGACTCCTAGAACAATTTAAAAAATAAAATGGAGTCAAAGGATTGTATGAGTTTTCTTTGTCTTTTCTGTAGGGCTGGGTACGTTACTAGTAAGTGGGAATGCTACCGAGTTTGCTTCCCTGGTCAGCGCTCTCTCCTTCTCACAACACACACATGTAAACACACACAGCTTATCTTCCAACTCCCTCTCTTTCTGCAGCCCCACGTGTCCTCAGCTTAGCCTTTCAGCTGTCTCAGAATCAGGAACATTGCAGTCTCAGGCAAACTCTGTGAAGCGTAGTTGACTTACAAGTGGGAAGACAACATAAGGGAACAGAGCATAGCCCACGAGGTCTAAGACATGCCTCCCACCAGGCAACTATCCCCAAACCAACTCACATGCAACATGGTGAGTAAGCACATCTCACAATTGGGCTACAGTACAGTGAACACAGGAATTCCAATTATGCCCGAGGTATTCTCTGCCAAAGAATCACTTGTTCTCCAAAACACTCCTGATTTCCTCGTGTAGAAGTACTCATATTCCTAGCAGATCAATCTTACTGTTTGCAGAAGGCTAAATACTCATGAGATTTAACACAGTTTGAGGCATGTTCTTCTACACAATTAGGATCAAGGCAGCACAGCATTCTGGATCGCCAATCACCCAAAAACACAGGAGCGACTTCCCTGCAGTGGATTACGCATAGCAAATCCTCTCTGAAACCCCACGACCATCCCACTGAAGGAGTCAGTGTTGTTGTAACGAGAATGAAGGACTAGCTGAAGAAGTTCAGGTCTAACACAAGATGTGGAGAAATGCTATGAAGCAGAAGAATGGTGTTGCAGATGGGCTTTATTTACTGCCTTTTTCCTGATTTTGTTTTGCAGTTACTGAGGTGAACTATGTGCATAAGCTCTGCTGGTTTACTCTGCTATAAAATTGCTGTTTAGCTGCTGGGTTTCTTTGTCTGTTGAACGAGGTTTTGTACTGGACTAGTTCTTCCTTCCTACTCCTCCTGCTATTCTGCAGGGACAAGAACAGAAAGAGCGAGGCAACAGGAAGAGCAGGAGTCGCCTCTACAGAGACAAAGCAGGATGTGACCTCTGTTCTCTAAGTGGGGCACAAATGGTCGGATCGTGATATCCAAGCTGGTGTCTCCCTAAAGGAAAGACTATAGAAAGGACCAAAGTGAAGCTGTCAATCTTGGGTTAGAAACTGTGAGTTTAATGACTTCAGTGGTGCTTTGTAGGAGGAACTTAATTAACTGCAAAGAACTTAAATTAGCGACCATTCTGATAGACTCTTGCTAAACAAAGCTTAAACACTCTAGTACTTGATGGAGCCTCAACTCTGCTAAACTTCAATTTTGCGAAGTATTGGTGCAGCTCCTACCTGAGAGCATCCAGCTGCTGCAGCCTTGGTGCTCTGCTTGTGTAGGACAGAGTGTCTGGAAACCTGCGTGACCTGCTTGCTCAGCTTCCAGGCAATCTGCTGCCCTATTAAACTTTGCCTTTGAATTTAACAGCCTACAACACGGTTTGTTTCCATGAGCTGTCTGACCCCCTGCTTCGCAAGGCAGCATACAGATTACTGGCTGGAACAACGCAATGAGAGTGAACTACCATACAGTAGTCTCATCTCCAGGAACAGGTACTGAGCTATACAAAGTGTCCTTTCAGCATCAAATCTAAAAAATTGCTGTACTAGCATGCAGCAAAGTACAGTTGAGGGAGGCCTTACTGCTAGTAGCGAAGCACTCTTACTAACTCCGTGCTCCCGTACTAGCTGTGGTTACAATCGGATTACTGTTGTAGGGACTGTACAAACACCGAAGATTGTACCCCAGTGCCAGAAGTTCACACTCTGAGGGTAGTGATTCACCTAGTTCAGCCTCTTTAATCTCCAGTCTAGGAGGCCACACCAACAACTTCCGAACACACTTGCCTTCAAAGCCAGGGCCTTGGGTGATCTTGTCTATGAAGGATTTCTAGTAGTATTCTAGGTTANAAGAAAAAAAGAGCATTGCAGTTAAGGTGACTAGCTCAGTTAGTGGTAGCTAGGATGACTGAACTCCAGAGTAGCTACACCCACATACCATAATAGGGTTGTGATGGCAGGTGTAATTACTTGGGCCATCAAAGTCAGAAAAGGCACATCTGTTAGGGCCACTGAAGTCTGACCCCCAACTCAGCAACATAATTCTGCATATGTTTTATTCAGCTATGCCCTAGCTCAGGAGTTCAAACACATACCGAGGCAAAGCTGGGAACTGTACTCAATACATCTCTAGACACTAAAAAGGGAAGCTTCCACTGCTGTTTTAGAGCTTAGTGCTTGTGTATCTTACTCCTTGTGTACCTCTTCTATTGGAAGGGACCTTAGTTTAGTATAGATAGCAGTTGAATGAGCTTCTTGCAGTGCTTCAACCCTAGCTTGCTTTTCCTGTTTAGCTGAAACACTTGTGTATGAAGCTAAGTAAAACTGACCTAGGGTTTGTTGATGCTTTCAAAGGGTATATGTTCTGTGCTGGAAATGAGTACCTCTAACCAGACTGACTCTGTACTACAATAATAACTGGAAATGAACTCTGGACCATCGGCTCCCAGCCACTCCGCGTCAGATCATGTTGCATAAATAATAGCCAGGTCTGGGGGAGGAGAACACTTTCAGTGACACGGAGCAACCTGCTTTCTGCTGCAAAGGCAAATACTCTTCTAGCAGCTGCACAAAGCTTCAGACCAGTGATGATACAGACGAAACCAACAAACACGGCAATGAGAAAGAGAGAGAAGAAAAAACTTTTGGGTTACACAGCAGCTCAAAGGAAGGGACCAGGCTATAAAGCCAACTACTATATAGTTTCACCTGAGCCTGAACCTTGAGACTAGCAAATAACCTGCCAGGAGTTTGCTTCAGATATCCGATGCAGATTAGCAATGTTAAGGCTCCATTTGTCTCATAATCATGCCATTAGTAATACCCATTCCAACGTGAGAATTACAACTGCACTTTCTTGCGTTAAGTCCCTTCTTCCAACTTCCACATTGTCCTGTCTCCCAAATACTAAGTAACATGAGGACCACAAGCACTTTCTCTTAAACGTGTGTGCCCTAGCTACTTGCCATGAGCAGTCAGAAAAAATGTGGCTAGCAGCAGTGCTCTCATGAATAGGTGGACTGCTTTCAGTTCCTTTCAGCTGAGACTGTAATGTGCTCAGCTTTCACTTGCAAACATTAAAAAACTCCCTTCTTGTCTTTGGTCATTCTGCAGAATGAGGAAGGATAAAAGAGCACGGGTAGAGCGTAGGCAGTCCTCTCTCTTATTGCAGGGGGTGAATTGTAGAGTACACAACTTCTCACCCCAATTGTTCATTCTGGGGAGCCTTTCAAAACATGCTGACACATCCAGTATATCTACACAATAAGACTGTAAATTAGTCTTTTCCTTCACAAAAGGCTCATGACAAATGATGATCTCCAATGAGATACAATGACCTGCTAAATGGTCTATGGGTCTCTTGGGGGATTTCCAGGACCTCCCTGAACATCATTTCCTGAAGTCAAACATCTGCACTTACCCACTGAAAGAATGCATGGCTTGGGTAATGGTAGAGTCACTTTCCTACATGCTATTCTTGATTCCTAACTATACTAATAGTTCATCACCAGCCTCAGAAAAAGGTTCAAGCTCTTAAAAATGCAGGGAAAGAAGAGTAATTGGACTTTAAAGCATTCCTGTAATTATTTCAGCGGCAGAGATTTTAAAGCTAGGTGAGAAAAAATGAAATCTTTATACAAACAGTGAATATTATTTAGGTCATGGGTAGCAGTAGTTGCATGTTATGAGGGCATGGATGAGAGCATCGTGCAAGAAATTTCTTGGCACATATATGGCTCAAAAGGAAGAAACACAAGTAAGAGCTGCTTCTGGATGTTCTGAAGGGGCTGAAAGAGCTGGAGCAGCAAAGCTGATATACAAACAGAGAAACAAAGATGACGACAACAGAGGAGTGTCAAGAGCAAGACACAGGCTTTGTAAGGTGCAATAGCTCTGATGGTATGCCATCATTGTCAAGGTATTACGCGAATTCACTGTAGTATTGGCCCCATACATGATGCGAAAAAAGTAAGTTAGAAGCCCCTGTCACATGGTCTTGTGATCTTGGTAACAGCTCTTTGTCCTTGTGCAGTGGTGTGGAGAAGTAGCAAGTTGCAACTTCTGATCAGGAAGCACTGGCCTCTTGAGTGCAGGACACTTTTTGTATAAATGATTAAAGTTTTTCATAGATTGCAGACCAGCAACAGCAGAATAGCTGGAGACAGGACTCTGACAATGATTATAGCTCCACTTAAGCCCAGTTTTAAATATTGTGCAAGATAACTACATCAAATTTTGTACTTGGCTGTGCAACTACAAAGTCTGAACAATTTCTGCATCAACTTCTATAGATCAGATGCACAGGGTAAGTCAACCGAGGATTTCTCCACCATGTGTATGGGAGACATAAAATCAGGGTAAAGTCATTGGCCTGATGTCAGATATAGCCTTCCACTGCGTATCAAATATCCTTTCTCCATACACTCAGTTGAGATTTGTACTTCAAAATGAAGGCATATTACTGTCCTCTGTTCTGGCTCAGATCACAAAGCTTCAACTGAGCTGTATTCCTCTACTTCAGCACCACGAACCGCTCAAGCGAAGCAAGACACCACCAAGAACTTGCAAAACTATTGCTTTAAATCCTACACTGGTGGGAATTTGACAGGAGCAAGAAAGACAAACTCATCTTCAAAAGCACTTAGTAATTTTTCAATAATGAATGGAACCTGAGTTGCATCTACAGCCTGCATACTAAGTGCTAAAAACACACCCAAGTTTACATTCATTGTAAATACTAAGTAAGCATAATAAATACCTGGAATAAGGTTTCCATAGGTGACGGTTCAGTAACACTGATTATGTATCTTCAAAGTGCGTTTTACTTCAGAGGCTATGTAAACAATGAATGGAAGATGGTTATTGCTGTAAACTTGCAGGTACACTTTGGTGGAGGCAGGCTGGTATCCTCCCATGCTGGCGCTTTCTCACAAAGAATGCGAGATAAACTGGAAAAAAAGTAACATTGCAGAAAGCAGCATCCAACAAGACGAAATAAGAAGAGGTATCTTATAGCTGTCAAATTTTCACCAACTTAAGGCACAGGTGAAATAAGACAGAGAACGAATCCTTCTGTATTCTAAAAATATCCACTTTGAGTTTATTATTCTTTGCTATTTGAGTGTTGTTTTTTACTACCTTGCCCATTCAAAAAACACTCACTCTACATCAGACCAAGCCTGCAGACGGCACAACAGCACTTCTGTTTAAATAGCTGGAGCTTCAAGTGAGGGTCAAGGCCACGCTGTTTAAGGTATTCAACCTTGAAAGGCATTTATAAAAGAACTGAGCCAGCAGAGACTAGAGCTAAATTCAGCTCTTACCCTAGTTTTAAACTGCTTTATCTCCTTTGTTTTCAGCACAATCACATTCAGTTTCTACTACTGTAAAGGAAAGTGGGCTCACACAACCTGATATTCATCTAATGTCAACTGAATAACCCCAAGGAACACACGTGGGGTCCTAAGTTAAAGCCAGCTGTACTCTTTGCTATAGATATGTCACTTACGTGATACCTTTAGCAGACCAAGTGTTCCATCAAGTGATACGGTTGTAAATAATTTACCAGCAACCCCATAACACTTGATTAAAACCTACTGAAAGAAGATCTAATTTAATTGTCTCTGAAAGAACAGATAATGACACAATGACTGTGTAAAGGGCAGATGGTAAGCAGAAGCTCATCAGAACATGAGAAAATAATTTAGAAAAAGGAACCTTTATCTGTACTGAGCTGTGGTGATCTCCACCTGTCTGATGCTGGCTGTTTGGGAGGTCATTCCTTCATCCTGCCTTTGGGCATCTGAAGTGACAGCGAGAGTACTGGCTGTCCTCATGAGTGGCATTTGGGCACCTGTAGAGTAAGTACCTAATCTCTTAGGCAGCCAGGTTAGAAAGTGTTTACTGCATCTTTTAGTGATGAGCAGCAGACTGCAGGCAAAGTTAGGAATTGGCAGGCTTTTTTATAAAGGTTGTATAGAGGACTGTTGGTAGCAATCAATCCATTAATGAGTACAGTACTTGGTAGCCAATACTATAAAACTTTGTAAGGCCATTAGTTTTAAAGCTGTGTATCTGCTGTACTGTGAAAAATAAGTCTTATGGATTAAAGACTAGTTGGAAAATACGTTACAGGAACATAGTAACTACCTTGCTGCAAGTCATATGGGCTTTAAGATAAAGGAACACAGCTCACAGCAGATGTTCTCCACGGCTTTCAGCCTTTGAGGAAGGAAAGAGTTCTATTTCTTACCTCACACTTAAGAACAGACACATACATAAACCTAACATCAGGGAGTTAAGTATAAATCTACAGTACTCCCAAAGTTCAAATGCCTATCACCCAGTTCAAGGATTTCCTTGGAAGCTAAGAATTTACTGAAGAAAATACAGAATTGTTGTACTTTGAAGCACAATTCATAAGCAGGGCAGGAACCATGTGCAGTAAGGTGGACCAAAAAAAAAAAAAAAAGAGGCATTTCTTTTCCATCACCTGAAGGGCAGCCCAGGGTAGAATCCAGGCTCTTCTCTTAAAGATGCATCTCTCCTCTTTCTCATGTCTGAATGAGCTTCACTGCTTAGGTCTCTCAGCTGCCATTAAAGAGGAATGACATTACAAATACAGACTGCAGCACGTTACAGACCATTGCAGACTGCACTACTGGTATGTCACAATGCAGGCCCTAAATCCTATTCTACAAATAGGTCAAACTGGGACAGCCAGGCAGCGGCAGACATGCTGTGGAGTTTCAGAAGAGACAAATACCCTGGCCTAGAAGTCATGCTTATTTCTGGCTGGGATGAATTGATAGACACCTCCAGGTTGGGTCCCTGTCACTGGGCACAGTAAAACTGAGCTGATTTTGAGTAGCAGAACAAAGTTACGTAAACATAAGGATTGGGCTGAGTGCAGAAAGTTGAGTGGAAACTGCTCCAATATAATCCTCAATACTTTTCTAAAAGCTAGCAATGCAGGCACCCAGAAGAATAGCTCTTGGCCATGTAAACCCGCATTAGAGGATGCAATACCCAAAACAAATCATCCCTTCCTCATACAGAGTTCACGCCAACCACAAATGCATGTTTAGAGCCCAATTTCCCAGCACCTGGAAACAGGTTTATTTTGAGGATTTATTGCTAACTAATTTCCCCATTCCCCAACAGCAAAGGCATAAACAAAAAATTGAAATGAAAGCAACTTTAAAAGATGTTAAAATCAAAATTTGGCAAGTACCCAGCCACCCCATTTCTAGACAGAATTGGAAGACAGCTCTTCAAATGGACATAAGTCATTAAAGAAAGATTTTCCCAGTCATTCACTTGGAAGTTAGCTGCTGCACATGCAACTGCAATGGCAGTGGCACTGCGAACCCTAAATTATGGGAGACCAAAGAGGAAATGCTTGCTGCTTTGGGTTCAGACCCTTCACTAAAGTAAATAGGCCCTATTTCACATGAATCGACATGAAATCCTTACGTGAAAAGGATCTGAACCCTCTTGAGTGGAAGTGCGTGTTGCATCAGCAGCATGATGGTGAAGGAGGGGTGGCTCTGATAGTATTAATTGCCATTGTTCTCATTCTACCAATAATCTTCCTGTACCCCAGCAACTGCCCAAGGGACTTGGAAAGCTCATGAGAACTGAACCATCCCTCCTGAGCGGGGACACTAACCACCAGGTCCACCTGCCTCTTTCTGCCCGTCTTTCACTCCGCCTCAGGTTTTGAGCTGTGAAGGGTCTCCCCACTGTTCTGCAACCTCAGAAAACGACAGACAAGAGTAACTCTTCTACTAGTTGCAGAAATTAAGTTTCTGTTTAGTCTCTGAGTTTGACTATCCCAGTTGGGGAAGAGAATCTACTATTCAGAGACAGGCTTTCACAGCAATTAAATACGATTCTGGCACAGCTACATGAGATCAAAGCAAAGCTACACCATGTTACGCACACTGATCTCACAGAAGCTGCCATCTATTTGCAGTCAGTTACAGCGGGATTAGGTGCATGCTGTTTTTTGTTAAGGGGGAAATTGTTAGACTATCTCACACTTCAAAAATAAACACGGCAAAACTCAGCCCTCTCCTTGGTGGTCCTCACAACTGCTGCTGTGCAGGTTAATTTGTAAAGTACCTTTCCCAGAATGCCTATCATCTAAGGACAGGAAGGTCATGCACTTTAGCAAGTCTTATCCTTAGACAACTCGGCAGCCATCTGCACAGCAGCATGGAAACCATACTACACTCTGCTGTGAACAGAAGGCACTTTGGACTATTTAATATGCAAATACTGCAAAAAGAGTGGTACCAGAACTTCTTGAAGGAAAAACTCTCAAAATAGATTTTCCCAAAGAAATGAGCCTATCTTAGATAAATTTCAAAATCCCTCACACATCAAGGTGACTCTCCAATTTTCCCCATATTCTCTGCCCTGAAATTGAGACCAGATAAATCTCAGAGCCACAGATACTTGCATTAAGGGGCTGAAGGTTCAGCGTTTAGAGGACCTCTGAAGAATTCTAGCAATGTGGAGACTTGCAGTGCTTGCTGATACTGTTCCCACACCACCAAGGTTTGTCAGCAAAGCTGACAAAGATCACGCTGCTAACCCACCATGCAAAGTACAGTTTGACTATGAAGACTTTATTCCTTGCAGTATGGAGGGGCCATGCCTGGTATGGAAGAGACCTCACACCAGGCTCGGATGACCGAAAGGGCTGAGCCAGCCTATTCACACAGAGGATCCAGCAGCAGTGAAGGGGAGGGGGAGGGATCAGACCGTGCGTTTCCTCATGTGTTTCCCCTTCCCCCTCGCACCTTGGTTTTACAGCTGCAGGATAGATTAAGCCAGAACTGTGCAAAATTGCTGAGTCAGGCTATCGCTGCGGGGCCTCAGCGAGGCTGTCCGCCATGCTTAAGCCAGAGGACAAAGCCTTGTGATAAGGCAGAAAGCTGAGCAGCTGGGAAGACACCGCAGGGCAGAGACAGCCAAGAGGTATGATGCACCCACTGCAGGCACAAGCACGATTCACTAGGCTGAAGGTACATAGTGGAGCCCTGCCTGGGAAAGATTAAGAACCAGAAGCATTTTGCATCAAGAGAACTGGAAAGAGGATGCAGGTTAACCCTAGCAGAAGGATTTAGTTGGTCCTGGCTAAGTTAGCACAATGCAGGCAGCCAGAAACAAGCATGGGTGCTTCTGTGAGCTCCTCGGCAGCCTGCTCAAAGCTCTCCTGACTTACACCAGTAGTCTCTAACAATGAGAAAGATGCCCTGAAACGCACCTCAGGCAGTCAGGAGGTCTCTGTTGCCAGAGTTCAGGCTCCCACATCACAGGCACTTCTAGTCTAACTGGAAAGGGGTCTACCTTTACCCCCACAAGGAAGAGCCAGCGTTCCGGTCAGAACTTCAGCTGCCTTCATCAGACGTCAAACTCAGTGAGGTGAAGTTAAGAAAAACTGGCCTCTGAAGGTAACGGGCATTTTACATCCCTTCTCTTCCCAAGGACCTGTACAGTTGCAGTGTGTTAACCCTGAACTCTCTGGGCAAACGCACCCTCAACAGCAGGTGGTCAGCATGTTTCAGAGCTCTCACTGTTCAGTTCCCGCAGGACCGGGCATGCTGTCACAGAGCCACCAGCACTGGCTGATGCTTCCTCTCCTCAGTCTTCCCCACCCTCACCGTTCCAAACAGCTCCTAGTTGCTCCACTGCATCACAAAGTTGACTACCACCGCAACGATCGAAGTAATTTCTGTATGTGGGTTTAAGAAGGAACATCTTGTAGTTGTCAGCTCTACATTCTCTTCCCTGTGCTGCCATGAAAAACCGTTTGCCTCAAAGCCAGATGTTAAGTCTCTCAACTCACCCTTCTTAGCACAACAGTTCAAAAGGACACTGAGAAATCTGTTGGTAAAATACTACAGGCAGGATCTCAGCCTTCATTGAGAAACATGGCAAAGGCAGTTCGACTCAACTACAGAGAGGAGCTGCAAGGAGCACTCTAATACTACCACAGACTTCAGCTGAGAGCAGTGCTGCATCACCACTGCATTGCTGCTGCCCAGGTATTCATTTCTCACTCCAATGAAGGGACAGACGTTACTACCTTCAATTTGAAATCTCATGTTGTGAGGTGTCCATTAGCTTCAAAGCTCTTTGCCTCAGACCACAAACTAGTTATTCTTGGCAATTGAGGCAATTTGCATAACATATAACACATCAATGGAACTGGAGCATGCTTGGCAGCAGAACAGTGTTATAGATTTAGTTTCCATAAGAATTAAAAACTAAAGATTAGTGTCACCCTAGTAGAACTATTTGGCTAGCTCTTGCTAAGTTAGCTATGCCTCCAGTTACAGATTGGCAGATGAGAACTGATAAGGCCCATTTAGTTATATGCAAATAGGTAATTACTGCTACAGAGGTGCATTCAACATCATTATAAAAAACGCCCTCCACAAAAGTAGGACTGTATTTCCTACAGATGTGGTCTCAGCACAAATCCAGCCAGTGTTTCAGCGCAGTAGCTAAAGAAGACCTGGGCTTACAGGAGCTCTCCCTTCTCCCTCCAAACCTCAGTTTCCACAGACTCTGCTCAGGTCACTAGCCATGACTGCAAATGGCCCAGGAATTTAGGGCACACTGAGAGGCATCCCACAGAAACTCTGCCTCATTATACCCACACAAAATGCCACCAATACAACAGTGCCTAAACTGGGCCCATAGCAGACAGTGGTTCTACAAATATTACACTTGACCCACAAAGCAAGACCAAACCAGTTTTAACACACATGATATGCTGGCTTAATACAACTGGGGTTGACAAGCCCTTTGATATCTACTCTGGGGTTTCTCCCAGCTTAGTTCTGTGAGCAAATGCTAAAAGTCTTTGGTATTTATGCTCACCTTGGCCTACTTCAACACCATGAGCTCCTTCCTCTTCCAGAGCACTTACAGACATCCCTGTGTTTCAAAGAAAAAAAAAAAAAAAAGACACCTGTCTTTTTCCAAAGGGAGCAGGTTGAAGGCCTATGCAAATCTCCCCAAACAGATTGGTCTCCTGATAACGATACTTGTGTATTTTAGACAGATGTTTCCTTAAAATAAGGGAGAACAGACAGGGGCATAGCTTCCAGAATTCATCAAAACGAGGGGAAAAACTGCTGCATATGATCTGCATCTGCACTAAGAGTGTCTGATACTAGTAGCTGGTGTTGGTCTGAGGCACCCAGAACTGCCTGTATAAGAATTGTGGGAGAGTTGAAGTTTAAAGTCTTCATAAGAAATGTTTTACTTTGTGGAAAGTTTCAGTTTTGGTCAGAAAGACAGAAGGTCCATGAAGTGAAATGTTTTGCTTGGCAGAAGCAGAACGGTTTTTAAGAGGGACATGTCTAAAAAAGTCAGGAAGTTTTAAGCAACAAAAACTACTTCTGCTTATTTCAGTGGAGCTATGCAACTGTACCCTAAAGCAGGATTTAGTCCTCTAGCTTATTCTAAAGGTTAAAAGAAGAAAGCACTGTGCTGGAAGATTAAATTGTTGGTAGAAAAGTCTCCGTGCTTTAAGAACAGGTAGAGAAGCAGGTGTGGAGAGGTTCTCCTAGAGCACTGTAAGGCAGCCTAAGGGGCACTGACGCATCTTCCAGTAACTGTATTTCTGACAGATCCATTTACCTCGCCCATCTCATATCTTTTAGTTGTGATGCCTCGATGAAGTTCTCAATCTGTAAAACACATCAATTATTTCCTCTTTCCAGTTTATTCAGCATCATTAATAACTAAAAATAAAATTTCACACTGGAATCTGTAAGCCTCAACAATAGACCATATACACAGCAGCAATGAAAAGCTCAAGACATCTTTTCTAAATTTAGATTGCTTCAAACAGAAGTGAAAGTTCTTTGATAAATCAACAAACCCATGTTTTAGAAGCACATTATGAGAGTCGTACTGGGCAGGAAAGTGCTTGTCTTCCCTGTTAAACTTACTTGCAAAAGGCTTCTGAAGATCTTCAGGGACCCAGACCCCAGGCTGCATCCTGGAAACTGCAGTCAATTACCTGTTGTGGCAGCATCAGATTCGACCAGATGAGAGCCTTAATCTGCTGCATGCCAGCAAGATTCCTCAGCGTCACGCTAATTACTGCTCTAAAGCGGATCTCGCAGCTTCACCTATTAGAGCTCTTTCATTTGGGATAGCTAATAATCATCATATCAGAGGCACTCTGTAGCCCCCGATCAAAGCACAGTTCCTTATTCTGCTGATCAAGTATCTTGTGATTCTTCTCTGCTTCCCCAACATGCACACAGTACAAATTAAATTTTCTTTCTAGGCAGGAAAGGAATGACAGAGACCTGGCCTCTGTCTGCTTTAGAATACATTCCTGAGAGAAAAGACAGCTAAACTTTAAAGCCAAATTTAAAAGTACCTAAAGTAAGATGGAGGCAGTGGGTCCAATTCTGCCTGCAGAACCCTGAAAGCAGACAGAGAACGGCTAATAGGCATGAAGCAGCTTCATTCCAACTGTTCTCCGAGTTATACCAGGAAATATCCAGGGGGGGTCTGCAGAGGATATCTGTAACTCCATTTACACTGACATGAAAAAGAGTAACTACTATTCTTCTACCTTCTTGACAATCACCGCCCTTAGGGCAAGCCAGGGTCTCCCTGTAGACACATGCAAACATGGCGTCGCTGCAGTGGTGAGTCTCAGCAAACTTGGAATTGATTCTTTAAAACGCAGAGCATCAAGATCGATTCTCCCTACTGAAATTTAGATTCTCCCTACTAAAATTAGGATATCCTGGTCAGTGGCTTTATCTGCACTGTGATGGGCCAGTGCATCCTTTATCTCTGTCTAAGGGGAGGGTTCAGAAGATAACACATGCACATAAAAAAATGCAGGGCAATGACAAGTAGTCACCAACCTTATCCTTTGACGGAGGATGCCATGGGCCTGCAATGTGGTACAGCCCCAGCCCTCAACACTGTCCCTCCAACCACCTCCCCAAGGACAACCAGAAGAAACACATAAAACTCATTGTTTTCTCCTTTTAGGAAAATCACTGCTAAAAAAAAAAAAAAAGCACAACAGGAAGTTGTCTCTTTCCCTCCCCTCATTCATTAAAGCATGGAAAGTGCATTTGAGTCACAGCCATCCAAATACACATTCTGCATGCGCCATCTGTTACACCCCCTTCCCCGAGTCACTTTTGGCTGACCACAAGTGTTGCCAGCCAAGCTACAAAATTCACAGCCCACATCTAGGTGCGGAGAGTTCTGTTGGAAAGCTGGCTTCTTTTACCTGCCATTGTAGCTTTACTTTGCAGGAAGCAAATAATTATAGGTATTTTGAACGATATCCCGAATAACACCTGAAAAGGCTTGAACAGAGCCAAAGCAAGTAAATATTCCGGCTTTGAGATCTGTTTTAGTCTCTTGCACACTAACACTAATATCCTTCTGCTGTCACGTGCTTTGCCCACTATTCTGAAGATCACCATCCCTCAGCTAGGCTAAACTTCTACACTTCTGCAGCCAGCTGCAAGCCATTTTCATCTAGCATCTCTCCCCCACCCCCATTTTTTGTTAGAAAAGAAAACCAAACACTCACTTCTTCGAACCAAAAACACTAGTCAGCTCCTCATCTCCTGTGCACTTGGATAGCCACAATGATTTCAACAGCAATTTAAAGCATCACTGTATAGGTCATGTTGCTAGTTGACCAGTCTTGATCTCAGGTGCATAAGTCCACTGAGATCTGCATCTTCCATTTACCTAAACCCCAGTAGGTCAGACTTCAGATACATGTGCTGCACTTAAAGATGAACAAAAGATCTCTATAATCAGGCTGGGCTGTGACACACACATGCCCAAGAGAGATCAGGGACTAAGCTAAGGGTTGAGTTTCCACTTCAGGAATGCTCCAGGGTTCAGTTTAAACAGCTCATGGAAAAAGCAGGTTTTCAATGTAGACAGTGACCTCCGTCGCAGAACTGGTGACTGTCAACTAGCACAGTTTCAAGTGAACACTACAGCTGCACTGACAATTACTTCACATTCCTGGGAGTGTGTACGGTGGGAGTAGCTAGAGCTGAGCTAGTCTTTGACTAGGTTCAGACTCCCACTAAGAAGCAGGAGTGCTCACAACACTTTTATGCACAACTGCTCACAAGTTATGTCTTGGATGAACTATCCATTTCTTTTGGAACGAGTGTGTTCCCAGACTCAAAAAGCTTCTGTTCCCCCAATTCGCCAGCCATGCAACACTGTGCTGCCGGTAGCGTCAACTGTGTGGGATTACTCCAAAGGAGCGAGAAATGAGCAGGGAGGGAAGTCTCCGAGAGATGGCTGAGTCAGTACCTCTGGATGGTGGCATCTACACATCATTCTGCGCTTTTCACCACAGCAGTAACCTAGCCAATACATTCTCCAACCCCCGTAACAGCAAGAGATAGCCAGGCTTGCTTTCATTACAATTTTCCTTCTGGTAAGAAAAAAAAATAAAATCCCCTATGAACTGAAAATAAGAAATTTTAGCCTTAAAGGAAAAGTAAGGGTTTATCCCTCAAGCATCTGAAAAATTACATGGTCTATGCAGGAAATTTCATTTTAAGAGTAACTATTCCCTAAATAATTTGGTGTCACATGACTTCTTTTGTTAAGTGATCCTATTTCTGAACAACAACAGGTGATAAATTTATGTACCACCATGCTGACTCATAGCTGTAAATCTGTCACTAGCACGCAGCTGTAACACTGATCGGGGTTTTCCTTGTGTAAAACACAGTTAATAGCTAGCATTTTCACTTCAGTAGGAGACCAAGTTCTGCTCAGGTGGTACCAGTGCAAGCTTGGTTACATCCATGAGTTTAGCTACATACAGCTGAGGTTCAAGTCGGGCTACTTCACTGATTAGATCAACTCTGAACATCCAATAAACATCAGCAATCATATGTGGAGACTGAGGCTTGTCTGGCACCTGTGGGTTCCTGTTAGTGTGGGTAGGCACGTATGTACAGAGGTCTCAACTCCAGGCTCTGATGAATTTCTTTACTGGAGTTCAGTTGCTGAAAAGGCTCCCCAAGCTGACTCTGCATGAAGATAAGCAGCAGTAATTCTGTTTTAACATAATCCAGTGACCACACAAGCAGTTTTAGAGAGAGACAAAGGCAGCACAAAGCCTTACTCTGCTACTTCCTTTCTTGCTTCCCAAACAGTGCATCACAGAATCCAACCAAGGCAAGAAGTACACACAGACCTTGACAGAAAAGTGAAAAAAAGGTGCTTGTCGTATCTTCATCTTGATGATAATCTACTCATCAGAGCTTGTCCTGGAAACTTCAGGTATGTTAAAACACCGCTGCTGACTTTTTGTGTCAACATTCATACAAAATCATTGGTAGAAGATGAGCTAAATTCCATTACGATGTGCAAATTCTGATCATATACAGAGACACACTGTCACAAAGAAAAGACAATGTCAACAGACTTCATAATAATATATAGCTCTCCCTCCTTCCAACTCAAACAGAATTTTGGTTGAAGCCTATCTTACACATATAAGCATACAAATTTCGGAAGAGTCCTACAAAAAAAGACGGCACCTTTAAGAAAAACAAGTGTGTTGCATACATGCTAAAAGTACGATGAAGTAAGAGACTTTCTACTTCTCTTACATAAGACCTGCTGGAAAAGGAAGTCTTTTCAGCTGAACAAGGCTCATAAACATGTGGCTACAGGTTGCAGTTTGGCCTGAAAAATTCACTACTCCTACTACTTCCAATTTACAAACACAGAGTCTTCCTTTCCTTATGCATACCACATGCCCAACTTCCAGTCTGCAAGTCTGGACTATTACAATTCCTCTTCCTCTCCTCCCATGCCTCCCCCCATTTTCAAAGCATTTGTTTCTGCTTAGAGAGTGCTTGGTAAGAGATAACCCTTTTATAGCCAAATTGCCAAATGAATCGAGATAACGCCCAAGCAAGTTCAAACATATTTAATCCATAGGTGTCGTTCAGCCAATAGCAAAGACTGATTTGTGGAGCAGTAGACTTTGTGACAGCACAACTGGAGTTGGGCTTTCTTATCTGGTGTTGTATTTTCTGGAGGTGCTAAACACAAAACATTCTTGAGGAAGGGGTCAAAGTGATCTTTGCGTACCACGACAAGAGTGTCTCTATCACAGGCATAGTCCCATCAAAGAGCAATTAGGACAGTTTTTTCTTAAAGATTTCAGCAATGCATGCTACTGCCCCACCCTGACACTCCCACCACAACCAGTCTGGAGGCAGGTTCCATGCCAGAAACACTGTAGTTAGCTCTTACGATGTAAGAGCCAAGTGAAAAAGAAAATACGTCTGCAATCTCCATATACTCTAAGTCTCCGTTCAGTCTGGTCCTACCTCATCTTTGCTGCAATTAAAAGTGGCAGGGGGAGAAGGTGTCCCACTTGGTCTGGCAATTCCCACAGTTTACCCAACCAGCTATGCTGTTTCCAGCACAAGATATTAAGAAATCATAGGAGCCTTCCCTGTAGCCAGAACATAGGACTATATTCTCCTCTTCACATCCAACAGACCGGCTTGAGCTGCACTGTTAGAAGTTTCATGTGCTTCACTACAGATGTCACCTCTAGTAACACTATCAGCTTCCTAGCCAGAGAAATTCATCCAGAAAGATACCTTTTTTACAAAAAGTACAACTAAAAATAATATGCTTCTAATTTTGCAAAACCCATTTAAAAGTCATGCAAGGAATTAGCACAGGGACAGAGTTAAAGACTGACAGAGCTGTTCCTTTCCAAGAATGCTTCGAGCAACACTGGATGCTCACCACGCGGCAAGACATTTTTTACTTTCTTCAGTATGGGTTAAAATTACCATTATTTTCCATTTCAGTTTTGTAGTCGACTTGAGAAGTGAGTGAACCTGCTAGGACAGAACTGAAAGCAAGCTATAAACCAAAGTGTTGGGTAAAATGAAAAACACTCAAGCACTTATTCGGCAGAACATAAAAACTTAAAAAAAAATAAGATACAAGACCTTGCGGTGTCAGAAAACCTTCTCTGCTAATAACCAAACTAACACAATCTATTTTCCACTACAGGGAAACTCCCTGCCCTTCTAAGAAACGGCCCTCCTACAGATGAAACAGGGTCAGCTCATAAACGGCCTTCCTACACGTGAAACAGGGTCAGCTCATGTAACACATTTACACTCAACACATTATTTGCAAGCAATTCCCATAGCCCTTCCTTTCCCACCCCGGCTTTCTGTATTACAGAGAGTTGTCCCTGCACTCATTTGAGCTCCCGTGAGTACTTATCTTTACCTGTCAAGGTCTCAGTTTGAACTCCTTATCTACCATGTGCTTTATTTCGAGCAGACCTTATACACAAGAGGAATGAGGAAGGACTTAAAGCATTTCAGTAAATTGGGAGGGATATAAGTATGCACTCAAATACCTTTCGTTAGATTGATGTCCTCGACTTTGAAACACATACAAATTATGAATCATGACAGCTATCCAAGCTGTGAACAGGCACAGACAGAAGTGGTGCCAAAAGGACCAAGCTAGTACATCTAGTGTAAAAAATAAAATAACACAAGCATTTATATTAATTTGCACTGACGCTTTAAGCTATTGATTCTATTCACATCACATCTACTTCCAGAACTTTACTTCAGGGCTGCGCTAACCTTGGGATTAGAAATGGCAGTGAGCATGCACTGCTGTCTGACCTGTGCTGGCATAGAGTTTAGGCAGCCACGTCCACCTGACAGCATTCACCCCCACACATGGATGGCCTCAATGCCTGCAGTTCACTGATGTAGAAGATTGTGTTCAAGGAGATATCCCTTCACCTGTTAAGTTCAAGGTTTTGACATCAAAACGAGACACTACAGAACTTTTAGAAATGTATGAGCTATACACAAATCATATTACAGAAGCTTCCCTGCCTTTTTGTCCCTTTGAATAAAAACAAAACATGTAATCAACAAACTGATTTTTGACTTAGTATATTGGACCATCTTCAAAACACACACGTGTAGCCTCGTATCTGGCCTCAGGAGCTACTTCTTCAACTTCCAGAGTCAGGCCCCCTCACTTCCCAAACGGGTACGTCCTGCTTCCAGTTTGCTGCTCTTACCTATCTCATGTTTTATCATTTCCTTGTGTCTTTGCTACACAGTTTACTAGTTATACTGATGCAGCTAAGTTTTCACAATTCTTTTTCCATGAAAAAGTTCCTGCACAAGAACAGAAGCCACCATGTAGATTCATATCCAAAGTACAGACAAGGCTTGCAGGCCCAGCAACCACACCATGAGTAGCCACTAATCACAGCCCACAGAGCCATTCGGTGACTTGTCAAGGCCACCTGGAGAACCACGGCAAGCACTGGAGATCTCCGAGCTCCTACCTTCTGGTTAAACTACTGCCTCACGAGGAGCTGCCCACAGCCTGCACAGAGCTGTGCACCACGGTCAAACCAACCATCGGTAACACTGGCTCCCTGCAATACCGCAGCACCTGCCTCTGCCGATGTGATCTGATAGGCAAATGCATATGCCCACACATGCGTTTCTGACACATTAACCAAGGCTCAGTAATTACACTGAGTAATGCCACAGGCAGGCCACCTGGTACTTGAGAGAACGCTGCAGCCCACCACCCTCCAGCACACCATGGGAAATCGCAGCTGAGGGAAGGGAACACAGACTCTACAGCCTGGTTCTCTGCTCTGCGTCTGGACACAAACCCAGTGCAGACTGGCACAGAGTGAAGCACCAGACTCGGGCTGTGCTTGGCAACACGTATTTTAGTACAGGCAACTGAACAGAGCAAAGGGCACGGAGTCTATATCCATGCCCATATAGCTTCACGTGTTGGCAGAGATCCAGTACTTGGTCAAATTCCCAGAAAAATCATCTACTGGACCGTGCATCAAAGAGAATTTTTTCAGCTGAGATTTTTTCTGACCATAAATTTTATGATCATCAGTGAATGCGGCACCCATTTGTTTAAATAGATAAATGTTTAAGAGAAATGCATGCACACACTCGACAACTATCATTAGAAACAGCTCTTGATGCTTTACGAGGAACCTGAAGATGATAGCAGGCCTTTATCCTTTGTGAATAAAAGTTTCCTTTTAGAACAGGGCCACCAGCAAAAAACTGATGATCATTCTCCAAAATGATGCTGACTAACATTGTTTGAGCCATCAGCAGGGTTGCCAAAAGCCTACATAAACATTGTCTTAGAAAGAATAGCCTTTTGAACGCTATTTAGAGGTGGCAGGAGGAAAAAGAGTGCTAGAAATTTGAAAACAAAACAAACAAAAAGCCACAAAAAAGGCAGAGGAAGAGAAAAGGAAGAACGACAGATTTCCAAGAGGTTGTGCCAAAAGCTACCTACCATCTATTGTTTCACAATTTTTTTCCCAACCTTCAGTTCTCATGTGATGGATTTTGCAGCACATACGTCTCTTAGAGTTACACTGTCGTAATAATCTCTCTTCCTCAAGGCCCAACGCTCCAGCCCCACAGCCTCCAGCACTGCACCAGAGAAAAGGACCATTCTCCTTTCCACCAAACTTCCATCAGAGAAGGGGGCGGAGGGGGGATTGTTTACTCTGCTTAGAGCAACACTACCTGCACACAAGGTAAAAGGGACACGACTTAACATCTACAGGTCAAATGAACTAAGCAAAAATAAATCTGCATCCCTTCCTAAGTACTTACACAGACTCGTGCACAGACTCAGCCCTTCTCCGCAAGCATGACACCACACATGCTTTGTGCCCGAGGAGCTCCCTTCAGTGTTTCTAACCCGCAGGACGCCTGCCCAGCCCGGACCAGCGGCGCGAACAGGCGGGGCAGGTCAGGGCGGCGAAGCCCAGCCGGGGACGGAGCGACAGGCCCGGAGCGAGGGCGGGAACCACCCGAGGCGAGCACCGCAGCCCCGAGGGAAGGCGGGAGCCCAGGCGGGACGGGGACGGGCGATGCGCCCACCCGACCCCACCTCCTGCCGCGGAGCCTCCGGTCGCCTCCGGTCCCCGCTTCTCGGCGACACGGGAGCGCGGCGACAGGCCCCGCGGCCGCGACCCCACGGGCCTGCCCAGCGGTGTCCCCGCACCTG
>Ga0065711_1035005_pt1 | contig 22939 bp, 10 predicted proteins | sample Hoacrofraction12_FD_59098 | JGI IMG/M metagenome (GOLD analysis project Ga0065711, IMG submission 59098) | Hoatzin crop microbial communities from Cojedes, Venezuela - Epithelial fraction 12 v2 (version 2) | ecosystem: Host-associated > Birds > Digestive system > Esophagus > Crop | place... | reverse complement strand
TTTTTTTTTTTTTTTTTTTTTTTTTTTTTGTCCTGGACACATTCTACTCTTGTGTCATCTAAGAGTCATTCTGATTACTTTTTTGATCCAGTCTGGCTTTTAAAGCCTGTCTTACAACAAGTACCAAGGGTTTTAGTTCTGCGGGAAGACAAGGATGCCATGACAATGAAGGGTGATAAGAGGTACCAGCATACAATAAAAGCATAATAATATGGCAGCAAGTGTCTGTACAGGCAAAACTGGACGAGCCAAGCAAGGGTTGCGCTTATTGTTGAGGGACCTTGAACCAAGATGCCTGGCATTGAGCGATAGGTACGGATGTGGATTTGAAGCAGGGGGATTGAATGAATAGAAGTGCAGGCATTACAGAATAGACTGGCAGTTTGGAAAGTGATTTGTGGAAGGGTAGATACTGGTGAATCTGTTGGGAGCGCTGCATGGTTATAGATTTGGGCAGATAAGGAATTGGTGTGAACCAGGAGGAAGGAAGACAGGGGCAGAAGAGATGGAGAAACGTGGGGGAGGATTTAGTAAAAGGCTGGAGAGAATTGAGAAGCCAAAGACCATTGCTATGGATTGAAAGGTAGAAAGACTTAGGATGGGAGTGTTTGGGGACTCTGGGTTATGAAACCCTCGTGGCTTTGGGACAGGAGAAGCAAGGGATTGAAAACAGAGAGAAGGTTAGAGATGAGGCTTGTATGAGGGTTTAGGTAAACAGGGCACTACTTTCCTATGCATTTTTAGACAGAAGACTGTGAATTGTTATTTTCCCCCTTTTCAGTCCTCTGTTTAAGCAGCTTGAAATGCAATAGTCCTTTTTAAAGTAAAAGCATTCTGAAATAAATTGGCATGAAGATGACCTCTGGAAGAGAATATCACTTACCTAAATAATAAAAAAAGTACAATTGTTTAAAGCCACTCCAGAAACGTGGAGTTAGTCTACCTTGTTGGAAAGTACCTGGCTGGTATGAAATGGACTTGATATTTGGATTTAAGTATGTTTAATGGCAAGATTAGAACTATTGATTTGGAGGGTGGTGTGTGAAAGAGACCTTTGAATATACTACTATTGCTGTAGACTGTGTTTCACATTAAAGTTCTTGCCCTTGGAAAAGAGAGTTGAATGCATTTGTTTGTGCCTTGGTTCCCTGTGTTGTGCCCAGCTGTGTCTTAGGGCTGGGGGAATACATTACCTCTTTCCAAGAGCAGCTGGGAAGCTTGTTTTCCTTTCCCATTCTTGTGAGAATTGCTTCTGGTATAAGCATACGAGAGTGGCTCTCCAGGGTTCCCAGGAATGTAGCCTTAACAGCTGTGCTTGGAATCATGTTGCCATTATGGTTGGGAGTCCACCTCTGTGCCTCTTCAATCCCTGCTGCTGCTCACTGTTTCGTACCCATGTCCAGAGCACTTGCTTCATGTTTTCTCTCTTACACTCTTGTATTGTACCCCCTATATTAAATCATTGCAATTTATTAAGCCAATTGGCTGCTGAAATGAGAATGTTCAAAGGGAAAATTTTAAGTGTAAGTAACTGACGAGCTTTGAACAAGATATTTAAAATCTGTCATCTTAACAAAACAAGATTTTTGTGATTACATCAGCTTTCTGTCTTGTCAGTCCTCTCCATTTACTTCTGAAACACCAGATGGGAACTTCAGTGATACTCATAAAGGGAACGGTTCTTACAGTATGGGAGGTGGAGATGGTAGGAAGGTAAAGCCTTAGTGATGTGTGGTTTCATTGCCTTGTGCACAGTTAGTTTTCAGTCTTCACAAACTCTCTTGCAAAGTGTGTGAGAACATTTTGCCTTTCATTAATTTGTGTTTTTGAAAAATATTTTTTGTTATATTGTATAAAATTTCATCAGTGTGCATCTTTATGCTTACAACATGGAGAAAACAAGGGTGCCTTCACAGTGGTATACAATAGAAATATTGTCCTAGAATCCATAAGAATCATTACTTAATCCCCTGCATCGCTGTATAATGCCTTACTGCCCAGTTGCAGGAATGAGAGAGAGAAGAATAGAGAGAGAAAGGAGCGGTATTATTTTATCTTAGACTAGAAAAGAATCAGCTGCTTAGGTAACTTCTGTAACTGTCTTTAATGGTAAGTGCAGGAAAGATTTTTACCTTAAAGACACACAGGAGTATGACAATCACAAGTTAGGTTATGAAAGATAAGTATCCAGCATTACAAATTAATAAATACAGTGAAGGTGCTAGGGAGAATATTGTTAAATAAAGCTGTTAACAATGAATGTTAGTTTTTAGTTCTGAGGAATTTCATTCCTTTTTTTTTTTTACTTGAAAACCACAGATTGACAAAACTTTTGTGATTACATAGAACCTAATAGTAAAGCTGATTTGAGGTTATGACAGTGTGAATTATGTACCTCTCTCCATAAGAGATCTTTCAAACACTGCCTGATTTTTGCAGTACTTGCCATCTAACTGTAGTACTCCACAGTATTCAGAATTAACAAGGTATTCCTCTAGTCAACTACTCAGGAAGTCTGGGACCAAGCGACACAGAGATCTCTATGGAAAATGTTTGCCTTTGAGGATCCAGCATTAACCTGCTAAGTTCATGCCCGAGTAGGATAATAAGGAGGTATCTGAGCTCTGTCCAAATTCCAAAAAGTTTCAGCTAAATTAGTCTTGAAGATTATACATTCTTACCTGTTTCATGAAAAACGTTAAGAGCATAGAAATGCAAGGCCTGTGAGAGTGTTTCAGTCGAGGGCTAAAATCAAGTGGAGTTCAACGTACCTGTTCTATTTGGACTGCTGCCTAACCAGCCAGAATGCATATATTAATTAGCAGTGAACAGGCTTCTAATCTGGAACTAGCTGCAACGTGTGCTACTGCTTCTTGCTTCCAAGTTAAGGGGACACAGGGAGGAAAGATCTTGAGGATATCATAGGTAGCAGTCTTGTGAATGATGTTGTTATTGGCCAGGGGAACACGTGGGGATGCCACAGGAAATCAGATTTCCTTAAATATGCTATTGATAAAATTTACAGTCTAGGTCTGTAGAAATAAATTTTTGAGGATATGGGCATTAGAGATTAAAGAATTTCTTTTGCATTATTTTTTGCTGTAGTAGATACAGAGAAGATACATTTTCTTTCCAGATAATGAAGTTAAGCTCGTATGAGAAAAGTTAAGCAAAAAATTGTTTTGTGAGACTTGTGTTGCTGGATGGTATATGTTTAGCAGTTCAGAAATGCAACAGTGAAGTGCCAAAGTTTCTACTGAAAGGTGCGGTCAGTGGTTAAGTGTTGCAGAGGACAGAAAGGCAAGAAATGTGCTTATCTGTAATAAGGACCCTAAAGTTTCGTGTAAATTAAAGCAGTGTGTCTTGCTCCACAAGCAGATGCATGTTAAACTGAAATAAAAATGGAATTTCAGTTCACCCAGATAAACATAGTTCAGGAAAAAAAACCAAAAACCCAAAACACCCAACCCATGTCTTGAACTATTAGAATTCTTTGAAATGAGAAAAATAGCTTCTAGTGGAACTTGTTCAAACTTTCAAAAAAGTTCTTGACAAGCTTTGAGCAAGGAGTGTTAAGCAAGCCAGGTATCTGTAGGATGAGAGGTAAAGTTTTGTTACAGATTGCAAACAGACAGAAAGCAAACAAAAGAAAAACTAGCCAGTTTGGTATACAGCAAGTGGATAACTGAAGACGCAGAATACAGGATGCACATGGAGTGTAAAATTGAAGATTTGAAAGGAGAAGGTTCATAATGACTGGCATATTATTACCAAAAGAATGAATATAAAAGCAAGTTATTGCAAGTTAATGTGGGGTGTGAATTTACAGTAGATTAACCACTCTGTAGTGTTCATCCATGTGAACACATGCTTGTGCAGCTCATGTTTACGATGTGAGGTAACTTCTTGTTACCTTCAGTATAATGTGGGCTACAAGTGTCTAGATGTTCAATTACTGTGAAGTTACATGTGTGCTGTAAACTTAAACTTGAGCCTACATTCAGGTAATTAGTCAATACGTCTGTATTCCTTTGTTGATTGTTATGCGAAAAGCTAAGAGAAATTTAACTACGGCTTTAACTGGGCAAGACAATGGCAGATGAAGTTCAGTATTTACAAATAACTGATTACATGACAAGCAGTAATTTTAACCACTGGAAGTAGTAAGCTTTGAATTAATCATTCAGGGAAGAAAAAAACAAGTTTTGTTCTGGAACACTCAGTGGAAATACCTGTTCTAAGTCAAGCGTTAAAGGCAACAAGCAAAAATTATTAGCATGTTTAAGGAACAGGGTAGGAAATAATATGTAATTATGTAAGCATTAATTACATGCCCTCCCTTGAAAAACTGTTTTCAGTTCTGGTTGCCATTCCTAAAGCGAATTCAGGAAAAATAACTGGGATTCACAGATGAGGGACTACAACAATTAAGTGCAAAATGCATTTTAAATGAGAAAGTGTAAAATACTGTTTGCTTGTTTAGGGAGGAGATGGGTATGAAGGAATTACAGAGCAGTGGATGACAAGGTAAATAAAGTTGATTTTATTCATATTTCCCGTAATAAGAAAGGGATATTCAGTTCAGTAGGAAGACATCAGAATAACAACTGATAATAAAAGTGAATAGTTATTATCACAGAATACACTTAGCTTCTGAAACTTCGTGCAACAAGATACCATTAAAGCAGAAAGCTTAAAAGGCCATAGTTACTTCAGGCAGAATAATGATCATTTTGCAAATGATAGATCCCTAAGTCTTAACATACAAAAATAAGAAATTTTCCTTATCCATGTTTCAGATGCATGGAAACTAAAATTTCTTCCATCTTCTGAAACATGTCAGGCAGGATAGCAAGTTTGCTGGGCCACTGCTCTGAACTGAACTTTTGCCTTTAAAACTGAGGAAGGAACGTGTGCTATGCTGCTGCTTCCATATTTATGACTTTTTCTTTGCTACATTTGCTTTACTGTAGTCAAGCTAAATATTTCCTTTATAAGTGGGTTACTGAGAGACTTGGGAGGAGTTCAGTATCTGAAATCAGCGGTTTCCCTAGTTATGACATGCAAATGATTGCTAATTATTTTTACAGAGTGATGATGTCTCTGTTGGTATGTGTAGTGTAGTGGTTCACCTGCAGTGTTGTCAGTGTGTTAATGATACTCAACTCAATTTTTCAGTTGTCCTGAAATTGTCTTGTTCACTTTGCCCATTGCCTAGCATGAGCCGAAGATAGTAATGGTACTACTGGAGCATCAAGGCAGATACATTGGTGGTAAACTGGGGAATGAAGCCTCAGGATACAGTTCAGTAAACTGCTTTAGTTGTAAAGGGACTCAGTTGTCTTTCTTGCCTTGATTTGTGATGTGAGGATCTTACTGGCTGCTATGTTATTTCTGGACAGCTGAACTAAGGGTTTTTTCATCTGTACCTACTGTTAGCCATTGGCCTTTGCTGATGGATAGATGGATAAAGGCTGTGATCAAAATAATACAGACTTCTTTTCCCTGTGCTATATTCCTTACCAGGCATTAATCCTGAAGTCTTTATTTTGTGTGTGTTTAGCATAAAATATTTCCATGTGCCTGTAGGGCAGAACTTTATACGGGGAGGACATTAAAATGCACAGCATGCGTGCAGATCCAGAGCTAGGTGGCTGGATCCTGGACATGTATGTGGTTTTGATTGGTGAATAGCATGCTACTTCTATCTGAAATATGCTGTAAGGTAAAAAGAAGGTTTTCTTCTGCAGTGTGGAATCTGTGTGAGGTCCCTATCACTAGCTGGTGTGGGGGCCTGCAGTTGATATCTACCAGGCTGTAGGACTTTGTAGTTATTAATGCTAGTGAACTGAAGAATGCATTGAATTGGCCAGCTTCACAAGGAGGAGGAGAAGGAAGAGAGGGAGGAGGGGAAGCCTGGTGGGAGCTCTGCCCCTCTCTGTGAGGCAGAGTGTGAGGTTTCAGGACCCAGCTATCATTAGGAATAGCTCCAATTCTTCTTGCCAAGGCGTTTAATCACAGGGATAACATCAGACCACCCAGGCGAGGGCTATACCGAGCTGCCTGCATCTCTGCTGTGCAGCCAGTCAGTGCCCAAGATCCAGCAGCCAGCATTACTGCAAACATGCTGACAGATCCACAGGAGGATGGGGCACTTTTCTTATTCTACGCTTTTCATTTGGACAGAAGGTGGAAATTTTGCAGATGAAGCAGATGAATTTTACTAAACCTTAGGACAGGAGGGAGGGAGTGAGGAAGAATTGGAACGGGCACTTTACACTGCCCCAGAGTGACCTTGTGGGAATAATGCCACAGGAATCCCAAAATAGCGAGCTTCAGCTTAACATCAACTACAAAAATATTTGAACCCACACCACTCCTCAGTTACCTGTCTTGGTTAGACAATGTGGTACCCTGGCCTGCCTTGTTCTCAGCAGTGGACAAGTGCCACAAAGCAAACTGCCAATGTGCCAAAATACATTGTACGGGACCCAGTGGGCATCAGCTTTTGGTTCTAGACCTGAGCAGCACAGCATGGTGACTGCAAGAAGACCATGAAACTAAGGGAGCAGCAAATACTTGCAGAAATTTGATAGGGATGTTTTCCCCACTAAAGGACTTTTTTTCAGTGTTAGTCCCTTGCTTTGACTCAACGCACTTTATCTGCACTTAATCAGGTTTATTTTCCTTATGTAACCATTTGGTTTGCTTTTACCCTTCCACTGATGGAGAAGAGAAGTGTAAAGGAAAAAGGCATCTCACTGTAACTAGGAAGAACAAGAAGCCAGGAGATGAAGTCTGAGGGATATTTTTCTTTCCTCTTTCAGACAGCTCTGCACTGTTGCAGCACCTGATCTCCTCCTCGTCCCCAGGCTATTCATGCAGGAGTTGGAATTACTTTCAATACTACTGATTTGTAGCATCAGCAGTAATATAACTGGTCTCAGCAGAGGTTGTAGGAAGCAAAAATGTTAGTGTAGTTTCTGCAGTGCTTGAATTGAGCCCCTTCTGCTCTGAGGGTCCAGAGGGAACAGGAGTAGAGGCTTTTGTTATGATGCAGCAACATCTGCAGATCTGCAGAGATTCATTAAATGGGCCAGGCTGCGAGCTAGAACTTATGTTATGGGAAAGATTACACCCTGATCATCAACCGTTTGGCAGGACTGTGCTTTATCAAAATCAATCCCACTGGACGTTATAAGGCAGAGAGTGTCTTACATGAAAGCCTGACTTTTTCAGAAGGAAGAGGGGAGTTCAGCCATCCGCAGCAGCAGCACTAACTTGGGGTTTTTTTTTCATTGTTAAATGGATGCATACACTGGAGACACTACAAAGGAATTTGCAAGTTTGTCAGGTTTCCCAGGAATGTCTCTGGCAGGTCTTTGTCTGGAACATTTTCTGGAGACTGGAACACTTGTGCTCTGTATGCATATGTATATCCTGTAAGCTGGTAAGCTCCACAAGCAGAGAAGGAATGTTACAGGCCTTTGGCCAGATCAGCTGTGGTACACACACAGATTTCACACTTCCCAGCCTCTTAGCCCCATTTTTTTCCTTTCTTCTGGCTGGTTGTTCCTGCAAATTCAAATCTATATGTAAAATGAGGGTGTTTCAGTATGGGGTGTGGTCAGCAGGCTGGCCTGGATAATAAAAAGTGGCCCTAGAAAAATCTGTTTGTATTGCATCGTTTAGTGAAGGAATTTGCAGTAGGTGTATTTTGTGCCACTATTCATACAGTGAAAGTGGGTGTGAGATTTGTGGTTTGGGGATTCCTTTGCCTCTTCAGTAAAGAGGCAGGTTAAGATCCTGTGGTGTTTCCCATACTGGGATGGCTTGTTGGATTCTAGTATCTCTATGCATTAAGGAAGGCAGGGCAGGTGGACTGTTTCCAATAGTGCTGGAAGACCTGGGTGCTCTGTTAGACCAAGTCATGCTAGCCTGCACTAGATCACAGATGTACATTGGAGCTCTGTGGTGAAGCCAAGAAAACGCAACACACAGACTGGGCAGAGGACAGGTTGATGGTGAATATTTATATTATTGTAGCATCTAGTCATATTCATCTCTGAAGGCTGAAAGAAGAACGATATAACTGAAAGAATGCAGCAAAAATATTTTTTTTTCTTTTTTTCCTTTTTTATTGGCAAGTTGTTAGCTCTTCCCCTCTGTTCCCAGGAATATAAATATTTCACTGATCTCAAAAGCCTCAGGGGTATGTGTGTCTGAGGAAGTCTTAGCAGGTGAAAATACAGTGACTATGGAAGCCAGGTAATGGAAGAAAAGAAACATTTCTCTTACCAGCTATTGAATAAAGACGGCATTGCTGAATAAATGGTGAGTAATAAAATGGAAGATTAGTGATTGTCTGAATGGTCGTGAAGGAGTCAAACTGAGCACACGGGGGGGAAAAAAAACAGAGCAAAAGGCAAAGGTACTACAAATGATGAGACATTTTGCACTTTTTTAGTCTTCTAGTGGAATGCTTCCTTCTTTGAGCTTATGATGTGGTGTCATCTTGTCCTGTTTGAGGCATCAAAACCTAAAGATTCTGATCTGGTCATAAGGTAGAAAAGCAGCTATATGTGTGTCTTACCATGAGCCCTGTCCAGTCTTTCTTTAGAGAAAAAGATTTCTCAGTGAACTGTTGATGTTCATGTATACCCTTGACACTTGTCAACAGGGTACATTGTGCTGAAAACTTTCTGCCATTAGGTCTTCTCCTGTTTCAGACTATGCACTTTTTATTATATTAAAGGTTTTTTTGGAAGAGCTGATAAAGTAGACCTGTGATGACTGTACTCTTTTGGTGTATCTCTTAGTCTTGATCTTTGAAATATGTCTTGAGCTCTGGATCCCTTTTCCTCCTCACCAGTCAGAAAGATCTAAATGGACATGTGAGATGTGTGAACTGGAGAGGATGCAAGTGTGGCTCCAAGTAAGAGAAACGATCTTTAGACTTTGTAGATCTCCAGTCCCCAGCACTTCATAGGCAACAGGATATGACTGGCCTCTGGCAGAAAAATACTAAAACAGCTAACTGGAGAGTGTGAAGTAGGCATTTTTTTGTAGTGCATTGTTTGCTCAGTATTGACCAGTGAAACTCAGGATCTGCTGTTCAGGATGTTGATAATGAAAATTTAAGTCACTTTTCCACTCTCTGCCAAGAGGAGCAGAGTAATAACTGGTAGTGATGATGTGTCCCTGTTTACCTTGGTTGACTCCTGCAAACTAGCAAGAGAAACACCCAGGCTTTTAGGAGGCTTTTCCTCAGTCCATAAAGGCTGATGTGCAGTGCTGATTTTTTTTTTTTTTTTTTTAATTTCTGGCAATTGTTAACATTTGCTGCTTTAGCTTATTTGAAATGTGAGACAAGATCAAAATGACAATACTCATTTTATTACAGAAAAAAGGTGCTTGAAAATGATAATGGGAAGCTATTGGAAAAAATAATATAATGTAGATCAGAAATGTGAAAGATATTAAGCTTCTCTTCTGACTCTTGCTTGTGACTTCTTAAAGGTACTATACAATGGATCTTTGTCTGTAGGATGCTATTCATTAGAAACATTCTATCCCGGAATTTTTTCTTCCTATCTGTATTTGGAGATTTCATATTTCCTATTTAAATTGTAAAGCAGATTGACAAAAACAAAACCCTCAGCTCTTATATCCAGCACTTTTGGGTATCATTCTGTGTTGTGGTTTTGCTTTCAATCCTGAATTTATTCAGAAATAAATTTCTCTGAATAAAGCAAGACTGTAGAGACCATTTCTTTTAAGAATATGTGTCTCTGTCAAGAAGGCAAGTGTACTGCAGTCGTAAACTTACCTTGTAATGCTTAAAAATTTGGAAAACAAACAAACAAAAAACAAACCCAAAACAAAGCACAGCCTGAAAAAGAGTATTTTGGCATTACGCAATAATTTGTCTTTTGGCTTATTAACATTGTATTAAACTAAGTATAAAGGTACATATATCTACTGTTAGGTTTTCTAACTATTTATCAGTATGGCTGTGACAACCCACATGTTCTTCCCTCCCCTATTTCTTGATGTTAGATAATAAGTAGAAGTACATCAAGTGGGCTCTCCTCCTTCCATGAGAGCTTTTTGGGATTTACTGTCCCATTGTGTAGTTCACTCAGCATGTTCCTTTCAGCTTGTGACCTTTTTGTCATCCCGAAGAGTTTAAAAATTGTGGCAAAAATTTATTAATCACTCTCTCATGAGAGATACTAGCTGTATATTATCTCGCCTTTTACAGACTCCACAGAGAACATATTGATGCAAGATGTTTGAAAACAGGGATGCTTGAAGGGTGCAGTGCAGCACACACAGGTCTCCTGTCATACTGTCAGTGTCAAAAAAAATATTCTGAAGTCCCTTACTGCTAGTGAAAAAACAGGAATCTTATCAAGCAGGGGAATTTGAACCCGTTTTGATACCACTGAATGTGAGAACTAACTTTTTTTCATCTACATCCACACCAATAACCACCTTCCCTGTTGAGCTCCACTAGCCTGCCTGCCTTCGTTTTTTTGGGGAGTTTTGGTTTGGTTTTTTTTGTTGTGGTTTTGTTTGGTTGTTTGCTTTCCACTACCACAATTTCTGAATCGGCAAGCTATTCCTTATGGAGATTTTTGGTACCTGCTTTGGTCCAGGTGCTATATGTTATCTTCTTTTAAGCCAAAGTAAAAAGTGATTTGATGCTAAGTATTTGCCTCTGTAAAGGGAAGAATACAGGAGGACTAGTGACTAGAAAACTCTGAGCACAGATGTATTGGGGGTGCCCCAGCAATCCACCAAGGCAACAACCTGGCAAGCTAGTTATAGCAGGTGAAATGCCTCAGTGCATGGCACAGTAACAAGCAGTAACACCCATCTGGGTGGGCTATCTGCAGCGAAACCTTACACTCCTGGTGGTGGTCTCTCCCTCATTCCAAATCCCTTGCCTGTATTTAATCCTGCTGTAGTTTAAACACCTGTCTATCTGGAATGTGTGAAATGTCCCTACTACTCATGATAAGCTATTTGTTCACCTGCTTTGCTTAGAAAGACAGCTTTCAAATGAACAATGATACAGTATTAGAGAGGAAAGCATATAGCATTAATAGAGCAGGGGTGAGGACTGAATGGTTCTTGGTATCAAGGTGATGAGGAGGGAGAATTGGATAAAGTCATCTTCATTTTGTACACTGGATGTGTTAGCGAAGTTGTGATCACTGTTGCTGATAAGCTAAGAATTGTATGTGTTCTATTTCATTTACCACGTTGGCGCCTGTGTCTCATTTGCCATTCTTGCTTCTTTTCAAACAATAAACTCTTTGTGGCCAGAAACTGTCATTGTTAGGTATTTGTATAGTGCCTGGCACAATTAGAACTAAACCTAATTTGATGTTTTCTATTATTGCAATGAAAATGCTTTAATTTTTAATTAAATTCTACACAAGACAACAACATTTAAAGGTGACGTAGAGGCACCAAAATGACACCTAATGCTGTTTTTCATGTAAGATGGGTAGCATTGCCCATTGCTAGGCTTGCCTGATATGTCCCACTGTAAGACCTTATTTTAAATTGCTTGTAGTGTTCTGAAACTCCATCCATTTAGACTCATGTTTTCTGTGCTTAATGTTCAGTTCTCAGAACGCTTTAAGCAAGGTGAAGTGTTCCAGCCAAAACCAAGGCTGGATAAAAAAAAAATATTCTGTGCATTTCAAGATCTACAGAACTTTTCTTTTAAATCTCTGGATCTTTCATGCTTTGAAATAGCAATTTGGAATTTGGAATTTAAAATTTTGTCCAAGCTTGATTGCACAGTAACTATCTGAAAAGTATCAGGTGAAATATACTCAGCAGCACCTGCTAGAGCTTCTCAGCTTCCTGGAGGTTCCCTCCACACTGATGATGCTAAGCTGAATTTCTCTGTATTTGCACCTCTAGAGTACTGAGGCTTGAGACACGACACCATTCTTCTGTGTTCTTGGTGACCTGGTCTATGTTGGGTTCGGAGCCTGTCTGACTTGAATGCAGAATGAGTGAGAATTCTGCCAGGGTGTGGAGAACAGCTAGGACAAGGAGGTTGTGAAATTTGGACCTGGACGTAATTTGGTAGAGGACACTGAGAACCATTCGTGTGAAAAGACAGAAATGGGAAGAATGACAGTGTGGTGAATGTTGTCCAACGAGGAGCCCATGTTCTGGGACTGGGTGAACGAAGAGGTTGGTAAAAGGAGCAGGCTGGGGAGGGGAATAAAACCAGAATCACTTGCATATGGGGCACGTAAGCAACTGGAAGAGGAACTGAGAACAAGAGTGTGGGAAGACAGATCAAATTAACTGCTCCTGTGGAAAGTTCCAGGGCTGACACGGTGTGGCTCAGGAGCCAGAAGTAGTGGAGAGGTCACTGCTGGAAGTCTCTAAGATTGAAACTGGACTGAGCAGAATAAGGAGAATGACACCTGAAATGTGGAAGCTGGGACTGACTGCATGAGAATGACACATAGGCAAGGACTAAGAACAGGAAAGGATAGAGCTGAGAAAGGATGAGATGAAAACGGTTGCACAGGAAAGGACAGAGCTGAGAAGGGATGACACTAAAGCGGTTGTTTTGGGAGAAGTGGGCAGAAGCCTAGTGTAACCACTATAACTTATTTCTGTCCAGAACCTGAAGGAGAAGTTAAGATTTCTGAACTTACAAAATGTTTCTATGTCTTGTACTACTAAACCACAGGAGTGGCAACCTCCTGCATTGCTAGTTGCAACGTTCGTTCGTGTGTCAGAGTTCAGTCAGAGAATACAAAGTCCGCAGTCCTGCACAAGTCTATTGTAGGTATGAGTGTAGTGTATTGCAATGAAGCTGGTGTGTATTTGTTTGAGTAATTGCGCACAAATTCTGGTAAAAGAGCGTTAAGATCTCAAAGCTGGCAATTCACAAGCTATGCTTAAGCTAAGTCACACCTAAGTGACTTAAGCATCACCTTTGAGATCTGGAGCAGGTACAGGGCTAGTTGTTACTGTTCTTTCTGTCTCTGATCCTGTGACTCATTGGCGATACGCCTTCCAGTTGCCACGGAAGCAAGCAGGGGCAATACAGATAAGTCTTGGTTGCCATATGACCTTAATCTTAGCGCAGAACCAGGTCTGTTCTGCGCTTCTAAAAAGCAGAATGTGATCATGTAATTAAAGGCAGTCATAAACTCAATTCTGGCAATGCCTGATTGAGAATTGTAACCTTCATAGAATGGGTGGTTTTTTTGCTTGCAGAGTTTGTTCTTTCAAAAAGATAAACAACACAAGAAGAATGCTCAGAGAAAGAAACAATGGAATACATTTTATATGCTTAAAAACACATAGGTAATTTCTTTAGAGCTTGATATAACAGACATACAAGTTATGCGATTTTAGGCTATCATTAACTAGTGTATTTACTTGTGTCAACAGTTTGAAAGTGGTTGGAAGTTTGGAAGTTTCTTTCACGTGTGGTAGAGTTTGGTTTTGAATTTTATATCCAAGGTACATATGCGTTTGGGCTGTGCCTGTACATATGCATAGAGGAGGGTAGAGGGAGAACAGATGCATACGGCTGGCTTAGTGACACAGCTTATGATGACTGGACAGATGCTCTGGTCTCTGCTCAGTGTAATATGAGCTTCTAGCTTTTGATTAGTGCATGTAGAGTTAATTTTTCACACGGCAGGAACGTGATGTTGCTTCCTTACTCTGGGATTTTTGCCCCATCTTTGTCCTTTTCCTCCTTTGTCTTCTGTGAATGGGAGGTTTGTAGTTTTAATGCTGGTACTTGAATTCATCTCGAGCATGGTGGCTGTTGGTGTCATCTCTCCCACTGCTTTATGCAACTAGCACAGTTTTTCTGCATCTGAAAAATTCCCTTTTTGAGCAGTCTTACTTCTCTTAGTACATACTCTGTCTGGTTTACTTAGTGAAACCTTTTGCTCTTTTCTTGGCTTTTAATTGTTGAGTTGTTTCTGATGTCCCCCTTTTTTTTTAACTCTGTAGTTAACAAACCTGAACTTGGCAAGTGGAGCTATAAGCAAGGGGAATGGAGCTGCCCCACAGAGCTACCGGACACCACTCAACAAAAGAGGGTCATTGTGGGCTGTTCCGTCAGACACTAATATAGCTGACAAAAGATCTGTCTCTTCAGCAGTCAGGTAAGTTAAAGTTGTTGCTCCAGCTTTTTGAAGAAGAACGCTATGCACTCAGGAGCTCATTCATAATTTCTGTTTGGCTTGTTGCTTGGAAGTTAACATCCAAGGGCCTACTACTGGCTCTTCTCAGGACTATCCTGGAAACTAGGCCTGTGAAAATAAAGATATGTTCCCAGAGCTGGCAGGTTCATGGTGAAATAATGGCATGGAGGAACATGTAAAATGAAAGGGAGATGCCCATTTCTCTTTGATCATTTCTCATCCCTGCATCTGTAAGCTTAGATTTGCTCATGTTGAGACATATATGTAGAGTGCAAGCTTGTACTTGATACTGCAGAAGTCCCCACTAAGGGCTCATCGTCATGCTTTGTCCTTGAATATCAAGTTTAGATTGTTCAAAGACAGAGCAGCATCTTGCAGTGTTTACAAAAGTGTCTTTTTCAGATGGCTTCTTTATGCTCTTTATTAATTTTGGACATTGGAATTTGTCTTTATGGCTGATACACTCATGGGACTCTGGCACAGAACTGTGATTCTGCAGTAAAACCATTCTCCCTAGGATTGAAAGAGCAGCAAGATTTACCCCGAGGATTCTGAATCTTGGAAGCTAGAAGCAAGGCGAGCTTGCTGCAGTAAACTAGGCTGAATACAGGCCCAGAAATGCTGTAAATTTGACTTCTTCCTTTGCCACTTCAGTAAATATTATTAATTCCTTTGCCTAAGCTTTCATGTTTGTCTTTTAAAATAGAGTAATGAGGCAGAGCTTCTCCAACACATGAGTTCAGGACTGGAGAAAGCTGTATACATGAAAATACAGATTCTTGCTATTGGTGCCTGAATGCTACTGGAAAAATGGAGGGAAGTGAGAGAGGCAGACACAGTGCAGAAGGCATGTGAGCTGAGTGGTCATCCCTTCCCAAATGGGTCCTTCAACAGGAGGATTGGAATGGGATTTGGAAAACTTAAGTAAAATAGTTCTTATTTCATCAGTCACTGCTTTTTATCCTGCCTAAAGAAGAATGTGAGAAATGAATTCCTGGCCTGTTTCTGTTCCAGCACAATGTTTGCCTCTGGGGTTTAGAGTTATGGAGAGAGGTGGTGGTGATTCTGCTCTTGGAGCCCAGCCAGGTGAGCTATTACTTAATCCAAATAGAGAACCTATCCAACAGGTGTAAACTGACTTCCTCTCCTCCATAACTTGAGAGAGCAGCAGAGTGTAGGCTGTCCTAGAGCTTCCATTCCTTTCTCAACTCTGCTTGCACCTCTTCATGGACTCACAGACATAGCTGGAAGAGGATTGCTCATGGTCAAAATCTTCTGTTGCAGAACTCTGCAGAAGTCACTCTAATTACCATGTTGCTCTGAAACCATTTCAGTTATGTTACCTCTAGATCTGAGAACCCACCATTTAATATCCAGAACTCCACTCTGAATGACTTCCAGGGCTGTGCCTCATCTAGCAATGTATGGATAGTTTAATGCCTTATTTTGTACAGCAATCCAAAGTACTTCAGAATTGGCTGGGCACAGCTGGTAAAAGATTCCATCTTCAAACCTTGTATGAACCACTTGATCGTCCAGTGCTTCAGTTGCTCTGGGTTTAACCTCAGAGCAAGAGATGGAAAGATGCCTTAAGACCCTTTACTGAATTACTCTATCTTCATGGCTGCTGGCATCGAATGGCCAGAATACCGGGAGTTAAAAGTATTATGTAAATCTGGAAATCAAAAAAAGGGATTCTTGAGGCAGTGCTGGATTACTTGGGTTGTGAACTTTTATTTAATGAGAGAATTCCAAAAGGAATATCAAGGTCATGATATATGGAGATAGCTATCTTCTATTGTAAATTCCTTTTTTGCTACTTGATCTATTGCAATGGAGTAAGCAGTTCATAGAGGGTCATCTGATGGGTGTCAGCCTGTACTCAGTGCTGGATGACTGTCTGAAGAAAAGCTTCCTGTTTTGTTCCATTAAGATTCTGGTCTATCAGTTGTAGAATTCAGCGAGGATGGAAATGTTTTGTAAATGGGTCTCTTATCTGGCTTGCGCTTGGCTCCAGTTCAAACATCTGCCCCTGAAACTCAGTTATTGCAGTTTTTGTATGGCTCTGTGGTAAATCTAAGCCATTTTAGTGCTGCTGAAGGTTTTTTTTTTTTTTGAAAATTTTGTTTTGATGCTTGTAATCTATAGGATTCAGGCTATTCTTACTGACAAATCTTCCTCCTCTGTAATTCCCACTCTCCCAGTACTGACTTACCTAAATGTTTCTCAGAAGTTCTCCCTCCTTTTGTTGAATTCTTTTGGCTATGTGAGATGAGGTGCCAAATCAGTAGTCTGCCCTCCAAAAGACAAAGGAGATCTTGAGTTCGTAATAGAGACAAAGAACAGTTCTGGACATATTCATATGTTTTTTATATAAATCAGCACTGCTGTGCCTTTTGAGAATTTTTTTTTTGTCACTTTCTGTAAGCATTGGCACTATTCGCTCTCCAGTGATGGTTTAGGCTTTCGCTGTGCCCCAAAGAAGCCTGTTGGGCTAGACAAGAGGTGAGATATTCCAAGCTGGGCTTACTTCTGACTCCCGTAACATGGCTGTCAGCCTCTGCCCCATTTGCTGCAACCCTGCCTCTGTTGCCCTCTGTAGCTCATTGAGGCTATGTGAAATCTGCTCTCTCCTTTAACCCTAGTCCTGTCTCAGTGCACTACTTCAGTTCTATCTCAGCTTTTCACTCTATCAGTCAGGCAGGATTGTTACCCTTTCACATTCTGCTGTAAAGGCACTAAACGTGGTTATGTGTTTTGTAGTAGAAGTATTTTAAGATTCCCATTCATAATTTTATCACAATTTTAGTAATGTAATCTAAGGATAACAAATATGAAGGTGATTACTCTTTACTATTCTCAGTTGCATAATAAAGGTAAAAAAATCAGGTGTTTAAGAGAATGAAGCTTGTTGCTTCAGAACCTGAACTAACTTTTGAGTACCTGTTGGCAGATAGTTATATAATTCCTAGCAGTGGGGATGGTAGATGTTCCTAGAAGCTTCTGGCACTGGACTCTGCAGCTGCTGTGTCACTTCTTTTTTGAGAAAGACAGAGAATGTCTTGGGCTCTGCAGGTCCCTTCATCTCCAAGACCTGGACCAAAGCTCGTGAGAAAGATTTCTTTCTAACTGGTACAGATTTCTGTGTTTTCAGTGGGCACCTTGGATTCAATAGCAGCCATCCTTGTTCAGGTTCATCTTTTAGAACACATATGGGCAGTCTGTTGGCAAAAATTAATCAGTGGAACGGTCAGTGTTTTCTCAGACCTCTGTTTCATTAGCTTCTTGTTCTTTCATAACATCTTGCTCAAACCTAAAGACAAGACCAACCTGGCTCTTCTAAAGTACTGAGCATATTTTTTCCTTGGATCTTCTGACAGATTTATGTAACTTGGTTAGGGAAGGTAGGCAAGCAAGCTTCCCTGTCACCAGTCAGCAGGTAGAATGGCAGTCTAAATTATACCAGGCAGCCTAGGAAGGCTACTGCAGCCAGAAGCAAGGGATCCTCCTCTTCTCATTGCTTGACATGCCCAAAATACAACTTAGATCATAATTTCAGCCAAGGTGGTCAGGTTCATTGAGAAATGATGTGTAGTTGGCAGGCTGTTTAACCTGTTTTAAACTATATAAAACCAGACTTTTTTCTCATCTAAGGGTTTCTAATTTTAATTTGCTCTGGTGTCATTCCCAGTGATAGTAACAGTCACAGCTGCTCAGTGCTTCATGGGCTGTGTGCACATACCTGCCGTATGTCCAGGTTCCCAAACAGGCTCTGCTTCGTGTATTTTCATTTTTATTTTTCCTTGCTTGGAAGTATCAAATGGGGTGGGAAACTAGAAGATGCCGCCCAGACATTTGGCATCTCGGGCTTTCAGGAACCCCAAACAGTATGCCTCATGTCTGGAAGTTCTGGAAATATCTAATGTGCAGTAAGCCTGCAGATTTTTAAGGAATCGGACTTTATGCCCATTCACAGCAGTTAGAGCATTCACATAGTAGGTGCTGCTGGGTCACATTGCGTATATTTGCTGCTCATGTACAAATCAGCTGAACAATATGGGTGCAGGAAATCCAGTACTGCTTAAAACATTAGCTTCCTGTTTTAATAGAAAATATATATTTATTTGTATCCCAAAAATTCTACACAGAAAAGTGATTGTACACTCCACTCTTGCACACCCTGTCTCACAGACTAAGACCCCTGTTCCACATCCCCTGACAATCTTACACTGCTTTTGCAGTCTCCCAAACCAGGACCTTCCTTTTAATCATTAGCCTTCCTTAGCTGCGGTGATGTAGTAGTGCTTCATATCCTACTTCCCCACCTAGTGCCTACTACTGCTTCATGACGGTTTAATTTACTGCTAGAGGTACATGTACTACATGTTCTAGGTTTCGGATGTTCTGCTCTGATCACACTAAATATTTGTCCTTTGGACTTATGAGAATGTAGAAGAGTCTCTGAACTTGTTTGAGAGTTTGTTCTGTGCTGGTGTAATTGGCTTCTCTGTTTACACTGAAACTTCGAGTTTTCTCAGAAAGACCCCAGATGACTATTACAGGCTAATTGTGGTTCACTGGTCTTGATCCTTTGCATCAAAGGGGTAGCTTGCTGCATTTGACATACAGGGAAGGTGAAAGTGGCTTCATTATTTGGTCAGTTTTTATTTTAAATTTTGGAGGTGTGGAACGTAAAATAAGAAATCAGGCTTGGACCCTGACTACGCAGGCTCTGAAGAAGTATGAGAAGAGTGATACTGGAATAGCCAGGAGGCGTGCTAATGTGCAAGGTGATTCTCACAATGACAGAAGGGTGAGCAGTTGATGGGACAGTACTGCTTTTTTGGAAGACTTGTGAGCTAGGCCAGCATGGGCTCAGCATGGCAGAAGCAGCATGGATGTTGCAGTGGGGGCTGTGGGAAAGGGCTAACTACATATGAGCTTGCAGCTAGAAGGAGGAGGAGAGAATTCCCAGGCATCTTGGCAGCCAAGGCCAAGTTTTTATAAGAATAAATCTATTTCTCTTTGTTACATATGCGTTACCTCGTAGTTCTGCATCTTAAGGTTTGATAATGACTTTATTCTCTTCTGAATCATTTGCTTCAAGCTGCCTGCAGTCTCTTGCAAGGTACACACTGCCCGACTGCTGTCCTGCGCTGCACTTGCCAAGTGGTCAGAGCCTATTTGTTTGCACAGCATCTGGGTGCAAGCTAACGTGGAGACTGTGCTGCACTGATGCCTCTGGAGGAAATGAAGGGAGAAAGCAGCAGGCACTGAGGGCTACACAATAGGACTTTAGTTCGGTCTGAGCAAACTGTGTTGACCTTGACACCTGCCTACTCAGCAGCACAGAAGTGCCAGAGCAGCAGCAGACCAGCAGCACGGAGTCTAGCCCTGTGCTAGCATAGCCACGTGTTTGTTCCTTGCGCTTCGTCTGCTTGTCCTTTTCTCTTTTCTCTTCACCTTAATGCCTAAATTAATTCAATTTCAAGTAACTGAGGGTGGGTACAGTGAGTTTTCCGTGACCGGTCCCCTGCCTGCGTCGGCTCAGCAGCTCTGCCACACTGACTGTGGTCACTGAGAAGCAGCATTTCCGAGAGACCCAAATTTGGGGTTTGGTCTGTTACTACCTTTTGCTCAGAGGAGGTTTGAGGAGGGTGGGCGAAAAATAGCAGTATTGCCTGGGTAGCTGTACATTCTTGCAATTCATCCTGTCTCTAGTTTGTGCATGTTCTTCCTCCACCCATGCATATTTGTGCCTGCAACAGCCTACCCTGCCCCAGCAACCTCTTACCTTTCTTTTTTTTTCTTTACACATTTCCCAGGGTCACCAGTGACAGCTTGTTGACTGTGGAAGTGAAGTGGCTGACTTAAACTTCAGAAATATATGGCTTGCCTTGTATTATTTTTTCTGTATATATTTCGGTCACACTAAAGAAACTTGTGATGGCAGGTCCAATTACTCTCCATCCTGCTTGGAAATCACACAGAGCCTCAGCACCATGGGTTGGCACGGTCCTGAAGGATCCCTGCTTCCCACAGCTCGGCCTTGGCTCTGTCTGTCTGGAGCCTCCGGGAGAGGAAAGGCGGAAAGCTCGTGACTTGCCCAGACAGTCTGAGGCCTGGCCCTGCAGCCTCGGCTCCCCAGACGCTGTTGAGTCGGACTTGGCTGGCAGCCGCCACGCTGTTACTTTTCCGAGGTAATAAGTGAGATTAATCGCAGGACCCTTTCCAAAGGCGAAGGGGGTTTGGGCCGCGTGCAGGGAGAGCGTAGGAGCCAGTGCTGGGGCTGTGAGCCGGAGGCGAGAGCTGGGGCCTTGCAGCAGGGCAGAGCGGGGCACTAGCGGGCTGGTGCGAGGGTGGCCTCCCCGCTCAGCTACCTCTGCCAGGCTCTGGCGGAGCTGCAGCCTGGGGCCGCCCTTGGACTGGGTCTAGCTGAGCACAGGGGGCACCACGTCTGCATTACCTGTGTCTGCTGGCCTTGGGCAGTTACGGTTTTTGCAAATAGCTCTTGAATTTTGAGGGGTCCAGGTTTCTCTTTGACTGCATGACTTCCTTTCAGAGGAGATGGGAGGATCTTTCCCTTGCTGGGGCAAGCAGCCTGTGTTGGTAGGTAGAGGGGAGTGACATAAACCAGTGCATAATGGGTTTGGGTTTTCTCTTTTCAGCTGCCTCCACAAACTGACTTTACCCTAATGTAAAGACAGGATTTGCCATCCTGGACTGGGCTGCTAATCTGTCTAGTTCTCCTGTCCTGTGCTTCGGAGCACCTACCACCACTATCTTCAGTAGAAGCATAGAGACCGTTCTGATGGGCAGCAGTGAAATTCCCTGTCTGGGGAGGAGCTTGCTGTTACCCTCTACCTGTTAATAGCTGGATTGTAGTTCTCTCAGTACTTTCTGTTCTGCATAGTCTTCTGTGGATGTTGTCATTAATCATATATTTTTACTTTCTGGAAAAACTGGCGTCTCATTGAGCTGTAGCAGTGAGTTCCACATGTGAATTACATATTATGCAAAAGTTTCCTTTTTTAAATTTTTTTCCCAAATTTGCCAGAAGTCTCTGCACCCTTATTACGTGAAGGCAAACAGAAATGCCTGATTTACTTTCTGCAGTATTTATTCTCTATGTTTCTATCATCTCCCTTCTTATTTATGTCTCTTAAACTAAACAGTCCCATTCTTTTCAAGTTCTAAAGTTCTAAATGGAAATGTTTCCAACCCACTAATAATTGTCTGGCTGTCTTTATAGAGATGACAAGAAATTAAAACAATACATCAAGTAAGAGTAAAACATTGATATGTAAGTAACACTATTGTATCTTTATTTTCTAACTCATAACTTGCATATACTAATAAGTTGCTGGCTTCTGACCGTGCTAAACACTCGATTTTTTAATAATATGCCGTCGGTTTTCGTTGATTATTGCAGTAACTGTAAAACTAAGGAACAGGTATAGGTAGTTCATGCTGATAAAATCCTTTTTTTCTTTTTCTATTTTTTTTCCTTCCTCAACAGTGAACTCTCATTTTCCTGCTTTCGGCTGCCACCAGTGGTTTTGTCGGCTCTGATGGAAGTCATATGCTGTTTTCGGTTCTAATAAGCGTCTAATTCAATATAGAACAAGTTGAAATCTTTTAGTGACTTGCACTACTTGACTCAAAACCTCCCCCCAGCCATCCCTGATCTTAGATCTCTGTGAGATATCCTGTGTAGGTTCTAGATATTTCGTGTTGCAAAGTGACCAGCAGATCTTCCTTTCCTCTGCGTTTATTTAAACCTCCCTATTACCATTAAAATAGTTGCTTTCTCAAGTGGTATTCAGGGGGTTAATGTGGCAGTAGCTCTCACGGGAGAGATCAACTCTGCTGCTTACAGCCCTCTAGGAATGAGGGGACCCCCGTAGTCTGGTGCTCTATGGGAGCAGCTCTAGCCACAGCAGCCTTTCTCTCTAGAGGAGTTCTGAAAGGGTTACAAGGGAGCCTTGGCTGTTTCTTTGAGCTATTTGGAAAGGACGGGCCTCAGACAGCTTGGCAGGAACCTGGGGCCCTGTTTTTTCCAGCCCAGCCCTTCCTTCTGCACAGAGCTGTCAGGGAATCCCACGAATGTCTGGTTTCTCCCCTTTCCTAACTTTTTTTAGCAATATTTTTATCCATCCCTGGCTCTTCTCCACACAGGGACCTCAAGTTTTGTCCATTGATTGGTGTTGCAGGTAGTGAGGTAGAAATGAAAGCTGTGCTACCATGCCATAGCTGTTGGAATCAATTCACAGTTGTGCAGCTGAGAAGGGCATTGGGAAGCTTCCCAGAAGAGTGTCCTTTCTGGCATTGATCTTAGGGCAGGTCCATCTGGCCTAAGAACAGAGGGATTGAATAGGCCCATCTTTGAACTGTGCTATTCCTGTGGGTCACAGTGAGGCACTATGAAATTTCAGAGCTGCGTGTTCTGTATCCTCCCTAACAGACACACACAGAACGCTGCTTTGTAAAAATGGAAATCCCCTTTGTAAGCCAGGCTTATGAAGGACAAGACAGGTTAGCAATCTTTCATGCATTTCTCTCATGCTCTCTAGGGTTGTCCTGAAGTTAGAATCATAGAATAGTAGGGGTTGGAAGGGACCTCTGTGGGTCATCTAGTCCAACCCTCCTGCCGAAGCAGGGTCACCTACAGTAGGCTGCACAGGATCTTGTCCAGGCGGGTCTTGAATATCTCCAGAGAAGGAGAC
>Ga0065711_1035004_pt1 | contig 22944 bp, 24 predicted proteins | sample Hoacrofraction12_FD_59098 | JGI IMG/M metagenome (GOLD analysis project Ga0065711, IMG submission 59098) | Hoatzin crop microbial communities from Cojedes, Venezuela - Epithelial fraction 12 v2 (version 2) | ecosystem: Host-associated > Birds > Digestive system > Esophagus > Crop | place... | reverse complement strand
TGGAGCCCTGGAACAGGCTGCCCAGGGAGGCTGTGGAGTCTCCTTCTCTGGAGATATTCCAGCCCCGCCTGGCCGCGGTGCTGTGGAGCCTGCTCTGGGTGACCCTGCTTGGGTAGAGGGTTGGGCTGGGGGACCCACAGAGGTCTCTTCCAGCGCCCACCATGCTGTGACTCGTGACTCTGTGAGGACAGGACGTGCTGCCTTGTCTTTCACTGGGAGTGATACACAGGGGCTGGACCCAGGTATCTGATGGCGGGGGTTATCTCCGCACAGCTATCGCCCTCAAACAGCAGACAAGGAAACTTCTGCAGCCCCGGGTGCTCTCGCCACTGATGGCGGAGCCTCGATAAAGCGCTCGGTACCCCAACCAGACACGCAGGGTGCCGAGCACCCAGCCGGCAGCGTCAGATAGGGAGCGAACGCCCCGGCTTTTCCAGCCCTGCTCTGGGTCTCCTGGGATGCTGAGCACGGACCCTGAGCTCAGAACGCAGCAGGACCCGCCAGGCTGAAGTGATTTGAGGTGCATCTGCTGCACACAGGCCTGAACCTACCCACCCCGTGCCTGGGGAGGGGAAAAGCCAGGGCTCAAGGGGAAATCTCACCCAGGGAAAGGGAGGGCTCGGGGGCAGAGGCAGAGGGCTGGCAGGGGCGAACGGCTGGGGACAGAGCTGGGGACGGGAGTGGGCATCACCGGGAGACACCCCCCAGGACGGTGGGGAAGGACCAGCCCGGGGACCGAGCGGGAGCTGGGGCAGCTCCCTGGTGTCCCCGGAGCCAGGGCAGCATGGCCGAGCGGGCACACGCCACTGAAGACCCCTGTGCCCCTCCTGCCGCCACAGCCTGCGGTCCCCGGCCCCAGAGAGCAAAGGGGGCTGTGCCACCTTTGGCTGCACATCAGCGTGGCTCCATGGGAAGGCGAGCTCCGGCCATCATTTTTCCCACCAAGACAAAGCCAGAAAATTCGCAATGGCGGTAGAGATTCACGGAGAAACAGAGAAAATGGAGAGCAGAGATATCCTGCTACGCTCAAGGGAGACGGCAGAACAGCCGTCACTGCGACCGAACCTGCCCGTACCCGAAGCACCCACCCGCTCTTTGCTCTCCCCAAGCTCTCCAGCCCCCAGAGCAGCAGCACCTCCAGCCCAGCAGTGCTGCGGGGAGAGAGGGAACTGCTCCCAGTTAGAACTGGGGGATGCCCGACCCTATAGCACCCACAGCAGCCCGCTCACCGCCTCCGCTGCGCAGCAGCTGGCCCCAGCAGGACCCCACCGGCAAGACCCCAGCCCAAGCTGTGCCGTCCCTGCCGAGCTCAGCTGCACCTCCCTCACCCAGGAGCTCCACGCGCCGTGGGGATGCCAAGCATCCGCCCCGGCTTGAGCTGCATCTGGGATACCTTTCAGGGGCCAGGACAGTGGACGTGTTGACTTATTGCAACAAAACGAAGCGTGCTGACAGTGCTACCCGGCGCGGGTCACGCTCCCCTCTCCCCGGCGACTGGTGCTTGGAGTCTCGTTTCCCAAGCAAACAAGGTGTGCGTGCGATCCCGCCGGGCGAGCGTGTGCGCACCTGCGGCTGCCAGCCAGATTCGACTAAGGGCCCGAGGCTGCAGAGATAGGAAGTTCCGACACGTCTTGTGAAGACAGGAGCTGGAGAGGGGCAAGCCCCAGACGAGCCCCTGCAGCAGCGGGGAAGCTGCAGCACGAACCCAGCCCTTAGCAGCCACCCGAGACTCTCCTCCTCTGCAGCCGGGCGCCACGAGGCACGAACCTGCCGGGAACGACAAGACTGACTTACTTGTCTGCTCCTAGAAAGATTCCCGAGTACTTTCCCGGCCCAGCATTCCCCACAAGCCAAGCCCCTCTCTTCCTGGCATCCGCAGCGAGATGCCCACCGGGCTCTGGGATGGGGCTTTCCACACGGAAGCTGCGGTTGCCCCACCTTGGTGCTGCCAACCCTTCCACGCCTGGGTGCTGCTGCACGTCAGCCTTGTGTGAGACAGTAGTGGCTCTCCCCAGCGCTCAGCACCCTGGCACCATCAGTCCCCGTCACCCTGGCACCACCAGTCCCCAGCACTCCAGCACCACTGATCCCCGTCACCCTGGCACCACCGGTCCCCAGCACCATCAGTCCCTGTCACCCTGGCACCACCGGTCCCCCGCACCACCGGTCCCCAACACCCCAGCACCATCAGTCCCCACCACCCCGGCACCACTGGTCCCCATCAACCCAGCACCACCAGTGCCTGTCACCCCAGCACCACTGGTCCCCGTCACACCAGCACCACCAGTCCCCACGGCACCAGGAGCCGCAGCCCCTCGAGGACCAGGTTTTACCATCCGCCGGGGGCAAAGTGAAAGTCTCTCTCTTTTTCTAACCCTGCTGCAATTAATATTAAAGCTTTCTTCACCCCCTCCCAGGCAGAGGGGAGCAGCCTGGCTCCCCGTGCCGGCGGGGATCGCTGTGCAGCCCCTACCCCGGGCGCATCCTCGCACACATCCCCGCATGCTCGCCTCGCAGCCAAGCCCGGGAGGAAGCAAGCCCCAGCTGTGCCTCTTCGCAGCTACCATGACCGGGCTCTTCCCCCAAAAGGGCTCGGGGCGAGCAGCAGGAGGGACCTGCCCCATCGCCACGGAGCCGGGGCAGAACCAGCCACAACTTCATGGCTCAGAGGTGTCAAGTGCAACGGGCTCCCCGCCCCAAGCCGGCGGCATCGCCGTCCCACCGCACCATGACCCGTTGGGATGGATAGCGCAGGTCCCATCCCGCGTCCCCGCGGCTGCGCTGGCGCGCGGGTCTGTTTACGTCTCCCCGTGTCGGCCTGCATCTGTGTTTATGTGTGTGTTTCCGTAGGTGTGCGTGTGGCTCCGGGTGTGTGGTGGGGTTTCTGGGCGCGGAGGGGTGTCTGCTCGCAGTGGGCTTTCAGCTAACCTCTTCGACAACGAAAACAAGCCTGGAAGCCTGGCAGCTGTTCCCTGAGCCCGGCTCCAGCGCCGCATCCAGACAGACAGCAACCGCAGGGCTGATGACCGAGCACACACGTTTCCCTTCAGGCCTTCTTCGTTGCGCCGTCAGATATTCTGAAACAAAGGAAATTAAAGACTATCCTGATAGCAATAAATATGTCATGGGAGCAACGCGAGGCCGTCGGCGTCTGGGAACCGTCCCCTCCCAGCAGCGGTGGGAGCAGGGCTGGCGGAGCCGGCGGAGCCGTGGGCACGGGACCAGGCTTGGCCAGGACTCCGTCGAAAGTTGGGTGGGCATTGGCAGCGCCACTGACCCCGGGAGAGGCCTGGGAGGGCTCCAGCACCGACACGGGCCGGCCATGGCCATGTTGGATTTCTCATGGAAACTTGCGCAGGATCTTGCCAGGTCCCAGGATTTTTTTTTCCCCTTGCCTTTGCCCAGATTTTCTCTGAGTGGCTCCTCTGATTTCCTCCAGCTGCCTGCACGCGAGCACTGCGCAGCAAGCGTCCGCAGCCAGCCGGGAGGAGAGCTGCTGCTGCCGTCCCCGTGGGCACGCAGCTGGCAGCACCCAGCCGGAGGTAACCGCCGGGGACAGGCTCAGTTACCGGCAAAGCCGGGGGGACAGCGAAGGTGTCGGCGCAGGTTTAGGCGCTGAGCTGGACGGGGACCACCACAACAGTGCCAGAGGATGGGAGAGCGGTGGGAAGCAGGGCTGAGGGCGGTCTGGCGGCAACCGTGGCAGGGCAGAGGAACCCCTCTTCCCCAGCCGCCAGCTTGTGGGATGATTTCAGCGCTTCGAGCAAGCCCTGGCCCAGCCGGCATGGGAAACAGAGCCTGCCAGAAAGGATGGGAAAGCCCGGCGCTGGCTTCGCCTGGAAAAGGTGGGGTGGGAGCTGCAGCGAGCAGGGCAGAGCGATCCGTTCTCCATCAGAGGAGAATGAGACAACAACCTCTGGGCTTCGACCACCGCGAGAGATGCTGAGGGCAGATTTTTCTGCAGCCAGGCTAGGGCTGTGCCAGGTTTGCCGCCCGTGGAAGAGCCCGTGAAGAGGCAGGATGGGGATGCAGAGCAGCACAGCACCTCCAAGCATCAGTCCCCAACCCCGCAGACTTTCTCCCACCCTCAGCCTCCCGGCGGGCTGTGCAACCAGCCTGGCTGAGAGCAGACGGAGGCGAGAGCCGCTCGGAGACGCCCAGGGCAAGGGGTTGAACTCAGGCAGCAGGATGGGCTTGCTGGTCTAAATCCCTGCTGGAGCCGGAAGGTTTTTTTGGCTTCCTTACAGCGGTGTCCAGCCCATTGTGGGAAAGCACTGAGCACCGATCCCCACTTTGCCTCCGCTAAAGGCAGTGTCACAAGGCTTGCAGAGAGGGGCTGGGGAACCAAGTCGTTTCTGGCCTGAAAAATATCTTTTCGTAACCACGGGGGAGGAGGGAGCCAGCTGGGCAGAACACACAGGCAAGGCAGTTCCCCAGAAACACACCAACTCCTCCAAAAAATAACCCGGGGCAGCGACTCCCCGTCCAGCCCCACGGCACGCGGCTGGCCGGCCGGAGCCAAACCCCCCTCGCCCTCCAGACCCTGCTCTCCACCCCTTTGGGGCAATTCCCGCAGAATTCCTTCAGGGCTGGCCCAAAAGGCGGCGGCGCAGCCGGCATGCCCCCGCAGCACCCCAAGCCTTTTTGCTGATGCTGGGGCAGCGTTGGAGGGCAAAGGCGCTGCAGCTTCCCTTCCCGGGAGCCGGAGGGGAAGGAAACGCGGCTGCTCGGGGCTGGCGGTGGCCCTGGCCGTGGCAGGAGGTTCGGCGTGCCGGCAGCCACTTCCGCTGCTCCAAGGAGCAAAGCCGCTCCCTCGGGGTGCTGCGGGCAGCTGGCGAGGAGGGATGGGTGCCGATGGCAACACGTCCTACCATCCACGCAGCCCCCCAGGGTCACCCACAGCCCTCAACGCAGCGTGCTGGGAGACATCCAGCCCCGCGCACGAGCCGGTGCCAGCGCAGTTCACCTTCAGGGCTTGAGCCTGGTCTAGAGCCTGGGATTTTGGTCTAAGCGCAAAGGACAGGAACATCGAGCAAGTGGCACCCCTGAGGAGCAGGGCAGGAGGGAGGCACCGGGCGAAACCTGGCCGCTCCCTGGAGCTCGGGCATCTCTCGGCCCTCAACTGAAGTCGCTTTTGGGGGGAAGAGTGGAGGAGGCTGCCTGGTGCTGCCCACCCTGGACTCAGGGACACAGCCGAGTGCCTTGGGGATAGCTCGCTCCCGGCAGCGTGCCACACGGGGAGGAGGATGGGAAGAGCAAGGCAGCTTCTCCTTTTTGACCCTATCCGGGAGAGCACCGGGAAGCAGAGCAGCTTGGGCGAGGGGAAACCCGAGGGCCTCCTCCCTCTTCGCAAAGCCGGTTGTGCGTTTGTGTCCCTGGGTAAAACACATCTGGCCCAAAAGCCCGAGGGCGCGGAGCCACCTTGCTCCCGACACACCAGGGAAGCCCCTCCGGCACTGCCTGGCACGGGGCTGGACTCGCTCTGCCCCGTCAGCGTGGCCGACCACAGCCCCTCAATTCCCATGTCCCCCTTCTTCCTCCCCAGGTGAGTCTCCACGGAGGAACTTCCAACCAAGAACAGACTTGTCTCGCTCCCAGCGGAGAGGAACCTGCGCCCTCGCTTTGCTGAAGAATTCGCTCTTACTCAGAAGGCATCGAGGCTTCTCGCAGCCTCCTGCCTGCCAGAGGGCAGCTGCTGCAGCTGGCCTCCCTCTTCCTCCCGGCCCACGCAGATGGGGTCCGTTCCTCGCAAACAGCTGCCTGCTCACAGGTTTCCTTCACAAAGGTGCGCTCCCCGGCTGCGGGATCAGCAGCAGCAGAGCAGGGGGGCCCCTGAGAACAAGAAGCGCTTTTCCCTCCTTCCTCGGTTTAAGCAGGTCGGCGCAGCCCTCGCTGTGCCCTGCACGCAGAAGGCTGAATCCGGGGGAAGGTTCTCACCCTCCTTTGCCTGCCGCCTTCTTCAGAAAAGGCCGGTAGATAAGGCTCAGAAATCCATGCAGTGCGGCTCCCAAAGCGCCTCATGGGAATGTCCTCCCACAAATGCTCCGTGAGACCACTTTTTTCAGCAGAAAACCAAATTTCTGAGGAGTGAGAAACAGTCACCCACAACACCCGTAGATGGCCCAGGGCCCAGACCCCTGAACGATTCCCACACCTTCCCATCCCCTCTTTGCTCTGCTGCCCTGTGCCAAAGCATGGTCTCACCCAGCCCTCCGCAGCCCCGCGTTCGCCCCGACGGGGCCGGACAGGCGCGGGGTGGCCCGTCCACGCCTCCCGGGAATGCTGCGCACACCACAACAGGGATCAGCTCCAATCTCCGGGATCACCAAACCCAAGGAAAGTGACTCTTTCTCAAAGGGCTGCAGAAATACCAACGTCAGCAGAATCCTCATCCTTCCTGCACCAGTAAGCGATGGCTACACCTCGCTGTGGATCAAAGGAAGACAGGGATGGCCGGATTGGACCTACAGCCCACCCAGCCAGCCTCTGCCTCTGGCAGTAACTCACACCAGATGCTCCAGAGGAAGGTGCAAAGCCTCCTTGGTGCGTAGACGCAAAATCACCTGGTCGTGCACGACTTCTCATCACCCCATACGAGGGCACCAGAGCAAGCCCACTGGCTTTGCTAGTCAAGGCCAGCACGATGTGGACGGCTATTCACATCAGGTCGTTCAAACACCATCGTTAGTGGGGAAACGTCCCTCTCCAGATAACGGTGAGAGAGAGATGACAGACTTCCTTTGGGTGATTCAGAATAAGAGTCCACCTCTGCTCTGAATCATCCTGGGGAAGAGCTGATCTCTCTTCATTGACCAAATACGGAGCTGAGGGCCGTTGGCCTTCAGCTAGACCCCCTCAAACACCTCAGATTAGGGTGAACACTCCATCAGAAAGGGTTCCAGCTTCAGCTCCAGCAAAACATCACTCTGCAGGGACCTCTCTTAGACTCCTCCCTCAAATACAAAATGTCACCAGAGCACACAACCGAGGCGCAGACCACAGGCGAAAGTGTGGCGGCACCCAGCAAACAGCTGAATGTAGCAAACACTTTGTTTCCCCAAGTCCTGCCTCACCAGGCCCTCCAGTAATATTGCAGATTAACAAAGGAAATTCTTAATAGCAGCCTATGCAATATCAGAAACTCCAGAGAAGCACTGGATGGCAGCACCCTGAAGAACCGGGATCTCTGCCACATCGTCCCTGGCAGAGTTGTGTGACCTCAGGAGAGTCACTTCCAGCTTAAATTTAAGCTTCTCCCTCTTTACAGCGGGAATAAAGATGTTCCACCTCATTCGCAAAGAACCTTGTGATCTGCAGATGAAATAAGTACTGATGGATTAATGGAATTACTGTCGGAAAGCAGAGGAAATGCCCATTGCAAGACACCGAAAAATCCACGCCTGCCCACGGGCAGCGTTTCTGGCCACAGTGATGCACACAGGGCTGGCCACGACACCAGCAAAGCTCTCGTGACGTTAACGACGAGGAGCTCTCAGCACGCTACCGTGAGATCACAGCAAGCCTGAACAACAGCCGCCACGCTTCAGCCCAACCCGGTTCCCTCGGCTGGAGAAGCCCAAGCAGCGCGGCATGGTGGAGTGACTTCAAAGGCACCCTGACATCAGCAGAGCCACCCCTTGCCCTTCCACCGGCGCGGCCAGTCACGTTGCAGGTTTGTGGAGTTTCACACACTGCGCTCCAGCAGCAATTATCGCCGCACTTGAGTCATGAGAAGCCTCGCTGACCGTCACTGAGTACTTCCTTTGTCCAGCGTGGAAGGATGCCCAGGCAGAAATCTCTGACTTTCACATCGAACGCTCTTTCCTAACAGGGCTTCTTACACAGCAAGCTCTGTTGCTGGGCTATAGGGAATTTTTGTCCCGGGCTTCTTGACGTGATCCTTTTCAGACAGAAAATCCTGACTCATGAAGCCGTGACGTTGACTATACTGCTGTGTAAGGCCTGATACAATTAGGCACTTGGCATCGGCTTGCTCCGAGCCCAGCCAAGGAGAATATATGCATTTTTGAGAACTGAATATTTTTATTTTTGACTTCTAAGTGCAGGGCAGAGGAGGGAAGCCTTAGCAATGCCTTAGCAATGAGGGTCACCCAAACACAGTCAATGTCTCCCACTGGACAGTTAAATACGTGAAATGGAAAAATAATGGTTTTCCCTTTTCCTTTGCAATCAGTGGCCAAATATGCTGATTCCCTTCCGGAATGAGCAGCTGCCAATTTCAGAGAAGAAAATCTCTTGTAGCCAAGTAGCTCAGCTCTTACATGCTCTCAGACAGCCTGGGAAAAGGAAAGCCAGCCAGCCAATCGGCTAAAAAATTTCTGAAAATAAGTAGGTGACGACTCTCCAAAACACCCCCGACACAGCAAATTTACTTGCAGATCGATGTCTCTTTCAAAGCAGAAAATTGACACATCCGTGTCGAACCCCTGCTCGCCCTTGGACCTCCTTCGCAGAAACACCGTGGCTCCGCTTTCCCAGCCACCCGAAGCTTTTTAGCACACAAAACTTCCCCAAACTTCAGGCAAGCAGCAAGCATCTTTGGATGAGCCCGTCTGGCCTCCTCCAAACTGTACAAAGATGCTGCGAGCACTTGGGTTTCTCGGGGGATATTCCTGCCCCAAAGCCGCAGGTTAGGCTCTCTTTGCAGTACTTTGAAAGCAGACGGTAAATCCTGCCAGACGACCGGCCCATTTCTTTTTTTGATCTGTAACTCCACTGCATCGGCAGGGAAACCAGGTAAAAGCCCAGCAACCACAAGCCAAAGGAAATATTTGGTTGTGTACAGGCAACTATGCTTTGTCTAGGTGTCACGCTTACCGATACCTTCCACTCGTCTGAAGCCTGCGCTGATTCAGAACCTCTTTACCGTGGAATAACACCGAGACCGATCCGGGGGAGTCGCGCCTTGTGCTGTGCCACAGTCTCCTGCTCCCCTTCAAGCTGGTCTACTTGGAGGTCGGTGCCAAAACCAGAGGTCCTTGCCCCCTGCCCCACAGCCACCAGCTCGTTTTCACCCTTCTCCTTGTACCATCATCAGCCCCTTGGCCACAGGCTTGGCCAGACCAGGCAAAGGTTCTGGCTGAAAAGTAACCCAACAAACAGGTAGCTGACCTGAGCTTTTAGGAGAACAGACAGGGAATGCAGCCGTCGTAAGCTACCTGTGCTGTCCCTTCCCTGCTCTCTGCTTAGCAGACCCAGCTAGGAATCACCAAAGCCCTGCTGATGCCTGATCTTATGGCCTCCAGGAATGATCAATGGTGAGTTATTGCCTCCAGTGAACAAGATCCAGTCTTCAGTAAATGGGGAGGAAAGATGCTGACACTGGAGAGCTGTAGCAGAGGACAGCTGGAGGTGTGTGAGCAAAGATCTCGGATGCCAGGCTGGAACAGCAGAGAGAAAAAAAAAACACCTGCATCCATCATGCTGTTTTCTTAAAGCTGTGGAACCATCTAGCAACATCTGACACGACCAAAGCCCTGTAATAGCATCTCCTGCAAGGACTCATGAGACGTGGCTCCTGCCCCCAACGGCCAGCGCTCTCGACACGGGAGGAGGAGTGGAGTGGCAGGAGTCCTTCAGCAGCCCACGGCACATCCCCACTGGGGCACGCAAAGAGGTCTCCCGCATCCCGGCGCTGGGCCTCACCCGCGCGGGCGCGCAGTTTCAACGTGCTGGTTAGACTGAACTTTTCAGAACAAGTGCCCGGGGACAAAAGGCGACTGTGCCCCCGGGTCTCCTGACGAGGCCCTGACCCGCGGCTGCGTCTCCACCACCTGCTCGGGCTGACATTCACGGTTCCGAGGCTGGCAAAGGCTTGGGGAGATTCTCGCCAACTCAAAATGCCACTTTGTTTTCTAGAGACACCATTTTCCTGTGTTTTAGACAGTCTTACCCTCTGTTACTGAAAAAAAGGTCTGTGTGTGACTCAAGGTCAATTTACTGCACAGAGGACTTGGTTTCCTGTTATCAAGCTTCGACTTTCATCAGAATAAACATCGCCTCGCTGCACGTCCTGTAAAGAAATACAAGCCATAGGAGCGGAATGTAGCATGATGTGCTTGTAAAAGAACCCGGTACCTTGGACGTGCCTACCACAGCCCCCTTCTCCCACCGGCAAGAGCCTCCTCCAGGTCCTCCAGGGCCGGCCTTGGGTGCTTTCTTGTCAATAGCAGCACCAGGCCTGGAACCTGGCTAAAGGCTCTGTCTTCCCCACAACAAAGATCCCCTCCTTAGAAAGGCGTTAAATGCAGAGCTACGCCATCAGCTCATCGGGCAAGAAAACGTCAAGACTCTTGCGCGGGGAATCGTTAGCCTGTCCAGCAGAAACCATGCAAAGCAAACGGGGACAGTTGTATTATTTCCGCGACAACCGGACAGTACGACCACTGTGTCGAATCCAAGGGTATTGGACAGCCAGAGTACCTTAACTCCTGTTTTTCTAGCATATAAACGACAAACTCCACAGCGAGGTGTTTAGCAGACGTCACAAGGCGGCCAATCGATTCTGCATTAGAACAGTAGGTCATTGATGCTCCGGGAAATGCCATACGGGCACGTCTGGCACACAGATACCCAGGGCGGTGTTTCCTACGGAAAACTCCTGTGAGGCTTTGGAATCTCAGCCTCTGCTTAAAGGAAAGATATACGTGCTAGCCCGACTTAAATTAGCCTTGGAAACTGCTCATGGAAAATGTGCCAGCTCAGATGCAAATCCCTCTTACCTACCTCGTGAGGACAACAAAAGCCTGATGAAATTTTACTCATCCGTTAACAAAAAAGCCTTTGCCCAGCGACACACGTGGGTGGGACTCCAGCAGGGTGACATTATGCTGCTGGCACGAGGACCTTGGCCCCCAAGAAGGGCAGCCCTGTGGCATGACAGACGCAGGCGCTGCACTGCAGCAGGCCACAGCCACATACTTTACCTGCTGACTCAAGAGGAAGAATGCAGAACCGACAAAATTAAAGTTCCAGCCAAAATCCCGAGATGGTAATCTCACGGAACGGTTCTTCAGGTAAAGATTTATGATTAGAGTTACACTCATGAAAATACTAGCTGGTTTCTGACCACATTTCTAGCACGGTGTGTCCAAGGTATTTACTGGTATCACCTCAGAAACCCACCGGAGCAAAAAAATGATCGCTCAGCTCATTTGGACAGTGTTACAGTATGGTTTTTGTGTTACCCCCACGGACAGAGGTCCCTCCACACTCCACTGAAACCTGTTTTAAGTGTGAATCTTCATTTCTCCTGCTCCCGCGTTGTGTTTCATTTCTTCTCTCTGCTCTCCTTCCAAAACCGAAAGCAGCAGCAACCAGATCAGATGATTTCGTAGATGGCACGTGGCAGTGGAAATCCCGAAAGAATCCTCGGTTTTCAGGTGAAAAACGAAGGTTGCCACCTGTTCCCAAGCTCGCTGCGCAGTGCCGGGGCTGGGGTTATTTTCTCGTTGAGGACAGTGTATTCAAGGATGTGGTTGAGACAATGCGCTTTCCGTTTGACTTCAGTTTGACTTTCAGTTTGAAACAGAGATACTACTCTTCTTGCTAAACACCATCCCAGAAACAAGGAACGATTTTTAGAAGCACCGCCAACCTGTTTGCGGCTCGGCAGGTTGAGGATGTCCACATTACATCTATTAAAAAGCCTGTGGTCATGAAAAACGAGAAAGGGTTCCCTTTCTTCGCCGACTTTCTGAAAAACCCTGTGAAGCATTCACTTTCCCCTTACAGAACGTTCCAAATATTCAGGTTTTTCAAGCAGCTTGTAATCTTAATTGCTGTTCGCATCTCTGGGAGATCAAAGGGAGGATGTCTGTGATTCTTTGTATTACTCACTGCTACATTAGCACAAAGATCACATATTCATTTATTTTGGTTTAGGAGGTAACAGTCTCCTTTCACTGCACGCACATAATTACTGTAAGCATCCAGGGGACTTGCCAAATGATGCGTGGGGGGAGGAGGAGAATCTTTGAAGAAAATTGTTCAAACGTAATTTGGTTCACTAATTGGCAAGGGACCGTTACTAACGAATTGCTTCTGTTTTATGTCAGTAGTGAATCAGGCTGCTGATGTGTAACATACATTAAGTCAGTTAATGAGTATTAACTAGAAAAGTGACTGAAACACAAGAAAAAGGTTTCTTCACCTTCAGCTAGCCAAGCAGAATTGCTAATAAATAAAAGGATATGTGTAAGTGGCTTACACGATTCCAATCTGCAATGGAAAGACTTTTCTTAGAATCTGATGGTAACCACAAGTTTGTGGGAAAGAAAAATCAGACGCTTACTGTGGCAGTTCATCACAGGTTACTTTCTTTCTACCCAAGCCTGAAATGAAAATGACTAGAAGTCATTACCGTAAAATAACTGATTAGAAGCCAATGCGAACTGAGACAGTGAGTCTCTGGCCATGGCTACAAGACCAAGACACCGTGCAGCCAACTAAGCTGTGGATCCACTTCACGGTGTCTGTGTGCGCACTCTTACTATGTGGTAACACCAGACAGCTTACTCCGCTTTCGCTGCGGGACATCTCCCAAGCAAGCCGGCGTGCCCCTAAGCCTCGTGGCAGCACGTGTACAGGAGAAAGACTAACCTGTTCATGCAGCCATCATCACAGGCATGTTTGACTTTCTCCTCTACGCACAACACGCCACCGCGACACGGCTTTGGGGGCAGGCAGGAGTCAGTGGGCTGCAGGAGTACGCAGGCCACAGAGTCTAGTGGTGCCAGGGCAGAGCTTTCAGGTCAAGGCAGGTCCCGAGCTGTAGCTGCCCTGCGAAGAACGCAGGCCTCCCGTGGATGTGCAGGCATGAGAGCAAGCACCATTACAAAATCTGGGCAGAAGGAAGATTCCTGGTTTGCTCTGGCATGTGAACAAACTGGCTTATTAGGCCACAGGTGCAAAAATGAAAACACAGGACTGAAAGCGAGGATAAAACGGAGAACCCTCATGCTCTGCAAGTTTTGTGAAATAGGCATCAAGCCACAAAACCCGCCAGACACGGCTGCAGAGAGGTGCACCAGGCCCCACCTTTTATCCAGCCACGGAAAGAGCACTGTTTCAGCAGCGAGAAGATCCCTGATGTCAGGAGCCAACCTCGAGCACTGCCACAGCAGAAGTCATCCCCATATTAACGGTGATAGGGTAACGCGGAGTGTCAAGCGATGGCACTGGTGGCTGAGGACCTTCCATCAGATGCCCTGGATGCTATGGGTCAGATACTTGTCAGCAATCCCCACTGCTTTCCACAGAGCTGCCCGACATACACCATGAACGCAACACCTTACATCCAAAACCGCTGCTGCTCTTCCAGACGTGGCTTAGCAGCCATGGCGGTGATGGGTCGACGGTTGGACTCGATCTTAGAGGTCTTTTCCAACCTTAACGATTCAATGATTCTGTAAGTCCTGTCCTGAAACACCCTTGCTGCGTATCTGAAGTGTCAGGGAAGCTGCTGCACTACTGGGTGCATCACTCTGTTGTACTCTAGTGCTTTTACTTCCCCATCGCTGTAAGATTGGAATACTTCAGGCAACCAACATTACCCTGGGAAGAGAGTGCACTACATTCTCTTCTTCACCGTTTCATATTTCAGTATTTCTTTTGCGGTAAAGTAATGCAAAGGCTGCTCCTTGAACAGCTTTTTTAAAATGTGTAAGACTAGTTAAGACCATTTTTCTGCTCCCGCTCCAGTAACAGCCATCAGGGCTTGACAGAGTGCCTGCCAGGCAATCCACGTGACACAAAGCACAGCACCTTTTCTCTATGGGATGCAGAATTTTTTTCCTTTGTTGCTGTTGTTCTTACCTGTATTTGCAGCCACAAGGCACCCTTATTAAAGTCAGGTTTTAAATGTGTTGTATATTTATATCGTACAACTGCCTAAGGTTCCTGGCACATGGTGGGTTGCTGTTTTAGAAATAAGCTGATAATATAGTCATAGCAACACTACTTGCAGCGTCAGAAAACAAAACATTCAGCACCGGCAGAAAATGTGTATAGATTACTTTATCTCTGTATTCAATACAGATAAAAACCCTCCTTTGAAAAAAAATCTATGCTCCGGAAACAACAGATAGGACAAAGTTAGGCACAATCTAGTGAACCATGAGACTTGTTGCTTGCTGGCATTGATACCTCAAAGAGTTCATCCTGAAACAGTGCCATTAAATATTGATGATGTATTGGCAAAGGACAGTCCAGCCACAGCGGAGGAAATTTAGCTGGGGGCAGGGAGTTGGGAGGGGGGGTGGGGGTGGGGGGCAAGAGAGACGGAGAGAAAGCACACAGACACCAGTCACATGGAGTCATAGATCCTCAACTTTAGAACATCAAACAAGTGCTGTTGGTTGACATTGTCATGACAATTACGGTGCTTGCTGTCTCTTCACAATCCAAAGTTTGCACCAGACAACTAAACATGCAGAAATACATGCAGCATGTGGAATAGTTAAATACTGGAAGAGAGTAAAGGTCTTTACTAGTGAGTCAACAATGCAAACTCACACCTTCCAAAATGTATTGTGTGTCAGAACGGCCATCATTTCCCGCCATTCAGAAGCAGCTCCTCTGGTTCGCTGACCTTTCTTTTCTTCTTGGGTCCTATTACCTCTTCCTGGCTAAAGGCAAGGTTCAGGCAGCTTATCTGTAAGAACCATCAGAAACAGTGATCATTCTCACGGTACAGGCTCAGGCTAGATGAGTCAAGAAATACAACTCCCAAAACTACAACGTGTTTTCCTGGATCCTCTTGGGTTTGTTCAGTGTGATCCTGTTCTCCAGAAAACCAACGAGGCAAGGAATCAAAATTGGAGTACTGGATGGACCTGGGATGGTAAGATTTGTGAATGCAACAGGTTGAGCTTCAGGGACAGAGAATGGTTTTGGTGGCACAAGGAACAGGACCCATCTCCCCGCCACCAACAGAAAATATCAGGAGCAAGGAGAACTTTGAGAAATAATAGCTTATAGGGCATAGCCTTTTTCAGCAACCTCAGATAATCATAAAAGTACGTAAAAGACGGGGGACTCTTCTGTCAGATTCGCGGTCACTGGAAGCAACCTTTAAAGAGGAGACACACAGTACTACTATTTGTACATCAGGGAAATTCAACACAAGTTGGTTGATCTCAGACTTCAAAGACTACCTGTGAGTCCACGAAAAATAACCAAGCAAAGCAAGCTTTTCCCCAAGAGGCTTAAATTCCCTCTAGGAAGACCCAAACCTCCCTCAAAAAATATTCAGAGGCTCACAAACCAAAAGGTTGAGAGCCACGCATAAATGTTCAAATATAAACAGGTCAACGGTAGAGGCAATTCAGACCGACCACAGCGAGACGGACAGCCAGAACAACAGTTGGAGCTCTGGCTGTGCCAAGTGACAAACTCACTTATTCTCGTTATCACATAACATATTTGCATTTTTACAATAATAATAATCTGGAGCTGCAGAGAGTAACGTGTGTTGTTGCCCACCCAGAAGGGACAAAGCACACAGTCTGGCAATGTAACCTCTCTTGCTCTCACTGGAACTGAGCTGAAGGGACACATCACAGCACGCCACTCCAACCTCGCCACCAAAAGAAAGTTCATTTGGATGAAAACAAGGTGAATGCAGAGGAAAAAGAGTGCTAACCGAGCCCCTGCTCCAAAACAGGAGTACTTTACTCCAGTTTCACCGTAAAACATGAGGAATCCCATAACGGAGGCAGGATAAACACAAGGAGTTAATAAAGAGCTATTCCAGAACGCATCCTGGAGACAGGCACAAGGTCTCCAGATTACAAGATGTGGTCATTACAGAATTCCCCACTCGCGTCATCAAGGCTTTCTTTCTGTCTGACCTTGGTATGAGGCTTTGGTTAATCTCTACATAGCAATGGTCTTTCTAATGTGTGAAATAACTCTGATTATGGATTAACAGCAAAACGGTTTGAAACAACCTCACTGTGCCTGTCTATCGTGTTTCAAATTGTTTTTCCTTCCCTCTTCCCTCCTCTTCACTATGAGCAACACAATATTGCTTAATGCAGAAAGTACAATTTCCTTTCCATAAAACCAGAGAAAACAAGAATCTGCTAAAGTGGGACGGGCAGGTTCTCCTTCGTCCTGCACACTCGGGCTGACAACGCTTCCAGCGCTGCCCAAGGCGTATTTGCTTGAGGAAAGAGCAGTGAGTGGATCTCTGTGTTACAGCTCCCGACCTGATACCCAGCTGCTCAAACTGGCACCTCAGGCAGTTATTTACTTTCCTCTCCCTGGCGTCGTTTTAACCTGTCTGCTTCCTTTTTCGAACTAAAGGGCCCAGAGGGGATAAAACGCTGCATCCAAAACCTCTCCCGTGCTAACACAGCTGCAGGGTTTGTACCCTGTCCTGCTGCCCACACAGCAAAGCGATGACCCCCACTCACCTGAAAAAGGCAGCTCTCCTTCTACTTTAGCCTAAACCGCACAAAGAGAGCACCAGCGAGAGCCGGTGCTTTTATTTCTTCTCCTGAGGAATGGATCTTCTGCAGCACAGGCAACTACTCACTGAAGTTTCTACCCCTTTGCTATTCCTCCAAAATTTTCTGCATGGATGGGATACTTTTGAGGTGGGAGAAACAACCACAACGAGCAGCTGCTCACGCAGAGCCCACTGCAACTCTCCGACATTTACCTCCCCTTTACCACGGGCCGCACGACCACCTCACAGGAACCTGAGATGAGAAGAATGAAAACATCTCTGCAAGCCACCAAGTGCTCTCGACAAGCATCGTTCATCTACTGAATGAATAAGATGTCAGCTATGTGACGTATTTCACCGAAGCCAACATGTCCTGTCCTGCCCGTGCCCAGCTACAAGTTCACGTAGGAACTCCGAGCCAGAAACAGACCCCAAGTCCAACTTTCAGGTCCCATCCTTCACCAAACACTCAAGCTTCTTCCCCAGAAATGTTGCTCTAAATGGGATTAAGTCAGATCCTACGTATGTTTATTTGACTTTAACCAGAAAATAAACCTCTTCAACGGTGTGGTGACAAGCAGGAAATCCCTCCCATTGACTAAACACACAATCAAAGCCTCCACAGGTTGATTAATTCTAATTTTTCCCATGTACTGAGATGCTTGACTTTGAACACCTGATGGGAGAGCTTGTGCTGTACGAATGTTGTTTTTTCGTCTTACACAACCACCCCAAGGCCCCCGGTTCACTGACGAGCCAGGTGCTATAAAAGCACACGGTACAAGGCCCGGACCCTCGCGTGCTTGGCCTGCAAAGTGACCACGCTGACAACAGGACAGGAGGGACGAGACCCAGTCAAGTAGCAAAGGCAGGAACAGCCCCGCGACCTCCTGACTCTCAGTCCGAGGTGCAGTTCTGGGTCTAGGTCACACCATGAACACAGAGCGCGTCTGAACCTCCTGGTTTACAACACCGCACTACGTGTAAAAAAGTAATATGTTGCTGCAGAACTTTTCTGTAAAAATACCGTTAACTTGTGAATCATACAAGTGTTACTAATTTCTGGCATAAAACTAGCAGGACAGCTGCACATTGTCTGGAGAAGATATCAGGCTAAAAATAGATTAGACTTAGATTAAAGCCTTCCCAAGGCAGACTGGTGGACGAAGCAGAATGAGCAGACCACAGCCACACTGCTATTCTTAGATAGACAAAATCAGGACCTAGTTTTGTGCTCCGCAATTTTCAATCCCCAGCGTCCCCACGTATTCCGGCCAAAAATTCCCAGCATAAATTGAAGTGAATTTACAGCTCTTCTGACATGTGTTTTGCTTCCCAAGGCATCCTATGTAGAAAAGCTAAAATTGCACAAGAGCATTCGACTGTATCCCTCTTTGTCCCTGGCCTGCCCCATGCTGAGGTTTGGTACTTGGCAAATTTTATGCCCTCAGAAGAGTTCCCTTTGTTAGGGACACGGAATGTTTAGTTTGGTACCTTGTAACTACCCTGACAAATTCAGAAGCACATTAATGTCAAAAGAAGCCCAGTTCCATCAAGCGAGCCAGAAGAATAAGTACAGAGAGAGAAGACTTAACTGCTGAAATAAGGCAAAACGATCCTCAGGCGTCATGGGACGTCTCTCATCATCAGGAAACTTTAATCACAGAGCGCCCAGTGCCTGATGTATCCCGCGATTGCCGCTGCAGCTAACGTTGACTCGATAGCACAGCAAATGCTTGCCACTTTCAAAAATCAAGCCAGTGGCTCTTGAAATTGTCCCCCTAAGACCCGAGGCATCCCTGGCGAGTGGCCGCTTCTCTCTGGTTGAAGGCAGTAACTCCCATCGACCCACTGACCGTTGGCTGCTCCGTGCTTCCCAAGCACAGCAAAAATCAAGGTTCACAAGGCATGTCATGGTGTCCAGTGAATGGACAAGGGGAAACAGACACGAGCTAAAACACAGGAAATTCCGTTCAAACATAACGACAAACATTTTGATTGCCCTCACAGTAAAAAGTACTGGCACAAGTTGTCCAGAGAGGCTGTGGAGTCTCCGTCCTTGGAGATACTCAACACCTGACTGGACAAGGTCCTGAGAAACCTGCTCCACTTCACTTGGCTTTGAGCAGGAAGGTTGGACATGACAATTTCCAATTGTCCCTTCTGACCTCAGTGACTCCACAAAGGCAGCACAGTGGTTAAATGCTCGATATAGGGCTCAGCCCTGGTCTTGTATCAGTTTCCAGTAAAGTGATCACACTGGCATCAGTGGAATTAATCCCGATTTTCATCTGTACAAGCGGAGGAGAATCATGCTGGTTAGCATGAAAGCCAGTTTACGCAGGTGGAAGAATGAAAGACAGTCACTGTGGTGCTTCTGTGGAAGCTTGCCACATTTTTGTCCCCAGGAAGCCATGCCAACACATCACTGACTACCACCAGTCCTCTTCCTTTCCATAGCTCACTGTTAAAATCTCTGACATTCAACGTACTTTCTTTTTCTCAAACTGGAAGTCTCACGGGCCTACCCTGTACCTCATGTATCTGGTAGCGTTTAAAGCACAAACCAAAAGATTCTTCCGGAGTGTGGAAAAAAAAATTCTTCAGAAATATCTGAAGAAAAAAAGTTTCTCAGTCCCTCTCCTTCTAACTTCTTCCAGGGCCCTCAATCACCCTGTAATGCTGCTGTGCTGGCCATTCTGACTGCAGGATCACAATCCAACATGCCTCCCGGACTGGAAGCCTTCCTCCTGTAAGATCCCAGCATGCTAACTGAGGAGGCGAAAAGCAACGGACACTCCTTCTGCCTACTAGGCTGCTACCCAGCTCAGTCCCTCATGGGATACTGGATCTGTCCAACCTTAATTTATGCAGACTTCTCTAGAGGGTCTGGTTGCTGACACGTACATTATGAACACACATAAAGGCAGCCAGCGCGGAAGCTCCACGTCTTCCCGCGGAGGTCCCTGTGGTAGCTGTCAGGGACTCTGAGGGCGCAAGGGTTAAATCTCCCCGGATCCGCAGGGTGATGGGCCTCACCTCTGAATGAAGAGATCACTAGCAAACTGTTTCCTGCACACTAGACAGGGATAACTCATGAAAGGGATGAACGGCCCCGAGACACAGCTAAGGATCTGACGTGAATTGAGAGAAGCCAGGAATTTCCTGACCTCCCTGGCTCACTCCTCCCAGAATGGCCTGAGCTCACAGGAAGGAGCGAGGCAAGCTCATCTCTGAATCTTTCTCTCTTCATTGTTTGGGTCTGTGTAGCCTCAGCTGGTTTGGAGGAGAAAATGTTCTGGGAACTTCTCATCAGATACTGCTCTCTTGATAGACAGTTAGAGATAAACCTTTCTTTTTTTTTCTTTTCTGCAAAAGTTCAAGATAATGACATTGCCACAGAAAAATGCTTTCCTATTGCTCTGCAAATGGCAGGCTTCACCCTTCAACTGCTTTCTGTCATGGCAATTCTAGAAGTGGTTTGCCTGGGAAAAAATCAGACAACAAAGGTCTCGATCTCCAAGCTGTTATTCTGCCATTGAATCCACTTGCGCTGACCTTCACTTTCAGACAGAAGCTGCGCACAACACGGAAGCTCAGCAAAGGCAGACAAACCTCCGTCAGGATGACCATGGCCCTGGGCACCAACAGGAGACTGATCACTGGCAAACATGGCAGATACTACTCGCAATGTGTCATCTGTGAAGGATTCTGCTCGCACTGGCTTCCACGGCTAGACAGTCCCCTTGGACAAAGGGGACATGGCCAGGTAGCCAAGCCTTCTGCATGGGAGCAGCAGCTGGAGGCCAGACAGGCTATCCTCTGAGGTCTAAACCAGCACCGAGTTACACCACTTCGGTAGGAAGCTCTCCCTAGACGTCCAACTTTCAGACAGCTCCAGTTAAGAGAGCTAACCCGCACGGCAGGAGCGTGCCTACAGCAGGCAGTGAATCGCAGCGCAGAGACCCCCGAGCTACCATTGATCCAAACTATGTCCACACAAGGCCAACTGTCAACGCGCTTCCTCACGTCCCACAGCGGTCTCGCAGCATAAGCGGTGTCTGGCCCTAGCTAATGACGCCAGAAACTTGGGAGGCAGAACTGACTTGTGCTGTGCTGATACAGCCACACCATTTCCAGCTCTGGCGCAGGCTCGGTCAGGGGTGATTCAGGGCTCCCTGCACGGCTGCTTCACTGCGCAGTGAGACTGTGCTCGACGGACCACCCCAGAATTTCAGCCCACAGCTTCCTGATGGGAGATAAAAGCCTGCAGAGGCATCCATATGGTCAGACTGTACTCATCTTGTAGTTCTGTTCCATTCCAAACTCATTCCACTACAACGTTTGCTTACATGAAGACAACACTTACCAACATCAATCTGCAGGACAAGAACATTACAGGATTCACAAAAGGATAAAGGAGTATGCTGAAGAATTCCAGAAGTTATCTTAAGTTCAGTGCAGGACCCCACTCTCATCACCAGATTTCTATAAGCTAAATCAATGGGCAGCAATTCCCTATTTTACCCAACTCTTCACAACTAGAATGCCAGTGGAAAGTAGCAGGACACACAAAGATAGCACACTGGGCCAAATCCTCGGCTGATGCAATCAGAAAAACTCTCCTGAAGTCAGCAGAGGTAGGCTAATTTACATGCTGGTGTCTAACTCTGGATGATTAAGTACAGAGATGCTTTGCTGGGAAAGGGCAATCTCTCATTTGATCCTAAGTATCATCAATCATGAGATTGCAGATAACAAGCCAGTTGAGTGCATGTAAATTTTTCTCCAATCTGAGAAGCCCTCTGTCAGAGACTCTCCATGGCCATTACTAAAGGCCAGTTACGGCTCTAACTGGACAGGAATAGCTGCTTCTCTTTTGGCAGATCCGCATCTTATGCCTCTCCCATGTCGATTCGATAAAAATAAGCCTTTAATACTTTCATTCCTGGTCTTCCTGAAGAGCTATAGGTCAGGGAGATAATAACCAATAAACTCCGTTCCAACAGCACAGTTTTTATTTTTGATAACCAAGGAATCAGAAAGAATAAAGCAGTTCACTTCAGATGAAGAGCAGCAACAGGCTCATCCATGTTTCCAAGAGCAACTTGTGACCGCAGGTACCACATTTCTGAACTCAATACTTCTTGAATAGCAAATCCTTGTACAGATACCAAATTCTAGGGCACTCCAAACTGTTTTAGTTAGTTCTGAAAATCTCGGGCTGAATGTTTAAGTGCATAGAGAGCACCTTCAAAGACCAGTCCCTGAGGTGCTGCTACATGGACAGCTGAACAGCTAACATGGCTGCCCCAGAAGGGCAGGTCTCCCTCCCAGGCCCTCTGCGCCCGTTCCTCACCGTCCAGTTTAGCCTGCTTCCTTACAGCAGTGCTGGTATGTGAGCGATCATTCTGTGAGCTAGTCCAAGGGGATCTGCTTCTGGTGGAAATCCAACACTCAAAGTCACGCACCAGCACTGCGAGTCTAAGGGCTCATGTCTGCCCAAAGGAAACCAGACCTCCACAGCCCAGGCTAGGGTGGTTCTCGAGGCCCCTCACACACCAAGCTGAATAAACACTGAAACTCAGGAGAAAACAAGTCACTCTGGAGACCTTCTAGCTCTTCAAAGCAGAGAGCTTCTCTGAACACACCTGACAGCTGGAAAAGGCTATTGCTCGACTGTATTGCAGTCTGGATAGCAACAAGGTGTTTGCATTCACACCCCAACGGACCTACTTCTACCCATCTTACCTGTGCTTGACCCTGTTAGATAATACCTCACGCAGAGTTCCCGTCCACCCAAGCTTGTCCTCATTTTTTCAGACAAACTTACGCTCACCAGTTTGGCTTCCTGATTCAGGCGGAATACACAATGGTCATTTGTTTTAACCACTTCCCTCAGAAAAGAGGGGAAAGTCCCTCTCATATGGAAAATGGTGTCAAATTTTTATGACACTGTTGGCTTTACAATGATGATCTGCACTTTTTAACTGGTGACTTGACTTTGGTTTTCCCTAAGCTGACTGAAATATTAGCCAACTTGTAAGCTATTACAGTTCAAAAAATCATATCAAAGAATACACTAAAAAACCCCTCTGCCATGCAGAATCTACCAGGCACAGGGCCTGGGATTTTTAATTTTTTTTTTCCCAAGTCTTTGGAAGCATACAATGGATAAAGTGACTCTTCTCTTTTTCAGTAACTGGTACTGTTTCCACCACCTTCAGACACTCTCACTATCGCTACTGTATTCTAATGAAATTCACATGCTGCAAGAGAGAGGTGTCTGGTGCTCTGCTTACAATCGGGACAGACCCGAAAGAATGTCAGAGCATGAATCAGTGGGACAACCACGAGTTACAAACAAAAAAGGCTCCTGTTTTCACACAGACGACAGAATAAACAACCATCAGAAGGAAACTGGAGGATGGGACACCAAAAAAAAAAAAAAGTGGTTAGAGTTTGAAAAA
>Ga0065711_1035003_pt1 | contig 22944 bp, 8 predicted proteins | sample Hoacrofraction12_FD_59098 | JGI IMG/M metagenome (GOLD analysis project Ga0065711, IMG submission 59098) | Hoatzin crop microbial communities from Cojedes, Venezuela - Epithelial fraction 12 v2 (version 2) | ecosystem: Host-associated > Birds > Digestive system > Esophagus > Crop | place... | reverse complement strand
AAAAAAAAAAAAAAAAAAAAAAAAAAAAAAAAATCACAAAGCCCAGATGCACTGAATATGTCTGATTCAACGTCCTAACACATCCAAAAGGGCATGGGAGCTGGGCAAAGAAATAGAGACAACAGATTCAGGACAGGTGTTTCCCAACACCTAGGGGCTAAAGGCCTGCATTATTTTATCACATGCACCCAAAGATCTGCATCTGAGAAGCAAACTGTATTTTAATACTTGGCTGAAGACATCTTCAGCTAGGAGAACAGTCAGACACCTGTCTCAATATCAGGGCCAAACTAGTACTTGCAAAGAAAAAAAAAAAAGAGTCGAAAAGTTGTCTAAGAGCAGAGGACAAGATCCCAAGGGACTGTCACATGGTATTAGAACTCCTTCAACAATCAGAGAAGATCACTAGTTCAGGAACTCAAAAAAAAAAAAAAAAAAAAAATCAAGTTAACCATACCCTCTGGAAACCAAGATCTGCATAATTGGAAAGTCCATCTTGTGATTTTCATGCTTACTCACAGCATGGCAGTCAGGGCATCTTAGTCAGGTTGAAGGAAGAGTACAGAGAACAGCTTTTGGAGCTCAAACGCAGCCCCAGAGCGAAAAATGATGACCCACACTGAAAGGTTCAAGACTCAAGCAGGCAAGGGCTGATGTGTTGAGTACCTCCTGAGTCAATGGTGGTATCAGTATGTTGCTGCTGAGTACTACAGAAAGTAAGATTTCTGTTTCAACTTCTGCAGAAAACCAGAAGTTACATTAAGAGAAACATACAATCTACATAAATGCTAAGCACAAAATGCACTCATCTGTTGCCAAATTCACTGCTTGAACAAGAGACACGGACTGAGCAAACTGGAGCATACCATTTGACTGTTGAAAAAATGGGAGCAAAAACAAAAAGAAAAAGATCAAACAAAGCCTTAAGAACCCACAAGATTTTGTTTCAGAGGCCTTGGGAACAAAACAAATAGATATCAAAGCAAAGCACCCAAACAAAAACATAAAAGACTAGAGGTGTGAATGCTGGAAAGGGTGAGTTGAGATAAGGCCAGTACCCATGCCTGTAAAAATTAACCAGGTGCTCTATCTAGAATAGCTGGCTCAGAACAATGAGGCATATTCCAAGTACACTGTTCTATACATGTGCACCAAGCCTAAGGGAAGCATCTATTTGCCATACAAGTACTGCTTTGGGAAAGAGCTTGAGCATTTGTGATTTTATTTCCAAAGTGTGAATGCAGATATGGAAAGCACTCAAGTGTCTTAAGACAGTCATTCTGCCATTGGAAGACATATTATTTAATGTTTAAATATATGGCCTTTGAACTACTTCAACTTGAATTGCATTCAAACAACACGTGCCACTGCTCCAGCAGACACGGGTCCTGCAGCTTATTTTATTCACAACAGTCTTTGTGCAAACATATTTTAGCCAGAGGATTAGTGAAGTATTCGCTGAAGCCATTCTCTTCAGCATTCACAATTATGACCCACTTCAACTACATGAAAGGTCACCTTTGAAACAGAACAGAGTGCTTCTGTTCTCCAACTACTTAATGCGCAAATACTTTGTTCTTGACTGAGCTGGACTACTACCCTGAACATGAGATATGACACATTCTGAAATTATACTACTATCATATTCCTTCAAACCATGAAACTTGACTCCTTAAGTTAATTCTGCAACTTAAAAAACAAAACAAAAAAACCAAAGCTACTCTTCTCTAAATAGTCTTTATTAGTGTAAGTGTTCTCTAATACAAATTTCTTGCTAATAGAAGCGATGGTAGGATATGGTCAAAAGGCTTGGTTAAACCCTAGAGTACATAATTTCTAGTGTAAGAATTTCAAGAAACGGAAACTACACAGTATCAGGGAAAAGGCACACTGCTCAGCTATTAAACTGGGCTGGACTTATAACCTCCTCGCATTCTGCATTCATATAAAATATTTTAGGAACATAATCAAATAGCTCAAGATTTACTCCTTTAGTGTATCCAATACTAAAAAACGACAACAAAACCAAAACATAGAAATGCTAAGTGCTGTTGGGCCAAAGAACACAAAGAATCTCTAGAGTTGGAGAGTCAGAATTGCAGTCTCTGATGGCATGAATTTCATCTGGCAGCAACAACCCCATGACTGAGTAGCACCCAGTGACACAGAGCAAGAGGGTGCCATGGAACAGAAGGGAACCAGGTAGCCAGACAGAAGCTTACTGCAGGCATTCAGGGCTGCTCTCGGGATTGACTATCCACAAGTCCACTCTTCAATCCAGACAAAAATTACTTACTGGTTCTTCTCACATGTTTTGGTTACAGAGAAATAACAGAATTACTACACATGTTTTGGCTGGGTTCTTCCACAGATTTCATCAGCATTCTTACAAGATTCCTATGCTTGTCCATACTTGTTAGCTGGCAAAGTAAATTGCTTCAGTCACTTAATCTGACCTCATCATTAGTAAGGTTATGTTATGACCTAGCAAGACAAGAGGAATGCTTAACTGTTGTTGGAGGTACTCTGAAATTGCATAGCAAGTTTAAACAAGGCTTTTATTCTAATATAGATATGGTCTTTCTACTTAAAGTCAAGGACAATTCCTCCTCATTGCACAGGCAGAAAAAAATCCCCGTGCCAACTTCCAGATCAGGTATATAGATGAAAAATCAAACTGACGAAAATCATAGTTTAGCTAAAACTCTGCATATCTTGGGTCTTCTCTTTAAGCAATCACCTAGCAGGTTATACTTCACGTGAACCTGTACACCATGTAAATCACATGAGCTACTACTACGTTTCTAACTTCTGTAAAATACTTATGGCTGCAAGTAAAATCCACCACTCTTCCAGGAAAATGCCTCTCACCTACAATAAGTTGGAAGCAGTCTGCATGTAATATACATGACAAAAAGAAAGCCAGTCTCCAGAAGATTTAAGTTTTCAAACCAAACTTTTGGCACTGGTAAAGTTATGATCACTATAAAGACCTTGCTCTGAATTTTATTTAGTGAATAAACATTCCAACACATGAAAATGTATAATCTTGATTGTCATTCATAAGTATTTACAACCCAAGTTTTCTTCTCTGATGGAGGGCAAGTCTTCTTATACTACCAAGTGCATGGCATGTGGTAATTCCTTAGGAGATAAAGATACCAAAAAAAGATGTTTATGCACAGGGCTAAGACTCACACTTGGGAAAGGGATACCATGGAAAAGAAATTAATATCGGATGTGAAAACTTCTTTGACACCACAGTATTGTAGTTCTTGCACAAGATGGTGCATTTCCAACTTATGTTCCAGACTAAGTAAGATCTGCAGGCAAGCCATGCTTCTGGCTCTCAAAAAGTTCAGCCGAGATGATTGCTCACTGGATACTATCAAACTACAAGGAATAGAAATACACAGAGAGAACTTTCATCCTTGAAGTCATTAATGTTTCCTAGGTACATCAACCAATCTCTATGAAACCAGAGGCAGTTGATCTCTCCTGCAATGAGACATTAATGTAGACACTGAGGGACAAGAGGTTGGAGCACAGCCCTACAGAAGGGGATCTGGGCGTTTCAGTTGATTGTAAGCTCAGCCATCAGTGTGCCTGGGTGGAAAAAAGGGACCAATCGTACCCTGGATGCATTAAGCACATTATAGCTACCAATTCCACAAAAAAAATACAATTGTCTCACTATACACATCATTCGTGCAGCCTCACTTCAAGTACTGTGTGCAGTTTTAGGCTCCACTATGTAAGCAGGATATAAAAATAATAGAATGTGTCCAAAGGAGGGCAACAAAGACGATTAAAGACTAGAGGGCATGACTTTTGAGGAGCAGATGAGGATATTAGGTTTGTTCAGCTAAGAGCAGAGGAGATGGAGGGGTAACCTTATTGCTGTTTACAATGTTCTCACGATGGGGAGCGGAGAGGGAGCCGGTGATCTATTGCCTTTGGTGCCCAGTGGTAGGAAGCAAGGGAATGGCTTAAAGCCACATGAGGGGAAGTTCAAATTGGACATTAGGAAAAAAATTGTTCACTGAGAGCATAGTCAAGCACCAGAACAAGCTCCTCAGGGAAGTGGTCATGGCCCCAAGCCTGTCTGTTCAAGCAAGTGTTTGGAAAATGGTCTTAGATATACAGTTTAAGGTGGCCCTGTGTGGAGTCAGGAGATGGACTCGATGATCCTCATAGGCCCCTTCCAACTCAGGATATTCTACAATTCTATGATTTCATGAGACCACAGCATAGCACGTTTCAATGTGCCAGGAAACATTTCCTTGATGTACAAAAATCTTTAAGTATACAGAATGCCTCAGAAGTCTTTACAAAACTAAGAAAGGGGACTTAATACAGCAGATTCTTCAGGAAGATTTGGCCTTGCCAGGTATTTCTGGTATCTGCAGAAAGACTGCTGTGAATTGTGCTGGATACTGTCACAGACTGCAAGGTTATAATGGATAAACCCAGAACTGCTTGTAAAGTTTCTCAAATAACTGTTTCCTTTCATGGTACGATTATCAATATACTAACCGTGCCTAAGAAAAATTCTGTTTAAGTAGGACTTCATACAAATTCTGAACAGGAAACCCACAGACAAATTTCTGACTTCTCATATGCTTCTCACATGGTCTCAACTTTGTATGGTGAAGTCTGCTCTTTCTTTTGTATCAGCTACAAGAGTCTAGCAGAAGAAAAGCCAGACTGCTCACACTAAAGACATAAAACAGATTGTATCACTCTGTTTTGAGGGTTCAATAAGGGCAGCTAACATCCCCAGTATGCTATCATGAAGGCTTTAGTAAAAAAATTGCCTGGGAAAGCAATGCTGTCCCAAAAGATACCAAGTATCTAACTTTGTATTAGAGTATTTAACAGCTACTGTCACTGATTTAAATTGAACCTGCAGAAGTCCCAACACTCTTTGCATAAATACTTGTAACTGATACTCCGCTAGGACTGTGACACTTCATTTAGTGATGAACAACTCATCCCAAATAAAACCTGCACGTTACACTTCCACAGAAGATCTCAGTCAAGAGGGTAAGGCAGAAAAGCAGACTCCAATTCAGAATTAGAAATGGCAGCAAGAGGCAATTGTACTGTAAACATACTAAATAGGCAGTGAATCCTCTTGAAGAGTAATACTAATATGTCTCTATAAGGTTCCTGCAGTCTCTCAGTGTGCATATTTAGCAGTATCAATATAATAGGAATGGCTTCAGCAACAACAGTATTGCAAATGACCCTTCTATTTTATGGTTTTACAATTTCTTAGTTAACAATGAAGAACACCGTAAACAATACACACTAAACTGTCCCTTCTAGGCATTTTAATTTATTCAATATTATTCAATATTTGGAAATTGACAGAAGCATCATTCACTCCACTATTTTTATGAGGTCATTGAAGACGAAAGTCATTAGTTGAGAAATAAGCAAATTCAGACAGTAAAGCCTAGAAAGGATATATTATGCCACTGCATTCAGGAGTAAAACTCAGACTTAACTATGGGTATGGGTCCACCTAACGAGTTTCACAAGTTACCAAATGAAATATTTTTTTTTGTCCTTCCGACAGCAACATACAATCCATTTCTTAATTTCCCAAAATGCCTAAAGTGGTAGATCATTTCTAGGTATGAACAGATGCCAGTATTTGTAACGTGCTAGAGAAGTTTCACTGTTGCTTTTCGTTTGACTAACTCAGGGAAATATGCTGGAGTAAAACTACCTTCCTTAACTGCTTATACCTCTAAACAAATGTCTGAAGTCCAAAGCTGTCTTTCTTCCCTTGTTAAAGGAACTTCAAAGTCAAAGTTATCGTCCAGGCTGCATTATTTATACCCTCTCTTGGCTCTATCCGTAGTGGAGCAAACAACATCAATCAGAAATAAAAAAAACCCCAAACAACAGAGCTTCCAGAATACAAGGGACAATATTGTACTGTTCCTATTTTGTACAGTTGTGAGTGGATGTAATTAGAGTTCTAAAAGCTGTAACTTAGGTTTTGGCTACAAGCATAAATAGTGAAAACCTTCCTAGGCCAACCACGTCAGGCCCCTGAGCTTACCAACAGGCTCTGCAATTTCTTTTCCCAGTCCTAAGGGTTAAGGTTTCCATGCTCAAGACCAACACTGACACAATGCATCTGAGTAACCCATGGGGAACCTTGTCAGGAGCCTCCTTCAGCTCTCCCATTCTTGATCTTTGTGTCAGCTATGCTGCGCGTATGCCTGTACTTGGCCGGGTACCTTACCGATCCTGGTCCACCAACTTCAAATACTGGCTTGACCTCAAGCCTCCCTCCTCACAATAGGTTTGTCTGATAGCCACCAGACCATTGTCTGAGCCTGTCTTACTGCCATCAGACTTGCTCCTATCTTCTTGTTTGGCAACTGTGGGATTGCACCACTGGTCAGTGAGCATACGGACCCATGCCTGCCTCCCTGTCACACGTGGCTCCCAGCTCGTACTAATGCAGGGAGCAGTCTCCCCGCCCTACTGCTCTCCGAGAACTAATCAGGAACCACAGCTCCTTCAGAAACAGATTATAAGACTGAAGATCTTCAGCAGTTGAGGAATTCAGCAGTATCACACAAAGTATCTCACACATCAGCTACCAGCAAACTGCTTATAAGCTACTGATTAAGTGAGCCATTACAGTTCCCTCAGTAATTTTAACGAGAAAAGCAGGACTATAGGATACATCAAAACAATACAGTCATAAATGGAAATTTACTTGCAACGCCGTAAAGGCCACATAGCAGAAGTGCTACTAACAAGCTGACCTGCTGAATGGATTTTGCGTTTCAGGAAAATCACAAGTAAAGAATGAAAAGCCTAAATTCCATGCAGAAACAGGCCTCATACCTTCAGTGAACCTCAGAGGTCATTCTGTCTGAAAGTGATCTTACTGGTATTTACCTCAAAAACAAAAATGCACCAAGAAAAAAAACAAACCTGTTTCATAGAATTCAGATCTGTAACATTCTTCACCATCATTTTAATTGTCCAGAATAACAATAATTACAGTCTCAATTTAGGAAGGCATGTGAAAATTAACAGAAAAGCCCTCTCACGGTTCAAAGACATGATGTAGATTTAAAATGAAGAACAAAAATCCTATTCCAATAAAGTGCAAGCCAGACTGACTGGTTTCTTCTATCTCACTTTTTTTAAAATTTTAATTCTTTTAGTAGCCTTCTTGGTCATAACACCCAAACATAACACTGGGCAATTAAGCTGTCCATATCAGAAAGAGTATAGCTTCACCAAAAAGATCTCTCAGCTATAGACTGTTGCTTCTGTAGCTTCAACTTCTATTCAGGACCAAAACTATGATCTCTGTAGGAGACAGAAGAGGAAGAACAAAGACGGGAAAAAGTGTTTAGTGGGACTGCTCTGCTGTGTTCTACAAAATCATAATGAAGATTGTAGTACAAAAGTGAAGGTTCAGACTAGACTAAGAATGGTTGCAATATGGCAGATCAGAAGTCCACTAGTTTGAAATGTCATCTCAAGAAGAACTAATAAAAAAATAAATGTATAAGGTCATCTGAAATTACTTAGAAATCCTATCCTGGTGGCTGTTCCTACTTGATGAAGCCTGTTAAGTCAAAACATCATGTTGGTTACTATACCTTGTGCCAGAGCTAGACACACTATTGCCTTCTGCTTCCAAAACAGACATGGAATCAGGCTACTGAATTTTTAAAGCAAGAATGAGATTTGCCTGCCAGCAGCTGCCACGAGAACAGACACTTAAAAGGGAGAGCAAGAACAGCTAAACCTGGTACTGTATGCCAGCTAGGACACATGCAACCTCTACAGCTGAGGCCCCAAAATATAACTCAATGCCAAGCTAAGCCCCCATCTAATGTCAAGTGGAGGTTCAAGAAACCCATTTCACAGATCTATACAGCAGCTATGTTTGCTTTCGCAGTGCAATACAACTGCAATTCCACACGGAATTCTTGAAAACAGATCTTGATAATGGATTTGTAAAGCAAATAACTAAGAGAAAAGAAAACAAACGTCTCAGTTCTGCAGGCAAAAAAATTCAGAAACAGCACATTATTGTGTGGGAGGAATGCAAGTACATACCACTGTCATCCCAGATGAACGTTTTGTACTAGGTTCTTCTCAAAATTCCAATTTTTGGAAAACTTGTTTTCTAAACCATCATATTTTGATAAGAGACGTAGTAGTAACAAAAGAGAGAAGAATGGTATACAAAGCAAAATCTGAGAAAATCCTCCACCTTCAAACAGAGGCAAAATTATAAGATACGGAAAAAAGAACTGATTCCGGAAAGAGTTCTACTGGCTGCCACTGCAAGCCTTCAAAAATTTACTTTTAAAAAAGGGAATGTAAAAAAAAAAATGCAGAGATTAGTATCAAAGAGCACCTGATGTAAAAGGTAGAGGAGCAGGACTCAACAATTTTGCTCAAATGCAATCCATCTAGTTCTAAATTCATTTTCTTGCCACGAGTCTCTAGTCATGTAAGTTTTCACACCTGGTTGCACTGAAGTTAGGTATATGCAGTATTTCAAGAGGTAAAAAAAAAAAAAAATCTATGAGAAAAAAAGATTAATGAGGATGGCACCGTTTGCCCTCAAAGTTACTTTTTCCCCCTTACAAACCAGAATTTTCCCAAGTTCCCTAGCAACATATTATTCCAAGATTCAATAGAAGATACCAGGCTTTTTAACACACAGATCAGTATTTCTCCCCAATATATGATTTTGAAGGGGTATATTACAATAAAGTATCCTTAGAGCGGTCACTATAAGAAATCATGATCTGCCTTGCAAAAGTTCTTAATGGCACTTTGAGATTTTGGCATCAAAATCTGGACAGAATGTATTTTGTGCCCCAGGGTTCTGCATTGCTGCTCCATGCTGGGAAAGCACAATCATCTTTGTGCTAAGCACTGAAAAAGGGATACCTCTTGGGCTAAGGCATGAACAGTCATCTGATCATTCATGACCTGGTTTTGCAATTACTTGAGTCCAGTTCAGTTATGTGCCTTTAGAGTGTTTGGTATGTTCTCAATATTCAATTTCAGAAGACTTAAAACACAAACCATCCATCATATTTGAGAGGTCGTGGCGGTCTGGGGAGGTCCTCACCAACTGGAGAAGGGGCAACATCACCCTCATTTTTAAAAAGGGAAAAAAGCAAGACCCAGGGAACTACAGGCCAGTCAGTCTCACCTCTGTGCCTGGCAAGAAGATGGAGCAGATCCTCCTCAAAACCATGCTAAGGCACATGGATAATAAGGAGGTGATTGGAGACAGCCAACACAGCTTCACCAAGAGCAAATTGTGCCTGACCAACTTGGTATCCTTCTATGATGGGGTTACAGCGTTGGTGGACAAAGGAGGGGCAACTGACATCGTCTACATGGACTTGTGCAAGGCATTCGACACTGTCCCGCATGATGTCCTTGTCTCTAAATTGGAAGGATATGGATTTGACAGATGGACCACTTGTTGGATAAGGAACTGGCTCGATGGACGCACACAAAGAGTTACAGTCAATGGCTCGATGTCCAGGTGGAGACCAGTGACGAGTGGTGTGCCTCAGGCGTCGGTACTGGGGCTGGTGCTGCTCAATATCTTTGTTGGCAACATGGACAGTGGGACTGAGTGCACCCTCAGCAAGTTTGCTGACAACACCAAGCTGTGTTGTGTGGTTGACATGCTGGAAGGAAGGGATGCCATTCAGTGGGACCTTGACAGGCTGGAGTGGTGGGTCTGCGTGAACCACATGAAGTTCAACAAGGCCAAGTGCAAGGTCCTGCACATGGTTTGGGGCAATCCCAAACACAAGTACAGGCTGGGCAGAGAGTGGCTTGAGAACAGCCCTGAGGAGGACTTGGGGGTACTGGTGGATGAGAAGCTCAACATGAGCCGGCAATGTGCGCTTGCAGCCCAGAAAGCCAACCGTATCCTGGGCTGCATCAAGTGAATCATGGCCAGCAGGTCGAGGGAGGGGATTCTGCCCCTTTACTCCGCTCTCGTGACACCCCACCTGGAGCACTGCATCCAGCTCTGGAGCCCTTAGCACAAGAAGGACATGGATGTGTTGGAGCGGGTCCAGAGGAGGGCCATGAAGATGATCAGAGGGCTGGAGTACCTCTCCTATGAGGACAGGCTGAGAGAGTTGGGGCTGTTCAACTCTGAAGAGAAGGCTCCTTATAACACCCTTCCAGTACCTGAAGGGGGCCTACAGGAAGGATGGAGAGGGACTTTTCACAAGGGTGTGTAGTGAGAGAACAAGGGGGAACGGTTGTAAATTAAAAGAGGGCAGATTCAGATTAGATATTAGGAAGAAATTCTTCACCATGAGGGTGGTGAAACACTGGCACAGGTTGCCCAGAGAAGCTGTGGATGCTCCTCCCTGGCAGTGTTCAAGGCCAGGCTGGATGGAGCTCTGAACAATCTGGTCTAGTGGAAGATGTCCCTGCTCGTGGCAGGGGGGTTGGAACCAGATGATCTTTAAGGTCCCTTCCAACCCTTACCATTCTATGATTCTATGATTCTAAAGAGAAGTACATCAATTAAAGTAAAACATTTTTGCCATTGTTTCACTTCCTTTTCCAAAATAAGGGAAATCATGACTAATTGTCCAGGCAGATCAATAATCAATGTTAATTTCTGCGTACTAACTTCACTATTCAGTTTACTGTTCTCACTTTTTTCCCTCTTTGCAGAAACGTAAATCTACTCCTTATAACTGTTCTATGTCTACATCACTGAACAATTGTTTAACTAAAATGCAAGCATATGTAGTAACAGAATAATCCATGCTGTGGATGACTAACTCATCTTCACAAGAGAACGCTCAGTGTTCAGAGAACGCACTATCAAATTTAAACGATCAGACATTATCACTTTAATTGAACAATTATAAAGGGTCTTGTAAAGCTAAATGCACAGCTAATCTAGCAGGTATCAGGTCACTCAAAGGAGATGACACTTCATACAGCACTAAACAAGAGTCAAGTTGTTGTCACTTCCCTCTGTTTAGTACTGCTCTAACAATGTGTACAAATCTCTTCCCACTTATTCTGCCAAAAATCCATAGTGGGCTAACCATCTTTTTATCATTTTTCCTTTAATGATATTTCCTTTAAAATCTTTTAAAATTACATACTAATTTTCTTTCCAGAATAAAATGTTCACTCAACCAGCTAATAAATGAAAACAACAATTCAACTGTGAAAAGCATCTAACAGTTATAACTAAATTTGCAACTCTGATCAAGAGATTTTCAGCTGGGAAAACAGTAAGGTCTCTGAACTATTCATTCTACACATCAGACAGAAGTACACAGAAATCCACCCAACTGACTTAGATTACAATTCAATCATCCCTCAAATAATATAAGGGTAGATATTCTGTATTACTAAGTCATTTGTATGCTCTCAGATATATTGTTTGGAGACTGACAATGCTCAGTATTTACCACAATTTTTTTTAAACTTCATTAAGCAAACATAAAAACTTCAAAACAAACTTAAACTAATGCAGAAGAGGTGTACCAACGCTGAAGAACTGAGCATTTCACTATACACTGGAAGAAAGTGTACTTTATGGATTTAGTTAAAAAGAAAATGTTATTTATTATGCATGATCCAACAGAATAGATTACTACTACAATAATTTAATTAATGTGTTCAGATTATTTTTTCTAAGACACAAAGACTTCCATATATACTAAAATACGATTTTTAGTGTAGTTGCAGAACTAAAGGAAGTGTGAGGGGAAAAGAAAGATTAAAAAAAACATGAAGTAGCATTTTAACAATAAACATTAAAATGAAGACCAGACCTGATGACTAGGTTAAACTGACATTAACCAAATCAAAACAATTCCAGCATACATGCAGACCTATTAATAGAAAGAAAGAAAAATATGCCTGATATGCAAATCCAGAAGTTGAAGATAGCACACAAGAAATATGATGGCAAAAAAATACCAACACAGGGGGTTTGGTTTTTTTTAAAGGTAAACGAAATGCAAGACTCTTGAGAAAAAAAAAATAGCAACACCGAAGTGACTGCCCTTATGCAATGAACAAAACAGCGTTGTAGAAGTTTCAATACAAAGTTTGTCAGTCCTATTAATTCCCCGCCTCCCCAATAATAATTGCTACTAATGTCATACACCAATACATTCCACTTCCCAGTTAGACAGGAACTCAAATGAGATGCATGAAAGCATAAGATTAAAAAGTGTCTTTTTTACTCTGATTTTCTTTGCAATTCAGTTGGGAGTTAAAAATCAGAACAACTAGCCTTAAATTCATCACAGAGCTAAGAATGCAAATACCACAAAACTTCATACTAAAAAGGTACTATTTATTTCAATGTATTAATCTCTTACCTAATTCCATTCTATGGTTAGGCTACTCAAACTGTAGGTCTTCCCGAAATATTAAATAAGAATTGAATATCAAGAAGTCATTTCATACCTAAATACCTTGTGACACTGACCTATCCTATGTGAAAATTAATTTTTACTCAACTACTTTATTCCAGTCAGGTTATTTCTTCTTTCTGCATGCAAATACAAGCATACAGAGTTCATTTTAAAGATTAAAAAAGGCAAAACCAGACTGCCATTTCACTCATACAAGACAAATTTTAGTTTTTGGTGAAACAGTAGTATAAAATGCTTTCGAGCGCTTAAAACTGCACTGCTTTCAGCTTGGATTTGTAATTCTTGCATGTTATAAGCACTTTCACATAACTGAAAAACAAACAGGATACTTTACAATACACTCTTCATGCTCATGCTTCAGTAGCTGCATGGCAAAAATCAATACGTTTCTGTTTTCCTAGGAGTCTTGTGCATTTGCTTCCTTTCACTCAAACAGTGCTTAGAAAAGCAGCTTCCCATCTCTTCATTGTTTAATAGTCAATTGATCTGCTGTAGTTATTATAGTCAAGAAATAGTACGCTCTTTTTAATATAAAACAAGTTGTTAGAATCTATACTTGCTCAGGTACCCGGAAATATTTAACAACCATCAGATGAAAGCAGGGACACTGAAAACATTGAACTATGATGTTTCCTAGCAAGTATCCCTAACTACAAAACCACTCAAAATTCATAAATACATGGTAAAGAATTCTCTCCAATAAGAATTCTAAACATAGTACATGCTTGTAATTGCTGACGGTTTTTATACCTTCTTAATAACCTAAGTATTTCAGAAAATATAATTCAAAGAGGTGGGTGTAGGGCCCCAGGTCAGAGTCATTGTTGTGACTCCGGGGTACCGCGCAGAGAATTGAAAAAGCTCACCTCTCCTTTCCCACCGAGTGGAATGGGACAGGGGGCTATTAGAATAAATTCCACTTGCGTAACTATACTTTCTTAATGAAAAAGTTCTTGCAAGAAGCAGGGTGGGCCAGGGAAGAAGTGTGGAGAAACGGGGAGAAAAGAAAGCATACTGCTTTGATTAAATTGCAAATGCTACACTCTTACCTGACTTGTGCTGTTGTGTAACTTTATTTAAAAGTGCCACCCAATGACCTTGAAAACAGATCCAAGCTGTGCAGTTATACAGGCAAATTTGTAAGTACATTGGTTCAGAAGTGTAAGTATCTTCTGGAATGTGAATTTGAAGTGTTCTAGTAGTAGCTGAATTGTCTCCAGAGAATATGGTATGAAACGTCAACATCTATGTGTAAATAGGCCATTCTAATCACGTTTAGGTTCAGTAGCTAAATTACAATAGCACATAAGAAAACTGTAGTCAAGTGAAGACAATTTCTTACATTTTGAAAGCAAACAATACAATTGCAATTACTTTTCTCCTTAAAAGAAACACTAGAAATGTTGAGCTTTCTTGACAGAGAAGACAAATAGAAAGTGTGAAGCAGAATATATGAGAAAAAAAATATAGCTAAATGAAGAGATTTCTGAGGTATATACTGAAAACAGAATGGGTTAGAGTCAGAGAAACCAACATTAAATGACCATGCACCAAGACTGCTTTATTTAATGACTAGAGAAGAGGAATCCAATTCACAGCATGGGAAAAACAGACAGGCATCTCTAATGCTTATCCAGGTCCTCCCCCTTCCTTGCACTGAGTGTAAATGACATCCCAAAGGTGAGCACAGATGAAAAATAAGTATATTTCCTAAAACCATCTGTTTTGAGACTTAAAGAAGGTCTTGTTTCATTATGACATTCTCATCATAGGGAAGATTTAATTTTCATTCAACTTTGACTCAAAGGCTGGAGGACTGCTCCCCTTCTCTCCCATCGGTGCAGTAATACCATTCCATGTACTTTACTTTGCCTCTTGTGCCCAGCAAAGCTTCTCTCACTAAGCAGGTCCTACTCTCCCTAGCCACACCTTTTACTATCATTCTTTCCCGCTGAAGACTGCATCTCTCTGTACCTCCTCTCTTGCACTGGTCTGGCAAGCTGATAATCCCCTGTCATGCCAGTTGAACCTCTTCTTGGTTTCATGCTATAGATTAAAAGGAATATACTGACATTATCTGTACTATTCCCCTGCTTCAGAAAGTAACATTTCATCTCTTAAAATGGTACCTCCCAAATCCTATCGGACTCCATTTGAAATGCAAATATTCTAGATAAAACTAGCAGTTATCTATTTTTAGAAAACCCCTCTGCTGCTTCTAACAAAGACTTTTAGATCTGCAGTCCCAGATTTCAATACTTCTGATATCTAAAGTGAAAGCCAAAAAAAAATAGCCATTTTAAAATTTTCTCAGAAGTAAAATTCTGTGCAATTTTGACTCTCTGAAGTCTAAAAACATATTTGGAGATAAAACTGTACCTTACAAAATTAACAACTAACGTCAACAGTCAGAGATCACTATGTTAGGTACCATGCACATATTTAATAAGAGATAAGCTCTTATCCTAAAAGCTTGCAATTAAGCTTATCAAAAGTGACACAAAGACATGAGAAAGACAAGATAATAATACATCAATTATTATTAGCATAAAGAAGAGTCATAGCATACCATTTGCCTAGTCATTGCAAAGTATTAGCAGTCAAGCATTTTTAAAAATGCTTCTGAAAATGATAACGTAAGTGGCTTTTCAGACTTATGTGGATCACTCCTTTTTCATATAAAAAGCAGCAGAAGGGAGCACGAAGGTATTTCAGGGAAAACTAGAAAAGAGAAAAATGTCTGACAACACTGGCAGGCCAATAAACTGAAGAAAGCTCAAAACCCAGTGAAACAGACTACTAGATTTGTTCTGTGAAGTAGGAGTCTAGATGGCAGTTTTTCTCCCCTCTCAAATGTGTTTCATTTCAATGAGACACAATCTGATTTTGTGATCTTGCTGGATTCTGTCCACACTGGAGATTCAAATACTCACCTCATCAGTAAGAAACTCCTTACTCAGACCAAAGTCTGTCAGCACCACGTGGCCATCAGAATCGAGGAGAATATTCTCAAGTTTTATATCCCGATATATAATACCCAACTGCAAACAGAATATAAGTAGAAATATTTCCAAATCAATATAACCACATCAATGAGATATTGTTGAATATACACGAAACTAGTAAAATTCACATTAATGTATCTTCTGGACAATTAAAATGATGGTGAAGAAATAACTTTGAGTGACATTCTCAGAAATTACATTGTACATTAATGTCTTAAAATTTCAAGGACATACTGTATCCTTTGAATCAAGAAGTGACAATATTTGCTGTTGAGTGCAAAACTCACTTCAGCTTTCATGAAAACTGAAAATGCTTCTGTAATACGTTCTAGACCATACATGCATGCTTTGTAGTATACAAATCTACTTACTACTTCTGAAAACTGTAACACTTCATGTTTACAGTTGTGCCAAAATTTCTGAACTCTGATGTTTAATTGTATCAAAACAAGTACAACGGAACAACAGTGCAACTCAAACACTGTTGATATCGACTACAAATTAGTTTTACTGACATACAGCATTTCATAAGGGTTACTAAAAATTAATAATCATTTGTCAATAACAATACTCTTCACACTACAGATGGAAACTTGTAGCCTTAATCTGTGCACATGAATACACACTTCATTGAGCAGTACTTCTAATTATACAACCAATATCCCATTGCTAGATAAAGTTACTTTGAATTTAAAACAATCTAAAAAAATAGCTCTCCTTAATAACTTTATATGATGTGAAAAGAACACAGTTGTAGTCCCACAAAATCAGCACAAGGATAAAGTTACTTTACCTTATGGAGATGTTCAAGTGCCAAAACGATTTCCCCAATGTAAATTTGCACCTCATTTTCTGAGAATCTCTCTCTATGTGAAAGGTGAGTAAACAGTTCTCCTCCATTTATATAGTCTAAAAAGTAAAACAAAGAACCTTATAATTTCACTTTTGGACAACTTATTAATATTCCAATAAGAAAATTAAGTACTTTGTAAGTTATTTAGTAAGATGTTCTGGGATCAGATACTTTTACTTTACTGTAATTCAGTAATATTTCATCATGTTGTACAATATTCAATTTCCTTCTTAGAGGACTGATGGAAGAATATGGCCAACTTTTAAATAAGCAGCAAAACCATAAAATAAGCCTCCAATATCCATATATTATAAAGATGAGTAATTTTTGCAAAAAGTCTTTTATTTATTCAGAAATATGAAAAGAAAGTAATACAAATGATACATACAAACAGAACTCATACACTCTTATGAAATAGTTCAGAGCTACAAGGCAGACTGACATAAAGAAAGGCAATTTAGAAAACAGGCATTAGGTGAAATAATCAGCTATGGGCAATTACAAGTTTTACCCTTCTCAAAGGGAGCTGTGATGGCAAAGCTTACTGGAGGAGGTTGTTTCCACATACATTCCCTCATGGAAACCTCATTTTTCGCAGGCTATATAACAAAAGGGTTTTCCCCACAGTCGGGGGAGGGGGGGGCAAGTCATTATTATAACAGAGTTCCACTGCAATACAAACTCATTTTAGAGACGGAGTTCTTTATGCTAGTAGTGTACATTAAAGCCACTAATTTGCAATATCACAGCCCCCATATTGTATTTGAGGTCTACATACACAGAGTAGGGAACATGCCCCACAATATCTTGCTCATTTTCCTGAATATGGTTTCTTATAGATTCTTTGGTATAATACACAAACCCATGAAAAAGGTCCAATCCCATTATAAGTTAATACTTTGAAAGAGAAAGCATATATATAAGTTATAGACATTCTGATCTCTCTCCTCTGTTTAGTTCTCCAGTTATCTGTTTGGGAAGGAGTATTACTGGAATCAAACAATGTGAGGAGGATTATTTATCTAGATGAGTAAGCATATGAAAAAAAATTACAATAAAGTAATAACAACCCACATTTTACAACTCCTTCCCTCTTCCAAATAAACCCTTCAGTATTCTAATAATGGATAAAACATAGGTAAAAGAAACAAATTTTTAAAATATTTCTAATCAGAACTGCTAACTTAGTCCAAGGTAAGAACTGAATTCCCAGGCAATGTTCCAAGGACTGTGACAGATACAAACCAAAATGCCACAGGAGTGGCAGAACAAGTCTAATTCTACTCAGGTTATGACATTAACCACAACCCAACAAAACAATCAGCCTTCAAATTCTTGGTGCTCGACCAACTGCTTCACTGACACAATGGGGAAGGAAAAAAAAAAAAAAAAATCAATTACTTCAATATAAACTCCATCTGACAGTTCAGATTTTTTTTTTTTTAAGTATTAGTAGGTTAACCTTGTGTGACAAACTGTATAGAACTGGTACTCAAACGGGTACAATGTTTTGTTCTTTCAGTCACAGCTTAAAGTCAGTCTAAAAACTGGAATCAACGCCAAACCCTATATTCTGGAAGTTTGGCAGAAATGCAGCTGCATGTCTGCACTTGATCCAGACTAAATTCATACAGCTACATAATTTGACGGCATGAAGAACTGTATTAAATATGGCACTCAGGCAAATTCTAAAACCTCTTGAAACTGAAATGATATGTTGCTCATAAACCATGTTTAGCTAGGTATGAAAACAAAGGCAGAGACTAGTTGCCCCAAAAACTCAGAGCCCTCTGAAACATACAAATTCTGAAACTAAATCAAAGAAGTGATTTACAAAGATTTACATGCCAAGACATAAAAAACTTGCAACAAACAGTTTTGTTTGTTTTTGGCAGGGAGGGTGTGAAGCCCAGTCAAACTATAAAGTAGCTTTAGGCCATGTTAGGTAGAGCAGATTTTTGCTGTTATAAAAAGTGATTAAAAGAAATTTTTAAATCCCTTCTAATTATCCCCATTTTCTGTTAAAAAAGAAAAAAAAGGAAAAAAAGGACCTTTCTGGCCCCAACAGATATTCTGAGAATGGATTCAAGTAGACTTTGTGGGAAAGCAAAAACCAAAAAAAAGCGCCTTTAATTATACATCATCTTTGAATTTCTTCCTTTAAACATCACCTTAACGTCATGTTATGGTGGGCATGTGCCCAGTCCGCACTATCTGATATGTAATGTTCTTCAGAACTACTGAGCTCCCACCGTTGACTCTTATGAGAATATAATGCCAAGCTTTTAATTTTCCCTTCACAAGAGAGATTTTTCTGGCCTTCTGATTATCCTTGTCACCTAAATTTCTCCATTACTATGTATTTATTTTAGGTAACTACACCATCTCGTGTGAGGGTTTTTGTTTTGGTTTGGTGGATTTTTTTTCAAGTATTTTTAATGGGATCTAAATGACATTCTAGCAAAATATATAAGGATTTAAAGAATGGTATAATATTTATAATACATGTTCACATTTTGTCTCATTTTATCTTTCAAATTTTTTTCCAAAATATTAATCAATAACTTAAATACAAAAAAAGAAACCCTAATAATTAAATGTTAACATCAAAGAATCACAAAGCTATCAATGTATTTCTAACTTTTTCTTTGTCTCTTTAGCATTTTCCAGCCTTTGACAATATTTGACATATTTCTTTAATGTCCTAGTCAGAAGAATTTTTAAGAATCTTTACTACAATTTTCAACTCTCATTGTCAAAAGGAATCTAGCGAATAGTCCATTTAAGCTTGAGCTCCTCAGATACCTGAATTATCTTACTGTAGTATATGAAACTAAGGTATGTGCACAGAACACCTTCCTAAGAATTGACAGCCAGTGGTGTAGATTCAAATAACATTAATAAAAATTTATTATTTTAATGTCTACATCAGCCTGTTAATAAATGTTCAATAAATAGAAGTTACGACCTAAAAAGAATTGCAAAACTTGTACTTCAATTAAAGGACCACTGACTTCTTCAAATAATTCACTACAAAAAAATGTATTCTGTATCCAAGCATTAACTTGATCATTCATTTTCCAGTTCTTTTAAAATACTCCAAGCAAGCAGCTTTTAAAAATTGCTTGTAGTTTTCTTACAAATACATCTTACACACCAAACACAAAATTTACTGCTGATCTGAAAGGTAGAAATATTTCTAATTTTAGAGTGGTACCAAGTCTTATGAACAAGCTCTACTTTCAGCACAGAAACGTGTGATTTTGGATTGCCTCTTAATACCCAAAAAAATGAAACATGCAAGTATGCCAACACTCAAAGATCAAATGGTTTCATAACAAAAAGTTATGGCAGCAGATGCTTCCTGAAGCAGTAGGGGTTAGAGTTGATTTTAATACTCTTTTCCAGCTCCTGAAGTAATGTTCCTCATTAGCAGGAAAAATCCTTCATCTTCCTGAGAAAGACAGAACTTTTCAAAGGCAATGAAATTGGGGAATAAAGCAAAAATAATAAAACTCCTTAATCTCAGTGTCTTTCTCCAAAACATTACTGTCCTGAAAAAGGGCAGTGGTAGGGAATAGTGAGACCCACACATACAGATAGCTGAGTTGAAAACCCTAAGAAACTTTCTGATCAGCCTTCTGCCTACCTTGCAAATGCTACAGAAATAGATGTGCTTCTGCACAGCAAAATGGCAAGGACAAAAGTGGAACAAAGAATGTTCTAATAAGGCTTGCTATACAATAGTTCATTATCAAGCATCTCTAGTAAATGGAGATCTACAATGGCTACTGGTAGAACTTACCAAAATTAAGTACCACAACCATTAAAACAAGAAACTGATCCACATTACAAGCATTTTCACCGGCATTTTCCAGCTGGAAACTGTACCAACAACTTGTAGACTCCAGTGTTGTAAGGAATTTGACCAGAAATAAATGAAAGCACAATCTTTAACTGGCACTGCCCACGTTATGAGTGCATTTCTTCAGAAAAATACCCTGTCTGATACGATCTTTCAGTTTGCAGCATTTCAGTGCTTAAAGAGCATACTAACTCGTCAGCAGTAACAGGTAGCCCTGTCCTCTCAGACAGAGAACAACATTTCAAAAACAACGATCACATTGAGGACAACATACAACGTCTTCTTAGAGTGAAGTGTGCAGTATGTTTGAACTAGAAGTCTTTCGGCTGCTTAAATATTTCATTACTTTTTTTGTTCTGTCCTACCACCTATTCCCAGTAACAAAGTCATGTTTGGTCATCCTATCTTACCAATAACTTCTGTGCCACATATGCAAAGACAGCATGCAGAGAAGATAAAAGAATCACTTTAATGCCCGTATTCATAGAGACTAAAAACTTTTTCATTCATGGTAGCAGTTTGCCTGAGTATCTGCAGAAAACTAATGCAGTATATAATAATGGTTTAAAAAAAACGCAAATCAAAATTTCATCTTCTAGGTAAATTCAAGAAAATATTTCTCTGGCTTAGGTACTTACGGTCATATACATTTATTGCTGCATGTAAGTCATTGACAACACTTCCCCCCCCCGCCCCCAAGTCAGAGTAGCACGCTGAAGTTCAAACAGGAAAACCACAAACACAGGCACTGTTGAAGATGAACGGTATTTTACTTCCTATGGTCTTTCATGCAATCTCCAAACACATTGTACTTAAGACCACATGAAAAAAAACCTAAAAAACATTAACGAGATAAAAGGGCAGGGTTTTTTTTTTTTTCTCATTAACTCAAAACTTGAATCTTGGAAATTACTCACCTAAAATGAGATGAAGCTTTGTATCTGTCTGGAAGGCATAATGTAAGGTGACCAAAAATGGTGATTGCCTAATATGCTCCAGCACTTGTCGTTCTGTCCTTGTGTGTTCAGTCGTTTTGGCTTTTTGAACTATTGTTGCTTTCTTCAGTACTTTCATAGCATACAGCTTTCCAGCATCATGGCCGCTTACTTTTCTTACTAGGAACACTTTTCCATAGGCTTAAAAAAGTGGGAAGGGGGAAGAAAAAAAAAGAAAAAAAAAAAATCACAAACAGTCACCTACTTGTACTACAGCTCTGGCTGATATTCATTATTATTTTCATTTACTCATTGTTATGGCAAACAGGAACCATTCAGGCTAAAATATTTCAGAACACGTTTTTTGTTTCAGATTGACCTTTTCTGAGCAAAATTACAACCAAATTAGTTTAGTGACTGAACATCACAAAAGTGGGAAAAAAATATCAGACAGAGTTTCAGTATTTTAAAACCATTTAAAATAAGCTGACGATTTCTTCCTCTGTAATAACCTAGAACTTCCATACCTAGAATTTAGCAAGAGTTTGAAGTAAGAGATGCTATTTTTTTGTCCTCAAAATAGTCTGTCCATATGTGCACAACTTAGATGCTTTCTTTACCAGCTTTATGCTCTCAAGATCCAAAAACCCATAGAAAGGCAAATTAGTTCTTCCCATCAGTATTTAGCCCATCGAAATTTCTGAGGCTCCCATACTAGATTTAAATGAGAAAAGCTAGAGGGATTATCTCAAAAATAAAGTCTTCTGAACTAAAACAGTGAAAGAAATAGTCACCAGAACAAAAAGGTAGTCTTTTCCGAGTTTTAAACTATTGAATCTAGATGTTCAGTTTACATATTTGGTTACAAACACACTGGAGTAACACTTGGCAAATGCAGACATGTTTTTGGTTAGGTTTTTTTTTCATAAAAAGGGCTCCTGGGAACTGTACACATATAAATTTGATAAATCTACTAGGCAAACCTTTAGAAACAGTAAAGATTAGAATTAACAGACACACAAACAGGATACTATGTGGAAGAACGAATGTTATTATTGTAGATGGTATTAATAATTTCTATTAATAATTGCTCAAAGGAATCAGGAGTAAGCAATAATGATATGGTTGCCTTATTTAGATTTCCAAGGTACTTAACAAGTTCCCTTACAAAAGGGTCTTAAAAACACTAAACACACATGGGTGCAAATAGGGGGTTGTCTTCTTATGAACGAAGAATTATATCAGGAAACAAAAAAACAAAAGGTTAAACATAAATATTCAGCTTTTCCAGCAAAAGGAGGTCATCACAAGAATTCATCCTGCCTGATTCAGTCATATACAAACAGTGAGGAAGCTGGGTTTCTTAGTTTAGTAAATTATCCACTACAACAGAAATCAAAGCTGACTTCTAAAAACTGTACCACAGTATCAAAATACCAAGTAGCTGAAAAATAAAACGTCTGATAAAACTCCAAATAGGTAAATGAGTAATCCACGTGAAGTACGACAATAATTAATTACACATAGTGTTAGAACTGAGAAAAACAAAACACCTGGAGTTACCACAGACAACCCTATGAGAAAACACCAGTGGTAATCCAAGAAGAAAATAGAATGTTAGGACTTCAGGGGAAGTGTAGAAGAGGGAAAAAGGACACAAATGTACCATCCCCCAAACCTTCAACATAAAATTAGAAAACCCTTATGTTGTGGTATGAAATCTTTGTGTGCTCATATCTTGAGTGATGCACACTATTTCAGTCTCTCCTCTCTTCTGCCCCTAGCTCCCCTCTCCCCCCACCAGAAAAAAAAAAAAAAAAAAAAAAAA
>Ga0065711_1035002_pt1 | contig 22945 bp, 7 predicted proteins | sample Hoacrofraction12_FD_59098 | JGI IMG/M metagenome (GOLD analysis project Ga0065711, IMG submission 59098) | Hoatzin crop microbial communities from Cojedes, Venezuela - Epithelial fraction 12 v2 (version 2) | ecosystem: Host-associated > Birds > Digestive system > Esophagus > Crop | place... | reverse complement strand
CCGATCCTGCGCGCTGCTCCGCGGGCGCCCGGCCGCCACCTCACCGCCGGCCCGGGATCGGGCCCGCCGCGGGCGCAGCGCTGTGGGGCTATTTGCAGCCCTCTTTGGCTTTTATTTACCCTTTTTTTGTTGTTGTTGTTGTTTCCCGCGGCGCCTGGGGTCTACCTGGCGTTTCGGTTCCTCCGGGGACAGTTTGCTCCCCCCAAACGAAGCTGGAGATTCGGGTTGAGCCCCGCAAATAAAATTAGCGTGACCTTGATTACACCCTGTATGAATATCTCATTTACCTAATGACTTTATGTCACGTACGCAGAGGGTCAATTTCCTTTTAACCTTTCCCATTGCTGCAGTAAGCATTCTTTTATAATCAATGGCCGTTTGAATAATCAATTCACATTTTATGATCCCTGACAAACTCAATCTAGGTGTGCCCTCTTTCAGCAGAGCAGCCGGCCCTGCTCCGCGCCGTTCTCACGTCCGAACGGCTTGCGGCGGGCTTTGCTCCCCGGGGAGCCGCCCGGGGCCGCGCACGGCTGCCGCTGCCGGGCTCCGCGGGAGGCTGCGGGCCGCCCCTCCGCCCCCCGCTCCGCTCCGCTCCGGGAGTCACCCCGGCGGCCGGCAGCCCCTCGCATCGCCCCAGCGCTGTACCTGAGCTTTCACGCGTTTTTCCAGTCGCTCAATCTAAAATATGCGGGTGTGTCGTGTCCCCCTCCCCTGCCTCGTCCCGTCTCGTCCCGCCCGGCGTCCGTCCTGAGAAGGCGCACGGCAGACCCCAGTCCCCCGGGACCGTCCCCGCTTTCTGCGTTTCCCGAGGCAGGCAGCCGCGGGGGGACCGAGTTCTCCTGGCTCTGAGGCCGAAGACAGGCGGCTGCCCCCCCGCCCGCCCCCCCCCAAGGACTCCGGTGGAAGCTCGGTGTCCTCGGGCACGTCGGCACAGCCGAAACCTCTGCATCAGATGAACTGTTCCGCTGACGTTCACGAGGCCCTCACTGCCACCGGGCCCCTTGATCGCCTCTCCGAGTCGTCGCCAAACTGGGGGTCGGGGAATGTGTCCCAGAAGCGTAGCCCCCAACCACTACCCGAGCGCAGAAGCGTACGCGGGAGGGGAGGGGGGTCAGGGCAGGCTGAACTTTGCAAATGTTTTTTTCTATAAGTAGTTCACATTTGCTGTGATCTACGGTGTGAGTCAGGAACTGAGACTTATTGCAACCCCATTCCCTTTATTGGATAATTAATGCTGATTCATAGCGGTTTCTACCTACGAATGTGCGTTTCGTTTTTCTCTGCAGGGTCCATGGTTCTTTGGTATGTTGTTATTCCCTGAAAGGTAATTGCACTTGATATTCTCCCGGGGAAGGCTCATTAGCCAAGGGCAGGGTGGCGTTGCCAATCTCGGACTCTTTCAACGATTCAGTGCAAACATTTGCCCCAGAGGTTTGGTACAGCACTCCCAGCTCACGGAACAGCCCTTGGATTCAACATTTCCCATGAGAAGCTTTGGGTCTAAAAAGAAGTACACACACACATACACACACATACATACATATATATTTTCTACCCAAGCAGGAAACATTTGAGTTTAGGGGCTTTTAGTTTAACCCCCCTCTGTAAGTGGTCAAAGCTATGCAAGAAGATGAGATCCGTTGCCTTGAACTGCAGGACTTTGCCCTCCCTATGGTCGGAAAATACGCACGACAGAAACATGGATGAAATAGCAGAAAAAACCACCACATCTCCCAGACGTCTGTATGCACTCCTTTACACTCTCTGAACATTTACAAAATGCATGTCGAAAACACTTTTCCACTGCCCACCATTACAGACCTACACTTGACTTCTTTCTCACACATGCTTGCTGTCATCTCTGCTGGCTCCTTTCATCTCTCCCGCTAAATTAATTACCTCACTAATGCAAGGCAATGAAACTCGGGTATAAGCTAAGTTAGGGAACACACATTAGTTAATACATACTATTTTACAAAGGTGAACCCTCTGTGATTGTTCTCATTTTATTTTTTCCCTCTGTTGTTCATAGTTTTGAAAATCTTATTCTTCTGTTTGAATCTTGGCAGGTTGAGCAGGATGATTCACGGTAATATTGCAGAGAATGGGAAGACCCAGTTCTCACGGGAGAAAATGGCCCCCACAGGACTGATGAAGAGAAACCAGAGGGACAACATCTAGGATTAACAAGTTCTTGGACATTGCAAGGTTTTCCATGTCCGAACAGAATAATCTAGGGATCTGTATTCATGGAGAATTAGATGGTATGTTGTCCCCAGTAGCGGTGTTAAAGAACAGAGACGGCTCTGAATTCCAAGCAACAAACCCTACGTCTGAAGTGTACCTTTTACATTCTTACTGTGTTTACATACTTCCACTCACCATGTTTTTCCCATTACAGTTAGCCAATAAACTCAAAGAGCAAAACTAGTCTGTGCTGTATCATTGCTGACTTCAAAGCAGATTGTCCTACAGTGTGTGATTACACAACAAAAGTGGGTCCAGGAAACTAGACACTGAGATGTTACTGGTTTAATCCTCACTCATCAGAAGGGCTGCCAGCAGGTCTAGGCCTCACCTATTAGGGGGACCAAAAAGTTCATAGAAAAACACCTCAGTGCTGTGAGTCTCTGTCACCAATGTTTACCATGGCGACAGCCTTCAACATCTTCAAGCCCAAACCTGTATCCCAAAGTCCCATTGACTGAAGGAGAACCTGAATGAAGGACACAAGGCAGGATACTGCATGGTGCCTTTGCAGGGTGCCAAGTCTGCCTGTGCAAAGCACTCAGCTTTCCAGGGCCAACCGATAGTAAATGTGGAGCGTCACCACCCTTGCAGTAAGACCTCAGCGCAAGAAAACATCAGTTATTTAATTCATACTTTGGTGATTCACAGCCACCGTTTTTGTTTGACATTTTAAGTATCTCTCGTGTCATGGTGGTACATTCTGCTTCTTCAAAAGTGTTTTTCAAAATGAACAGACCTATCACTGACGAAACATGATCAAGTTAATGTACTAATAGATTTCATTTTTAAAGTCCATGCTAAATTTAAAACTTGTCTCTTATGCATTTATAAACCATCACTAATAGTTCTATTGATCAACAACATAAATAGCTCTAGCAGAAGCTTTTCTTTGATGTAGATAAACAGAAGCAGCATTGAAAAAATATCACGCAAGTGATTGTCCTGTACTCTTACCTTGAGGCTATATTATGATCACAATAAGACATATCTAGGCATGTGTCATACTGGATAATGCTATTTCTTGGGTGTTTGAAGGCACATGACTTTACCTTGGCCTTCACAACAGCTGAGACACGCCATTTAAAAGCATGGTCCTGGCATTACTGAAAAAAAGCCCTACTAAGCTATATGTAATTATTAACCTATACATGAGGTTTTTTTTCAAATTGCTTCATGCTAAATACTCAAATAGTTATATTTCTGTTATTCATGTGCAAAGCTAAAAATAAACATTGGAAATATTTTCTCTTTTATGGAAGAGCTGATGAAACTATTTACTTGAAATGAACTCTTGGATGGACGCAGTCATATTTTCTGGGCTCAGATCTCTTCTTCCCAGTTGGGAACCCCACATCAGATCAGGGCCGTACAATCACTCCTCAGAAGGAAAGTGCTCTTTACTTCAAAATATTCACCAAGAATAGCTTAGGCAAACAGTTTCCAGCCTAAGAATCATTCATAATACGTTCATTTTGGCTTTTGATTTCATTACTCTTGATGTGTCACTGGTCACTTATTGCACTTTCTCTGTTTCCCAATAGGTTGGTTGAAATTATTTAAACTTGAGATTAAATGAATAATAAAAGTGCTCAGGAAATATTCCTGTCTGTGTCTGCATGCTTTTGTTTTGCACAGGTATTCACCCAAAGCCTACTTCTGCCTCTGTTCCATTTGATAAGAGCACGATTTGATCCATGAAAGAAATGTATTCACCTAATACTTGTTCAAAGAAAAATCCTGCTTGCTTTAATGTTCGTGAATACTATCACAAACATGGTCGAAACAAGAGCCATCTGAACCCCACAGAGCTGCTTTGTAAATAGGGTTGCAATATGAACCCAGGAACATAACCAGCTTTGTCACTGTAGGTTAATTTCAGCTTTCAAGCATTATGGAAAAATATCAGTTGCCTTTCTTCCCCCTCTTCCCTCCCAGTTCAACTTCAGATCGCTTCCCCTGTCAAACGGCTTTTAATATTCACGTAATATCATATTGTTTGATCCAAAAGTAAATTTCTTCTTGCTGTTGTTTCCAGACTTCATTCATTGAAGAAGGTCTTGTCTGCAGTCAATGTGTTCACGGTAACTGTTTGTTCCTGAAATAAACATCCAGCAAGGTTCTTAGTGTTTGAGAGAGGCACTACTTTCATTACATAATCCTCCATAGATGGGAAAACCGATGCAAAGATCTCGGCCCTGCTTTCCTTAGGCACCTAACAACAGTTCAACAGAATTTTTTAGACTAACAAGCACGCAAAGTATGGGATTTCAGACCCGCCGTGCTGCAATTTTTATAATTCTAGATGGATTACTTTGTTTCCTGGAAAAGGGTACATAATTATATCCATATTCTTAAGTTGGAGACTTCTTCTACTGGATTTACTTTAGCCACAAAAAGAAGTCAAATGAAGTTTTTTTTTTTTCTCTGATAATAACGTGTTACCAGTGAACACGTCTAAGTTGGAGAAAAGAATTTTTAATTTTTACTCAAATCAGAAGATCAAAACTGTCCTAAAGCTTGAAACATTGAGACAAGAGGGTTTAGTCTTGATATTTTTTTCTGAATAAAATACTAAATAAAACCGTTGCTACTCCAATGAAACATGCTAAATGATCTTGTGAACTCATGGACAGAGAGAAAGCAGTCAGAAAGAGTTCATAGACCTCATTCTCTTCTCTTCACTTAAGCAGGAGAAACTCTAGAGAAGTTAATGGAGTTACAGTGACATAAAGCTGTCGTAACGTGACAATTGCACAACTGTTTAACTAGACGCTATTACTTTATAAACAGAGTTTACTTCACTAAACAATCTGCAAATAAACACAAAACAAAGGGCAAATAAGACATATTATGAGTAAGCATGCATGCAAAAAAAGGTAAGTGCAAATTAGATTTGAATATTCATGAGTCACAAATCATTGACAGTTTGAAATAATGCAAAACAGCTTTATAAATGAGGTTAAGGGAAGGTACATCAAAGAAAGGCATTGCTAAATTAATGGCAATTTGATTGTGCATATACTTGTAAATTGTGGTTACAGTTTTTGTGACATGGGAGAAAAATACCGTACATGTAGTGAAGAAGGGATACATAAATATTCTTTCTGAATGCCTTACATTTTTGCAATTCAGCATGTACTTGGAGACCTGCCATGTATAAAGTGACCAGATATCATTTTTTAATTTTTTCCCCCAAGAGAAATATAGTTTCCTTTGAGTATCCAATCTCCCATGTTGTGTTGCTTAGTATGGCAAAAAAATTCGGTTGTCAACAATACCTGAACAGCAATACTGTAAAAGAGAGTAATTACTTACTTCACTTGGCTTCAGTAGAAGTATCATCTGCTAATCAAAGTACTGTCATAAAATCCTAGTCAGTGCAGGTTATCTACTTGTTTCAGGGAATGTAGTTCTCAGAAGCGGGAATCAGATGAGTTGCAAGTCTCGGAAAAAATTGCTGGAGCATAGGGATTCAAAAGAATGATAGCTTGAAGGATGGCCAGCTTGACCATTTAAATCAGAGCTTCTTCATTTTTCTGGCTGTAAGCATCGATAAAGTATTGGATCTCCTGTCTTATTTGTAAGTTCTACAGATGCTTGAAATTGAATGGTTTAAAATGTTGATGAGAACACAGAAGCAAAAGGCAAAACTGCTAGAAGTAATCTTCCCATTTAAAACTACTCCAGGGTATTTTTTGTTCCTAAGGGTTTATATTTTGATTACTTAACGCTCACTCTAATATACTAACTCATTTCTTTCTTTAATGTCCTTTACATTCAGCGTGACACCCTTACTCTCTGGCATTACAGATGAAGCTTCGCTGTGTTAAGTGAAGCTAAATATGTATATTTACCAATACTGATAGCAAAATCAAGCAGGGATATAATTTTGGAAACAGCATAGCGTACTCTGGTTCTTTAAGAAGAAGCACACGACTTCTTGCAGTGCTGCCTTTGAAAGCATCCACTCACATGAATGAAGCTGGCAATTAACTCGTGTCAAAACATTGTAGAAGGAGAAACCCAGATGTCGAATAACTTAGGAAAGGGATAACCTCATGTCCTCCGCAATCCCCTAGATGAGCTTGTCAGAAACTGATGTGTCTCTCATGCCATCACAATATTGAAAGATACCTGTATGTGCCGTGTTTAAATTCAGAGAGGTTTCTGCAATAAATTCCTTAAATCTGTGTATTCCTCAGCATGAATAAACAATAGATAAGTTAGAAAGAGCCACTCAGGAATGTAAAAGGCCAGATTACCATTTTGGGGATGTTCCCTCTGAACTTCAGAATCTGTGGAGAGAGAAATGAATCTCCGTTTAGGAAGAGCAAAAGGGAAAGTTATCTCATGGGCATTGCAGAGAGCTTGAAATCAACAGCCTTGGATTTCCTTCTGGCTCTCTGGCCAGATTTATCAGAGGTGAATTATATGCCTCCCTCCGTATCTGCAAAATGAAGCTCACAATACGTAGCTTTGTGGTGCCATGACATGGAATTCATCAAAGAACACGAGATCCTCTGATGAAGAGGTACCAGTATATGCCCAGTACATTAACTTTCTAATCCCTGTTCAAATCTGTATCTTTAGATCACATAATACTGAAGGTTTTGATTGTCTGTTTATAACTTCTTGCACCTTCTTTAAAGGCAAAACATCTTCATTTAAATGAGAAATTATCATCGCTTTATGTTAGAAATTGTCCAAACTTGAAGTGTGTGCTTGTGAGCAAAGGAAACAAGTAACAAAACTCTTCTATGCTTTTTAGGCTTACATTGCACCCATCACCACGGAATCTGAATGCTGCTGAAAAGAAACGTGGCTGTCCTACATGGCCTCAACTTGGAGTAGCTATTGCAATACTTATGAAAATCGGTCAGTGGCATTACAGACCATTCTTCAGTTTAGCCGAATAATACCAACAGCCTGTGTCAGGTCAAAGATTCAAAGGGTTGGATTATTTTAATTTTCTGGCAAATTCCTTTTTCTCAAAGAAAACAGCAAAAAATGAACAAAAATCAGTGCAGGCAAAGAGCTTGAGTCTCTATAGTCCCCCAAAACCTCATTAATTTTATCAAGATTTTTATTTGCACTTCATTCCCAGATTTCTTTCTTGCCTCTGTTCTTTGTGGAGTTTTCTACCTCTTTCCAACAAACTGCCTCTACTGGTTATTTGTAAACCTTTCTTTAAGTCTACTGATACTGATTTCTGGCCTGTGACTGGGGATATAAACTTTTACTCACCTAGTATGTTATATGTGACCTGATCAGGCAGTGCAGAGCAGCTCATACTATACCACTTGAACCTCAAATCTCTGTTATGAAGCACCATGTTAAACAGAGAGACCTGGCTCCCTGTATGTGGCGTAGATTTGTACCAAGTACACTTTTTCCCAGGTTCAAGAGGGCAAGCTCTGTTTTTGAGGAGAAATATCCCATGCTTGCATTTTTTTTGTCGCATTATCACCTTTGCCTGTCTATTTCCCACCTTCTTTCCTCCCCTTGTGTCAGACAAAAAGGGACCGCAGGTAGCTCTCACTAGGACCAATTTTGCAGTAGCTGGTTTTTGAATTTCTCATGCAGTATTTCACCTTCAGCTGCATTTTTGGGAAAAATACTTTTCTATTGTATTTCTAGGCTTTTACTCCTCCCATTTACAGTGTACAGCTGGTTTCACTGGAGATGAGGAACAAAGCTTTAACCTCTCCACGGCAGGTTCCTCAGACTCTTTCCTGAGCAGGATGTGGTTTATCCACATTTGAATTATTCAAGTCTCTTGTGAGAGAGAACAAAAGTATAGTAGTGGGGCTCACGTCCACATCTCTGTGGTTCCTGCCTAATTGGATAGACGTTCCTTCTGAAAACTCTCAAAATTGTGTTTGTGTGTGGTTGCCTGGGGAAAATAGGGGAATGAGCTGGGAATAAGATGAGAAGACAGCATAGCTACTTTTTATTCTCCTCTCTAAACTGACTTGTGCTGGGATTTTTCTGTGGGTCTTTGATCAGAATCCAGGAAGGAAAAAGGAGAAGACCAAAGTCCAAAACTGGGTCTCCTAGTCACCTCATCCATGCAATAGAGAGTGGAATGGAAGTGAGTACAGCAGTGCTAACAATCTTGTACCTGACGAAAGGAAGGACTGCTGAGGTGAGCAGAGGGGGGATGGCTCTGAATAGGAGACATCAAACACTGTGATCAGCCAGCAAGCGAACCACTAACACCTAAATCCTATCATGTAGGGTCTTGGCTGACATGTGAGTTGGAGACAAGGAAAACAAAGTGAGCTATAAAATCTGAATCTTTGCGGATGATACACGATCAGCAGTGACCTTGAGATCATGGAGGCACAGTGTATCCCTGAGGCACTGAAGGCCTGGAGAGTTTTTTTGCACATGCGTAAGTCCATAGTGATTCGACTGAAGACAGTATTGTTACACTACAATTATAGTAAAAGAAATAGATTAAAAATTAATAGAAATCATACAGGAAGTTCCTAGAACATCGCTTTCATTTCTAACCAATTATAACGCAAGACATCTTCCCTTAAATACATAATATACTCACAAGTTCTCCTGTGTCCATACAAGAAAACAGCTCTGCTGCTGGGGTATGTGTGTCCTACATTTTTTGCCTACTAAAATTCATCCAAAATGCTAATGCTTCTGAAATAAAAAATAATTACATAATACATTTTCTCTTTAGAGTAAATGTGCTAGTTGCCAAATCCTAGTTGTCAATACAATATTAGATCATGTGTGACCCAGACTTCACATGTGTCAACAAGTAAATTTGTCTCCTTCTGTTATTTCAAGTCACAGGAGACAGCGACATAATCCTCACTGATCAATTGGAAACAAAAATGCTTTACCTTTTGTTATTTCAATGCCATCTGTTAAAATAAACCAAATGCCAAACTTACTACATACACAAGGCACTAAAATGGCTTTTTAATTTGGCTTGCATATTTCAAGGAAAGCAATGCATTTCTATATGCTCTGACTTCTTTACATGAATTATTATGTACTGCAAGTGACATCTACTGGAGAAAGCAGAACTAAATGCCTACTCTACAAACTTTTTTGCTATTAAAAGGGCCTCTCCTCCAGGAAATACAGCTGTTATTCAATAGAAACATTGCATCTGTGCTCATCAAAATATAGTTACATAAGTGCTTTCAGGATAGTTACAGTAAAAATACAAGACTGTCCTTTTCATAAGACAGAAAATACAGAAAGAGTTTTCTTTTTTCTTTTTCTTTTTTCTTTACAGAGAAGTTGCTATCACCACAAATTTTCTGAGTTTACAATAAAGACTTTTTGAAAGTAACAACTGTTTGATCATGGCGTGTAGTCATGCTCCGTGCTATAAAATTACTCAGGACGTATTATAAAAGTATTCACCAAAAGAAAAGTGGCTACAGGTTCAAGTTTCAAGCTTGCATATGAATAGACATTATACTTAAACAGAAATTTACTTCAAGGTCTAATGTAGAACCATATTATTGTCAATAGTATTGACAATATTATTTAGAAACTCTGACAGCCTGTGCATTTTTAACTTTACTTACTGGTTGAAGTTATCTATTGGGACACAAATTCATAAAAACACTTGCAGTCTGTACCTATCAAATGTTGCATGAGCTTGGTGTGCAATAGCAGCATGTTTCAAAAAAACCCCTCTCTTTTCAGAGCAGTATGATAGAACTCCCAGGAACACTGGAAGCGATGCAGAAAGCTGTGAACTCAGAGGCTCAGTGCCACTCAGGGCTCCTGGGAGTGTCATCACTTCTTAACAGGGGCTCTTGAACCCTTGCTTAAAAGACAGTTCAAGTCTTTGGATAGATGAAGTACCAAACGACCCAAACTGTTCTTACTTGATCCCAACACAGTGAAGCCTAAACAACAATTCCAATTACTTTTAAAACTGTGCTGGCAAACCACTTCTAAAACCACTGACAATTTGGGAGAAATTTCCCTAGTGTAGACCAAACCCTAGGGTTTAAACGTGTATTCTCCACCAAGCGTGAGAAAGAGTTTCTGAGCAAGAGAAACAATTTCAGAAGGTAAATCAATAGCTAGCAGCCGTTTAAGTATTTATTTATCTAATGCTGATCTTAATTTAGTTGCAATTTCCTCCATTAAAAATGTTTCCCTTTTATTTTACAAGGAAAATTTGATTTTGAAGGCTAGACTTTAACACAGTGATAAGGGACACCCTTTTATGTAGCAATCAAAAGAAGCTACATTTGTCTGTTTGGAACAAGTGCAGGAAGAGAGGTATTAATAATTGTTGAAATGAGATCAAGTGGATAATCTGTATGTAGTCTGTCTGGGGCTGATTGTCCCCTTTAGCAGTCAAAAAACTAGGGAAGAGGCTAAAGAGATGGTATTCCCCAAAGGATTTCCGTGTAGAAACGGCTCCTGAATTGTTCCAGTGCAGGTGAGTCTTACCCTTTCTCTATCTGTGGCAGAACAGACTCTGGAAATGACTCTCAGACCTGCTGGATTCCAGAGTCCAAAACCACCTGTGTGGCAAAACCAAAACCATCTCCTTTGGCAATGCTGCTACATCCATATTCATTTCTCAAGCTTCCCTAGCCAGTGTCTGTCTTCTGGGATTCTCATTTTCAACAATAGCTACAGATGGATGAGAGGAAACTATGTCTCACATTTTGCCCCTCCCAACATCTTCCTCTCTACCCTTTCTCTTTCGGAGCCTTAAGATTTCTGGAGTGCTCATATGGAGTCCTGAGAGAGAAGAATGGTGCAAAAAGTGATTGACAGGAAGAAGAATCATGACGTGAATACGTAGTCTTTCACTTTTAGTCTTGGAACTACAGCAAGAGCTCTAGATTTTTGGATACAGAACTGGGGAGATTATGACACCACCCAAAATAACATTAAGTTTAAAGCATGAATAGTGCCTGTTAGAACTGATGTTCTCTGGACAGGTAGTGTGCAAAAATGTCATGCGATGGGTTTAGTCAACTGAACTGGACCTCAAGCTTTGGCTTAGATGTGTAATTCATAGTTTACAATACCCTGTCTTGTCTAAGTTCTCATTAGCGGAAATTGCCAGAATTTCCTTCTTGTTATCTGTGTGACTTGAGACAGGTCCTTCACCGCAGAGGCTGAGGTCTTCAAATAGATTTCCATTTCTGACCTAAACTAAGATTTTCAAATGTTGAAATTAAATTTCACGATCATCTTCTAAGCAGTGCCAAATGCCTTACAAACATCTAAACAAGACATATATCTTTAGAATTTGAAAGAGGTACGTATTCAGAAAAATCAGCCCTACACAATAATCTAGCTTTTTGCTGTAATAAGGCTTCAATCACTTTTTGTTCAGCAATTTAATTTTTCTTCTTTTCTCTAACAATTGCTAAATATAGCAGTTGCAGAAGTGAGAATGTAAATTGCCCAGTGGAAAATGAGTTCTGATCAGGCTCTGCTGTCACATTTTGGTGCATTTATACTGGTGTAAGTGAAGTGTAAAGTGATCAGAAAAAGGACAAGCAGACAAGAAGAGGTGAAGCAGTATTACATATCCCATTTTGGCATTAAGCACCTACGAAGAATGATTGTAATGTACACGCTAGCCATCAGAAGGGAGAAAGTATCTAGAAAAGCAGCTATTTGAGGGATGAATCATAAAAACACCTCTGTGAGGGTGACAATAAGAAAAAAATTTCACAGGTGAAAAAAAATATTCTGTATGCTCGCTCACACATACTATTTGACCACAGACAACAAGCCAAAGCCTCCTGACTACATGTTATAATAAGGGACTATATGGCACTTGATTATGTGTGTCTTGACTTTTGGTGCGAGGAACATGAGAGCTATTTCCTGTGGTTTTGCATGAGACATGTGGGAGCAAGATTACATCTTTCATAAGCTGCCAACCTGATTTCACAGAGCCTTGAAAAACATGTCCTCTGGGGAGGAGTATCCACAATCAAGTTGATGTTCTGGGTTGCTTTTTGCTTTCTGACCTTTAGATTAGCAGAGCTATGTTAGCAGGTATTTGGAAGAGTATATATGTCCATCCATCTGCCTAGTGTCTCTGCTTCTCAGGTGGCTGCTGTGCATCGTTTACTCTACCTGAGGGGTACAATATCTTTTCTGTCTGATGTGGTCTTCCTTTCAAAGGGTTTAGGAATAAAAAAAAAAAAATCTGAATTGTGATGTGATAACTTAAAAGATTCCTGCCTACACAGAGCATAGATGTTTAGAAAACTCCTGAATATCTATTTTGAAAATCCAACACTGAGAGAAAGTCATCGCTGAAATGCAACATCTGGAGAAGCTGCATTTCCATATAACAGCTAAACCTGCAGTTTGCTTCAGATTCATCGTCTTGTGTTGGTGAGATCAATGTGATCAAAGATTATAACCTAGTTTCCAGTCAGCTTTAAACTTTGAAGATGTGGCATTTGAGTAAGTATTCAAAATTCATCCGTTTACCCAGAAGCTTTTTAGAGAAAGTCCTAAAGCTCTTTAATTGCCACCTTTGGATTGAAAATTTCCCAAGCACATGCTTCCTCTTGGATCTTCTGACATTTCCAGTTCTAGTTCCAGCCAAAATTACTGTAAACACAGCCTTTCTCATGACGTTCAGCACTCTCATACTCCTCACATAGGAGAGAGAATTTTCTCTGCTGAAGAAGAGATGCAACCTTATTTTTAAATGTATCTCTGTCTCTTATCATTGCTTAGAAAAAACTCTGAGAAGGAGACTAAGACAAAATAGGATCCTGGTGGATCCAACACAAGAGTGATCAAATAAGTGAACAAGTCCTCTGGATACTCTTGCAGGGAAACTCATCAATCTCTGCTGCAGAGAAGTGTCAGCATCTTCTAAAGTACAATATCAAAAGAGTCTACAGCAAGCAGATGACTGATATACCCTGGAACAGTACAACATTTTGTTATCATAACAAAGATAAAATACTGAGGTGAAAAAAAGTATACAAATAACATGTCCATATGTTTTAATTTAGTTGTATAAATAGTCACATAAAAAAAAAAGCTTTTAGATACATCATTTCTAGACCAGTTCTCAGGAACAAATACACCAAACTTTTATTTGAGATATGTGTCTGATAGACTGTGAAATCAACTGTCCTGAATCTCTCCTCCTATGTTGCATATTATTACTTTATATTATTAATGAAGCTGGATGGAACTTGCTTATATAGAAGAATTTGAGGTTTCAGTATATAAGCAAGGTTGCTTACACATTACTTCACACTTTTTGCTAGATGGTACCACAGCCCAGAGACTCAGAAATTCCAGATGTAATTGCGAAGTAATTAAAACACACATTTCATCAACAATGACAAATTTACATTATTTTCAGAGTTCTAACATCACAAAACAAGGTAGTTGTCAAAGATTCTTTGTGCTGGAAGGACACCTGTTTCTGGAAGCCCTGCATCAATTTGTGTAGAGAGAAAAAAAGTATATAAATTAAAAGGAGATTTCATAAACTCCAAGTATGATCAAGTGGTTAAGCTGTAGACCCTAAAAAGTTTATATTTGTTGTTATGCCAGAAATTCTGTGAGTAGTGTTATGGTAATATTTTTACAGGTGACCACCATGTTCACCATTAGCTGAGTGCCCCCACTGCAGTACTTTGGTCCTGCCTTTTGGAATAGCCTTCATGACTGCCGATGCATATACTGGAAGTTGTGAATATGGCTACCCCTTGCCTTTTGGGAAGAAACAAACACAAGCTGAGAGCCAGGAGCTCTCTGCTTGCCTGCCACTGATCCGCTTTGTGGCCCAAAACTGGCCATGCTCCTGTACTGTCTGAGTTCTCTTCTCTGTGGAAAGGTAATTATAATATTTTTCTCATAAGATATCATAAAAATAGTTAATGAGTCACTGTGGAAAAGCTGATGAAGACATGAATAATTTGTATATTTTATGCAGGTTTTGGGTGGCAGGATTGTAAATTAGGCTGGGACCCACACACAGAGTGGAAAAGATAAAAGGAAATATAGAATAGGAGCCTAATTCCAGCCAACACACAAAGTGGGGCGATAGTTTTGTGAAAAAAAAATGTGTATGCACACACAATTAAAATGTGTGGCGTAATGCATGAAAATAAGACAACACAATGTTGCATTGGCAAGTTTCCTTCTCTCATTTCCTATCTTGCAAGGCACTTTCAAATATTTGACTCTGCAAGTCATTTTTTATTTCAGTTTATCAAGAACTAGACAACTGTAGCAGGTCAAGAAAACTTGGAGCCAGAAATCAAATATGAACATACCTATCCATTCCTGTAATAAACCAGCCCAAGACATTTTTATGGTCAGATCCTCAATTGCTGTGAAAGGGTAAAACTCTGCTGAAGTCAATGGAGCTGTATTCAATTTAACCTGGCTCAGGACATGGCCCCTAATCCTTTAACAAGATTTTAATGTTAGCCATGTGATTTCTATCTTTAAATCCCTGCAGGCAAAGCTTGGATTGAGCAGGGGTATGCTGGGGAAGAAACCTGGAGAATTTTTCTTACTTTCTAAAATTTTTATCTGAGACAATCTTCTTTTTCTTCAGACATTCAATATTCATTTGAAAATGAAAAATTGTTCTGTTACATAAAGCTCCCTGAAGCCGTGAAATGGAAGCTAACTGGTTCTGAGCTGCATTCTTGCATCTGAAGCAGCTCTGGAACATTTCTTTTGTGCAGAATGATTCATTAACTGAGATACCCACTAATGAAAACACCAAGGTTCTGAAACTGTCGGTCTTGGACTTGAGGGTTTCAGACACTTTCCTGTTGTGCCTGGTCAAGAATGTATATGAACATCACTGCAAAAATGCCAGACCTGATAAACCAAACAGTGCCTGCCAGCCCTTCTGTTTTTCCAAGTCAAGCCATGTCAGCTTGAACTGGAAAAACATGAACAGAGTAAAAGTGTATCTACCTTCTTGCCGGTCTTGCAAATATAAAAAAGAATCTGAAATTAAGACAATTCAAAGAAGCACAGCAAAACACAAACTACTTTGAGTTTCGAACAAGTGGAAAAGATCACCTAGGCAGAGTAGTCCAATGCCGTACCTGGAAAGACTGTCTTCTGTAAATGCCCATGAGGTTTTATCAAATCTCCTTTGAAGCACATGCAGACATGATGCACTAACCTCCTTCAGGGTAAATTTTTGCTTCATGTCATTGTCCTTGTGACTTACATTTTTTTTTTAATTTTTATATGCACATTTCTATCCCCTTCAAGTTATTGTTCCTTAGCATGCCATTTCCAACCTCAGTTAATCATCTCTCCCTCCTTTTTGGACTATTGACATTTAAATATTTAAAGACTGTTATCGTAGCTTCTTTTCCTTAAGCTCTAACCATGAAGTACACTTAGACTCTCACAAAATAGATCACACCTTGTAACAGTTGTTTCTGTCATAATTTCCTGGAGTCTCTCTAAGACACTTGCTGTGCCTACTGGACATAATAGCAGACAAATTTATTTGTAGAAAGGTAATGTAACAAAACAAAACAAAACTGATATTGAAGGGTATTCTGTATAAATTGACTTCTCCAAATAGCAGAGAATTTGGCTAATGATAAGAAGTAGAACACTACATCAACCATTAGCAATAAGCAAATCAAAATCTTAATTCATATGTCTCTGTTCTCACGAATAGATCTGCTACTTGTGCAACGTCATTAAATTGAAACCTCCTGTCCAATATGTTCTTATCTCTCACCACAAATCTCTTCCACATTACTGTTCTTCCTGTAGAATGTTCCTTTGATTTTATGCCAGATAGTATTTTCCTCCATGTGTATTATTTTACATTTATCCACATTAAATCGTATTCATTTTAATGCTTTCTAAGCTCCTCTGATGTTTGCTATTTCCAGTCCTTCCTATTTTGGTATCATCTCTAAATATATTCATTGTAAAATTTCCTTTCTCTTTAAGATCAATAGGGTAAAATCGTTACTTTAATGGCCTGATTTTTAAAGATGCTGAGCACCTGTCTCTCCAGCAGGATCCATTTGTATCTGTGCACAGAACTGAGCAAATAAAATTACCTTTTTTGTTTTGATGCTGAAAAAAACTTGAAAAAATACACCTTCTAAGCCAGCACAAAGATAAATTATTTTTAACTTTCTTTCTGAAATGCAAACTGGAAAACATTCATTTTGGATTAACCAAAAGGTTCTTTTAATCTGAGGAAAAATATTTTGTTTCATTTTTCTTTAAAGAAAAGCTATTTCCCTCAAAATTTAAAAATAAATATGTTTTGAAGTGAAGTAAAATTTTAAATTTTCTTTAGAAAATGGTTAAAAGGAATAACCTTTTTTATTTTGGCACTTAAGCAGGAGTAATGGATTTTGACATGAATTCCCAAATTGTTTTATTTCATTTAATCTGCACAACGCAAGGGATGATACAATCTGATCTGGGAAAACTAAGTGTTGGAACAATCAGTTCCTGAACTGATAGCTAAAAAATAAACTGTAGGAGGCTCCGCTTCCAGATGCTTTTCCAGGAGCTATGTCACATGTGCATGGCTCAGCTGGAAGCTTCTCTCCTCCCAAGCTGGGCCCCCAAATCCCTGCTTTGGCCAGGTTTCTGTTCCCAATTCTTGCCCGACCCTGACCTGAAAATGCCTTTTTTTTATTTTTTTATGAAAAAATAGGATTAAACAATTCCAGTAAGCTCTATTTGCTGTGGAAAATTTGGACTCTACTCCACTGTTGCTACTACCGTTGCTATACAGAATTTTCCCGTTGCAGCACTGGTCCCAGAGACACTGTGTCTCAGGGCAGGCAGAGTTTGCTGCACCCATTACCCCTGGGTGCACCCATTAGATCATCTGTCTAATGACTGGTGTAGAGGGAAGTTTTCTGGAACTGTCACCTTTCTATCTGATATCCAGCAGCATGAGAATGCCATGGCACTTTTGAACTGGAAGTAAAGGATTGAGATTTTTACCTGAATGCAGCTTATAGACTCCAAAAATATGTCGAAAAGAGTAATTTTTTTCCACCTTTATTTATGTAGGTGGTCCTGTTAATTGCCAGAAGATAATCAATTAAGCATGGACCTAAATTTTGATCTGTAGAGCATACTACTTTCTATCTTATTCCAAACTCACAGAGCGAAGGAATACTAAAACCATCTCTAGCTAAGCAGAGAGAGAGAACAATCAAGACTCCCTGGCAGAAAAATCTAACCTCTCTTTAACATATAGGTGAAAGCTGTATCACAATTGATAGGTCATTTGTGTAAAGATATTTTGGACAATGGTTACATGGTAAAATATTCAACTTAAGCACTATCCCAGCTCTCTCCTACCTACAATTAAAACTTTATGCCCTTAACTTTCATGACAAGATGGGTTTTCAAAGACCTCTCATGGGAATCAAAACAGTAATTATCTGTTCATCAGGCTCGAGAAGTATGAGCTCTCATTTTTATATAGAGCTCATTAAAATAGATTTGGAACATAAATGCAAATATAAGAAGAGGTGGGAAGAATCCCTAGGTGGAGAGATTTCATTCAAACAGTGGTCTGTAATTTGGCACAGAGCAACTACTTTCTCTGCAAGTATTATTAAAAGAAAGTCATGATAAAATGTTGGCTGAAGTTGTCTCTTACTTCTTCATGTACTATGAAAATACACACAGAATTTTCTGAGCCTGGTTGAATAGGATGAAGCGAGGAATAAAAGATTTTTTCTCTCCTTGGTAAGAATGGTTTTACAACCCAACCAATGACCCAGTGTCAGCACTGAACTCAGAAGTTACAGAACTGTTGGAGTTTGGATTCCTCATCAAACCTCTGTCAAATCTGGGGAACATTCAGTGAAAGAAGATCTGTCAAACTAAAAATTTTGAGTCCATTTTGTTGACTAGATCTTCTGTTCTACTAGGTTGTGACACTTGACTGTCAGAGGATGGTAGTACAGGTGGCCACAAGTGTCAGATACAAGAGTTGATTTGCATTCATGCAGACACTTAGGCCCATTGTTTAGCAGATATGTTGCCCGATCCCTGGTGCTGGTACAGGATTATATTTGGTCATATATTTTCTAGTGTTCTGTTCAGAGTGGTTTAAAATTTCTTGTGCACTGGGGCTGCCTTTTTCTCTGCCTTTAGAAGATATTTTTACTTCTACTATTAGGTCTTGCTGTTGAGCAGTTAGCATCTTGTAAACAGTAACAATATGAAGCCTTAAATATGGATACAACTTAATTTCTGAAATTAATAACTTGATTTCAAAATCCAAACAGCTCAATATTTGGCCATGAGGTCTATCTCATACAATCCTAAATGATTATCCTCAGTCCTAATATGGGGTTATTCATCTAGAAGAACTATTCCTACTGAAGCCAATGGCAAAATTCCTTTTCATTTAATAGAAAGTTTTGCAGATTTTAGGGCCATAAGGCATGACAATCAACAAAAGTGCCACCTAAATTTTGCCCTATGCTCGTAATTTCTGTTTAAGATACTACGCATTTGGGAAAGATGCCCAGTTTTGTTTTGAAGATTGCAAATAATAAGAATTCACCATCTCCTGATAAACAGTTCCACAGTTTAATTAATGTAGCTTTTAAAATATATTTCTAACAGAAATTTATATAATGTCAGCTTCCATCTCTTCGTGCCGTGACTTTTTGTGTTGTGCTAAAATCCTTTCTTTTATTAGGAATATCTTCTCCATGCTGTTCCTTGTAGACTGTAATCTAGTAATCTGTTATATTTTATCTTCACTAAGCAAACAGATTGATTTTTATTCTGACTACAACAGATGCAGGTGTATTTAACAAGCAAACCTGCAATACTCTCACAAAACAAGATGAAGATTGATTGTTTTCCACACAACCACATTCCTCTACATTATGCTATCACCTTCAATTCTTCACTGGTTACATCATATTATTACCATTATTTAATTCAGGATCCATGTCAGTGGTATAGGCTAGAGCCATGTAAACTTTTCTCTTCAAGAAGTTGGCATGGTATTAATTTTTTCAAGATTTGTTAAAAGTCAGCAGTAGTGTTTCATAGAGTTTCTTAGCCAACTTTTTTTTGGCATAAACTTATCCAGTCTTATAGATCTAAAAATATTTAATAGCTGCTATTTAATGTCCTTGCTACTTGCTACCAATGGAAAGCATTTTGTCTTTTCTATAAAATATGAATGTATCATCTTTCCAGAACATAAATATTTGTTGAATGCTTCTTCCTCTTCTGCAGACTGATAATTTTAAATTTGCTGCAGAGTAGATATCTGTCATCGCTCGGTGCTACTTTTTCTGATATATTACAAAAACAACAACAATATTTTTACGAACACTATCGGACTTAGAGTTTTGAGATCTTTCACTTATTTGCATTCTACTGTTGCTGATTTTTGTTCACTATAATCAATGTCTCATTTTCCCCCCTTATTTATTTATTTCAAAATCTTTTCGCTGCTGAACAGGACAGTTTTCAGTTTTGAAACAAAGTTTCAGTTTTGTTCTAGGGCTAAACATATTTTTTCTTTCTTTTTTTTTTTTTCTTTTTCTCTTCTATTTTCCTTTTCCAGTAATCCATAAGGTGTTTTTAAACAGTTCCCTATTATCACATGCATCTGTCTTTTAAATGCTCTGTTCCTCTCAAATCTGTTCAAAGCTGGTTTTGGCTGTATATATGTGTATATCTCCTGCACTAGGGGTCAGCCACCCTCAGCATGAGTCATAAATGGACAGGTTTTGAATGTCACATAGCAGGGTTGGTCCAGTGCCACGAGCGATGAGCCATGAGATTTTGAGAAAGGTAGTGTTTCCCTGTTCTTAGTTCCTACTGAGTTCTGAAATCAGCAAGAGCTGGGAGCCCCTAACTCAAACAGAGACAAGAGAAGATGGAAAGAAATATACAATCTGATCTATCACTCCTGAAAGGCTGCTGGCTGTTTTATTACGGATGGGTCTATATTTTGTTTGCACATAAAAATGAAGCTATGCTGTGCCCACTACTACCTTGATAACTCAGCAAATCATTCATTATCCATAAGAACAAAGTCTCTTCTAGAACTTTCTAGAATTTATTTAAATACTTTTTTAATTAGAAACTTGTTGCGAGTATTCAGAGACTGGAAGGATATTTCACTGGGAAAAATTTCCTGCACATAACTCCTGATTAGCATCCTCCACAACGCATTTTTTCTACCTAGCCATCTTGGATAGATTTTTAAAGAGCTGTTCATCCTCTTCCTAAATTCAATCTGGTAGCCTGCTGCTGACTCCTGCATCATTACTCCATCTCATGATTTATCATTTAATATGTTGATCAATAAGCATTTCAAGTCCTTTTTTAATTTGTCAATAATTTTACAGCAGATAATGCTGTCTTTAGTGTACACTATCCACTGCTTGTCCTTTAGTTTCCCTTTCATTCCTAACAGGGTATAGTTAGTGATTTGAACATTCCAGTGATACGAATCATTCTAATGTTTGTGGTACTAATCATATATAATTGCTCTCTGTAAATTAGTGTATCTATCTAACACATTTTGTTTATTACTCAGACTAGCATTGGCAACTGGGCAATCTTTTTTTTTTTTTTTTTTTAATCTCTTGGTGCCTGAATTCTTTACACACACACTGTTTTGAATGAAAGTTGCATGTTTGAGCAGATACACTGTGTTCTAGCCGTGGGCAACATCCCTTTAGATGCTAACGTAAATCCTTCCCAGCTACTTCAGCCAGTTTGCCACAATATGGAAGACCATGAGTGTGTGTGTCTGTATGCTGTCTGTTGGACAGCCTTGCATAATTACTCAGCTGTTTTCTAGCATGTTATTTTTAGAAGCTGGATTAAATATTATCATAATAACATTAAAGAATTTTCATTAATTTAAGAGCTTGGAGTTTTCTTCTCATTGTCAAGAAAAAGTCATGCAGGAGTTGTGAAAGCACTATTATGTTCTGGCGGTCAACACACATTTTTTTAGGTAATTTCAATTTCTATACAAACAACACAGCACTAATGAAGAGTTTGGGGGTGGGATGGTGAAAAAGAAAAACAGAAATCTGAAACCACAAGGCAACAATGGACTTGGCTCTTGACAGCTTGAGGAATATGCTTTGAGTTTTAGTGTATTACAAGGACAGCACAAATATGCTGAAACATGCTTAAACATATCTATAGATGAACATACAGAGCTTTTTAGCTCCCAGGCTGCCAGAATTCTCAGTAGTTGGCTCCATCTTAAGACAGCTTTACGTTGTTAAATCTTTCCAAGTTTATAAATATCTTGGAATCCATGATGTCCTGCCAATTTCCTTCATTTTCATTCTAGACATCGGTGGATTCTGGCATAAAATTGGGTGTATGAACTGAGGGTCTGTCTACACATATGTAGGTATCCATAGTCTCCTACCATCTACCCTTATACATACCAGAGTAACATGCACTAAGTCTGAGCAGACCCAAACCCCTGAAAGTTTGGGCGAATTGCATTTCGTTTTGCAGCTTGGATATAATTTGCTAAGAGTACCTGGACTGATCTATAAATAGTTCATTAGTAAACTTTTGGTTGCAGATACCTGTATCTGTACCTTTTGGCCCTTCTGCCTGCTTACTCTCTGTTTATTTCCTTATTTTCCAGAATCTTATAGCCATGTAATTTTCTCCCTGCTTTACATTTAATCTTTCAGTTCTCCTGAACACTGTCCAAGTACAGACAAATCCCTGTTGTCTTTGTCAAACCAAGGATTACCCTCACACATGCAGCTGGATAAACAGAGGAGCATACCAGGACTCTTAATTTCTGGAGGTGATATTCATATGAGTATGATTTAGCACAAAAATATCTACTATTACTAGGCCATGGGAAAGCAACTGATGGCATTGACCCGTTACTGGATCAGATTGCTTTGCTGAGTGTACATCAAACACTTCCAGTAGCTGCACTAGGAAACTGAGGATGCAAATCCTATGTTCAGCAACCTTCCTGCGTATTCTGAGGTGTCTCTGCTCAGGGAAACTTGACCACAGTTTTTCAACGCTTTGAGGAAGAGCTTGAAATACATGTGACCTTTTCTGTATCCAACAGCATGACACGCATGAGATAATACTGAAGAGAAATTCCAGGAATGGACTACATCCATCTCAGTGGAGGCTTCTTCACATCCTGATAGGTTCAGTCACTTCACCTAGACTATTTAGAAGATATCTCAGAACCTGTAATTCAGTGAACTCACAGAGGCAGCCACTTGTTACATCTGCAATAATCTGATTTTAAAAGGAAGGTGTCTTCCATGATATAAGAGCTGAGCGTGTTCAGCTTCAGGCAGCAGCTACGCTATTCATTTTTTAAAATAACCTGTTATCTTCTCCTTGTCTGTCCTAAATGCATGTTACAAAGTGGCCACCAAGCATAGGAAAAGGTTCACACAGAATCACAGAATCACAGAACGTTAGGGGTTGAAAGGGACCTCTGTGGGTCATCTAGTCCAACCCTCCTGCTGAAGCAGGGTCACCTACAGCAGGCTGCACAGGACCTTGTCCAGGCGAGTGTTGAATATCTCCAGAGAGGGAGACTCCACAACCTCCCTGGGCAGCCTGTTCCAGTGCTCCGTCACCCTCAGAGGGAAGAAGTTCTTCCTCATGTTCAGACGGAACTTCCTATGCTTCAGTTTGTGCCCGTTGCCCCTTGTCCTGT